>Ga0315336_1003934_pt1 | contig 18729 bp, 15 predicted proteins | sample ASW5metaG_FD_204512 | JGI IMG/M metagenome (GOLD analysis project Ga0315336, IMG submission 204512) | Ammonia-oxidizing marine archaeal communities from Monterey Bay, California, United States - ASW #5 | ecosystem: Environmental > Aquatic > Marine > Intertidal zone | place: USA: California... | reverse complement strand
CGCGATGGTCTGCGCGAGGGCAGCATCGACCCGCAAGATTTGATGGTGCCGGGCAGTCGAGTCATCCTCGACGAGCTTCAGCGCCGCGATATCACCCTGTATCTGGCCAGCGGCACGGACCTGGACTACGTTCGCGAAGAAACGGAACTGCTGGGCCTCAGTCACTACTTTGGCACACACATCTATGGAGCCGTGGACGACTATGCCAGTTTCTCAAAGCAGCAAGTCATTACCGGCTTGCTGCAAGAACACGCAATTGACGGCAGCCAGTTGATCGGTTTCGGCGACGGATACGTGGAAATCGAGAACGTCAAACAAGCCGGTGGACTGGCGGTGGCCGTGGCCACAGCGGAAGCCACGCTCGGCGGACAAACCGATCCATGGAAACGCCAGCGGCTATTGGATGTCGGAGCCGACATCGTGATACCGGACTTCCAAGAATCCAGACAACTGTGTGATATGATCTGGGGCACCGATTGAACACGGTCCGATCGCAGACGGCCGGGCGGAATACGGCTCAGCCGAATGCCGATCGATGCCATGCGTGAAGCCAGGCCTGATCTGCGATGATGAATCCGGAACGTCTACGACAACTGACCGCGCGATTCGCGGACTGCCGCATCGCAGTGATCGGTGACTACTTCCTGGACAAGTATCTGGATGTCGACCCGGAACTGGACGAACCGAGCGTCGAAACGGGAAGGACCGCCAACCAGGTTGTCTCGGTGCGGCAGAGCCCGGGGGCCGCGGGAACCGTGATCAACAACCTGGCCGCGCTGGGCGCCGGACAGTTGCATGCCGCCGGAATCATCGGAGTGGACGGGCACGGTTATGAGCTGCGCAACGCTCTCGAACAACGCAACTGCCGCACGTCCGGCCTGATCGAATCGCAGCACGTGATGACTCCCACGTACATGAAACCCCGGGATGTCAAGACGCTGGGACTGGAAGGCGAGCACTCGCGGTACGACATTCAAAATCGCAGCCCGATACCGGACGCCCTGATCGATCAGGTTCTGGCCGAACTGGACGCGGTCCTGCCCGAACTGGATGCCGTCATCGTCGCGGATCAGGTGGAGCCAGACGACTGCGGGGTGATCACGTCGCGGATGCGCCAAGCTCTGGCCGATCGATCCGCCACGCACACCCGTGTCGTGTTCTGGGCGGACAGCCGGACACGCATCCATGATTTCCAGGGCATGATCATCAAGCCCAATCAGTTCGAAGCCGTCGGCCAGACGCAACCAGCCGTCGATGAGATTGTGGACCTGGGACGTCTTGAATCGCAAATCCGTGTTCTGCGTGAGCGGACGCAATCGCCCGTGTTCGTGACCCGCGGTCCGGCGGGGATTCTGGTCAGCGATCCGCAACCGGTCACGGTACCGGGCGTCCGCGTCAGCGAACCGGTCGACACCACCGGCGCCGGCGACAGCGTCACCGCCGGCGCCGTCCTGGCACTCGCCGCCGGCGCGGATTGCCCCGAGGCGGCTTTGATGGGAAACCTGGTGGCTTCGCTCACGATCCAGCAGTTGGCCACAACCGGCACGGCCAGCCCCGAAGCCCTCATTCCTCAGCTCGAAATCTGGCAAGATCAGCAAAACTGATGTCAGCCACACAAACGGGCTTGTCGAATCTTCAGCCCGCTGCCCAACGACGCTAACCACAGTCCTCCGCAGAAAATGGCCGAAATGGCCCGCGGCCGGGGGCCAGAATACCCGTTTGTCGAAAACTGCGAGATCGCCCAACAACAATCAGCCGATATTGATATGTGGGCGGAAATGCGTAGAATACGGGAGGGTTGAATGCGTCGAGCTGGAGTCTGGATACCCCGGCACGACGCGGGCCACAACGGGGCCGTCTATGATGCGTCCTCGGCTGGTCGATCGTCCGTTGTCGGCACAAACTGCGGTGTTATACAAACTGCGGTGTTATGAGGAGTGATCAGTATGCTCACGATTCCCGGCGCGAAGCAGCCGTTCTGTGACAATGTCAGCCGCAGATCATTCTTGAAGATTGGCGGGCTGGGTCTGGGCGGCCTGAGCATGGCCCAACTGATGCAGGCGCAGGCGCTGGGCTCCAACACCCGCTTGTCGTCCGAGGAGACCGCCAACAAGGCGGTCATCATGATCTATCTGGCCGGTGGAATTTCGCACCAGGATTTTGTGGATCTGAAACCCAACGCTGCGTCTGGCATTCGCGGCGAATTCAATCCGATCGATACCAATGTTCCGGGGATTCAGATCTGCGAACTGATGCCGCGTATGGCGCAGATGATGGACAAGTTCGCGGTGATCCGTTCGATCAAGGATTCGGACGGAGCGCACGCGGCCATTCAATGCTGGAGCGGATATCGCAGCGGTGACCAGCGGCGGCTGAACAAGCCGGCTTTCGGTTCCATCATTTCGCGCGCCTTGGGCCCGCGGGATCGCATGGTGCCGCCCTACATGGGGCTCACCAAGACGTGTGGTCACAAACCATGGTGCGACATCGGTTTCCCCGGCGCGCTGGGCCGCGGTTATGCTCCGGTCAAGCCGGACGGTGAAGACATCAAACTGATGAAGCTCGAGGGAATCACGCTGGAACAATTGAACAACCGCAAGCGACTGCTGGCGGCTTTCGACGCGTATCGGCATGATGCTGAAAACCAGGTACTCCAAGGTGCCGACGCGATCTACCAGCAAGCGTTCGACGTCCTGTCATCCAGCAAGTTGCTGGATGCTCTCGATGTGAGTAAAGAAGATCCGAAAGTCCGCGCGCGGTATGGCAAAGGGTCGGACAAGAACGTGGACGATGGTCCGCCCGTGTGGAACGACCAGATTCTGATTTGCCGTCGGCTGATCGAAGTCGGTGTGCGTTGTGTGACCCTCGGATTCGGCCGCTGGGACTATCACGGCAACAATTTCGGACAGATGAAACAACGACTGCCTCTGCTGGATCAGGGGCTTTCGGCGCTGGTCCAGGACATCCACGAGCGGGGCCTGGCCGACGACGTGTCCGTTCTGGTCTGTAGCGAATTCGGCCGCACGCCCAAAATCAACGGCAAGGCCGGACGCGATCATTGGCCGCGGGCCAACTGTGCTCTGCTGGCCGGTGGCGGGTTGAAGACCGGCACGGTTATCGGCTCCACGACCCCCGACGCGGGCGACCCGGACCAGCGACCGGTCGCCTTCCAGGAGATCTTTGCCACGCTGTATCACAAACTGGGCATCGATCCCAAGGGATTCATTCGCGACGCCAATGACCGCCCGGTGAAACTGCTCGATCAGAACCCACACCCGCTGCACGAACTGATCTGACGCAAGTCTGCCTGGCAGATCGTGCCACCAGACCGTGCAATCGTCAGGTGGGCCGTCCGGATCGAAGGCGTTGCTTTCCGGCGCTGATCAGGTCAGTGGATCGAGCGCTGAACCCGCCAGACGTTGGCCGCCGAACGGGTTTGCGCGGCAGGCGGCTTGCGGTGCGTGGTTCGCCGAGATGGTGCCTGGATCGGAGCCGTCCGATAGCCCCCAAGCCTGGGCATCGACATCGTGGCTCCGGAGCTGGATCGGCTGCGAATCGTCTGCCAATCGCCGCCGGAATCCGGAACACGTGTTGTGGTCAACCGTTGCGAAGCAGCCGAAGACGGAATTGTCAGCGTGGGCATCACTCCCCCATGCGCAGCCGTATCGGCGATCCACGGTTCGGGCGCCAGCAGAACGACACCCGCAGTGGTCTGCCCCACGGGGGGCAACGCCAGAGCGGTCGCCGAGGTTCCCGGCAGCGGTAGATACCCAACCGCCGCCGGCCTCAATTCGGCCACCCGCTGAGTGACAGGAATCGCCACGGTGCGGTATCGGATTCGTGATTCGTAATGGGTTTCTGATATGTCCTGCACGACCATTTTCGGGACCCAGACCATTTGATAACGGCCCCGGTCGACGGCCACTTTCCGCCTCCGGGTCACGGGCACGTTTTGCCAGTAGGCCTGTTGGCGGTATTCCTGCCGCTGGATATCGCGATAGGCGATCCGCTGAGCAAGCACAGGCACCGTTGCAACCGCGGCCAACGCCTGAGAACACGGCCGGTGGCAGCCGTCCGTTGCGGACACCATGTGCTGCGCCAGAGCCATTTCGGCCGAAACCGTGAGACTTGCCATCACAGTCAACACCACGCGTACCGGTTCCCGCATCCTGTTTCTCCCGCTCTGAATCATGTCGCATGGACGCGCCGTGGGAAACCACATGACATCGCACGGCACAGACCACCGGCCACGCCGGCGCAGGTCTGCACGGATCCACGGCGCAAGACGTTGGCATTTATCGGCGGCGATTGCCCAGTCTCTGTAATCGAAACAACCGCTAGGAGCGGATTTCGCGGGATTCGCCAGGCAGAGCGTCCGCGATCACGGCTGGGCCTCGGTTTTGGATTTCTCCCGTTTGGCTGCCTCGGCGATCCACATCTCGGGATCGTCATTGAAGGCCGCGGCACAACCGGAGCAGCAAACCCAATAGGTCTTGCCCTGATAGCTGACCTGAGTCGTGCCCAGGCCCTGAGAAATGATGCACTCCTTTTCACCGTAGTCCGTGTCGCTCAAAGCGAACGACGTACCTTCCCGCTGCGTTGCCACGGTGTCGTACAAGGCGAACTTCGCTGTCTTGCGCCGCTTCTTGGCCAATTGCAGCAAGTACCGATCATTCTCCTGCTGGTTGAAGACAATCTGCCAGAAGTCTGACGCCTGCCCGAGCTCGGACTGCGTAAATTGCAGTTTGTAAGTCCGCTGCAGTTTCTTGCCATCACCGGCAACATCCTGAACCGCGACCAGAAATTCTCCGTCAAACTGTCGCTGAACACTCTGAGCATCCACGATCTGCAACTGCAACCGATCGTCGGCCGGCAAATAGGTCAAGCGGGCGGATCGCAGATAGGGGCTCTTGTCGGATGTCATGACGAGTGCCGGATGTTCGCGATCCGTCTGCAGATCGAACACCCATGCGGTCTCATCGACGGTTTGAAACCCGCCTTGTTTCTTACGGGTCGTTCCGCGCCATGTGCCGAGCACGATCTGCAACGGCTTCAATTGGTCGAGCACGGTCCGCATTTTCTGTTCAGCCGAGAGTTCTTTTCCGGGCGCACCGCCGGACGACGGCGCAGCGAAACTGCCCAGATTCACGGGACGAAATGTCTTCTTGTTGGCTGCATCACTGGGTTCCACCGGTGCCGCATCGGAGGCGGTTTCGGCCGGAGCACTCGACCGATCCACGACGTCGTCTGTCGGCGCCCCATCACCGCCGCATCCCGCACACGCCAGACACAGGATCAGCGACATTGCGGGTCCGATGCGTTTCCAAGATCTTCGGAGCGTGATCATCGCAGCATTTCCTTAGTTCGACAGGAAGGGCCCGGCGGTTGTTGCCGTTCGGCGGTGTGCCCGGCAGCACCTGCATGTTAAAGTCCAACCCGGCCATCCATCAACCCGGCAATCTGGTGTGCAGTCCGCCACACCAGTCTGTGTCGCCGATTTGCTGCACATCGTCCAGAGGCCATAACGGACGTTGGACGGATTCAAATCCCATCCGTTTCCAGTCGGGACTGGCACAGCCGTCACAATCGGCCAGCAACATTTGAGCGGCGAACGACTCGTAGTCCGCCCGAAAACCGGCTGGACTCTTGGCCACCACGATTCCACAGCGTCGCGGGTCCAGCCCCGCGGCCTCGTACAGCAACGGAGAACTTCCCGGACCGCTGCGTTCGACGAGTAACACGTAGACATCACCCGCGCGAATCGTCGCTCCCCGACCCATATGAATCGGCAGCTTGTGGCCGATATGCCCATCCAGAACGAAATCAACCGTCCCCAGCCACTCGACAATCCCCTGCACTCGGACGGGTTCGTAGTGTTCCCGTGCGAAGCCCGCGCCCACGCGCTGATCAAATTGCCCACCCTGACCAACTGTGTGAGCCGCTGCGACGGCCTGCGGATCCACCACAAAGGTCAGGGCCCCGCCGGGGATTTCCGGCCGAGACAGCAATTCCTGCAACAACTGTGTCGAATCTCCGGGAGCACCACTGTTGGTGGCGTCAGCTCCGTCACCGATCACGACAGGAAACCGAGCATCCCGCAGTGCCTGATCGACCGCGGCGCGCGGCGTCAATCGTTCAACGGTCTCCAGTGCGTGCCGCATGCTCCAGCAGGCATCGGCCAGCTCGTGCAGAGCGGCATCCCACGTGGAATTGTCTTGTGTGGTACTCAGAGTGAGAGTCCATCCCAACTCGGGACAGTCGAACCAGGGCATCGCCATATACAGTCCGGCCGACAGCACATCAGCGCGGCCTTCCATTGCGCGAAGACGGCGATACACAGGGGCGGGAGGTCCGCTGAATGTGTTCTGGTTTTCGGCAGCCGTGATCATTGGCAGTTTGATCCAGCGGTGCACCGGCCGCAGGTCATCCACGAGTAATTGCCGCAGTCCTCGGGCACAACGCTCCCCGGTCTGAAACGCATCCAAATGCGGCGCGGTGTGGTAGCCCACGAGCAAATCCGCGGATTCCATCATCTGGCGGGTGATGTTGGCGTGCAGATCCAGCGACCCGACCACGGGCACATGCGGGCCCACGCGTTGGCGGACCTGCGCCAACAGCGCCCCGGTCACGTCCGCTTGGTTCTCGGCCGACATCGCGCCGTGCAGAGCGAGAAAGACGGCATCGACCTGACCCGCCGACTCCAGCTGGTCGGCGAACCGAACCTGAATCGCGTCCCACGCGGCGCCGGCCACAGGTCCCCAGGGCCAGCAGACACACCGCAGCAGTCCGACAACATCCGCCCGCGGCAGGCTGTCATGCACCTCCCGCAGAAAGCCTCCCATCTCGCCGGTCTCACCATATCGGGTGATCACATCCGGGCCGGCGGCCAGCCCCCAATTCTCGAAATCACTCAGCTGTGTGAGATTTCGGTTGAATGTATTCGTCTCTTGCCAAAGCTGGCCCACGGCAATCCGCACCACACGCTCCCCCAGAATGCGCGACGTGTTTCGCGACATGTTTCCATGTCCATCGTGGCACACATACTAACACGTGCGGCGATGCGTCACATGGTCAGCGGCGGGTGCAGTGACTGGCGAGAGAGCCGTCTGTCGGCGAGGTGATTCAGCCGGCCGATGTCAGTCTTGAGGCGAATCCGGAGCGGCGGACCGTTGCGGATCGTCCGTCGTTGTTTCGTTCGACTCCTCGGTACCCGGCTCCTCGGTACCCGGCTTGTCGACGCCCGGCTTGTCGGTACCCGGCTTGTCGGCGCCCGACTCCTCGGTACCCGGCTTGTCAGTCTCGGCTGTATCCGCTGCGGGAACGAAGGGGTGCGTCTTTTGCCATGTCTTCCAGAAGTCCGCGGGACGCGTTTTACGCCACAGGCACAATGCGTTGCCCACATGGCTGTAGAACGTGAAGTTCCGCGAGATGGTTTCCGACGGCTGGGACAGCGTGGTCTTGATGATCCAATCGGAGGCCTTGTAAATCATCTCCTGTGGCGGATGCAGGTCCTCGGGTGCAATGGCCAGCCATTCGAGATGGTGTCCGGTGGCGATTACGGAACGATATTCCTCTTCGTCCGACGGTTCCTCGATCGCCTTGCGTCCCTCGTACCAGTTCGGAGGCCAGCGACCGTTATCGAACTGCGATTGCGTTATCTGATCCCGCACGAACTCCAAGTGCGCATAAACCTCATTCCGCACCGGTGGGGACAGGATCTGGAAATCGTCGTCCAGACGAATCAGGACCATCATCGAATACACACGGTGGGTCCCGCTGCAAACGCCGTAACGCTGGTGTCCCCGCAGCAGACGATGGGCCAGGTCGTCGAATGTCAGGACCCGTCCATCGCGGGTCTTCCAGGACTTGATTCCGGACGGAGCCAGCCACAGTCCAAAGGCCATCGTGGACCACTCGGTTTCACGTTCATCCAAGCGAAAGTCTCGCAACGATTCCTGCAGGACATCCTGGATGGTCATGTCATTCCGCTGCGCGGTATACACAGGATCATCCAACCGCGCGCCGGCTTCCGTCAGGCAGGCCATCAGATGATCGTGATGCACGGACGCGCCATGATCCCGGCCCCAGCGCACGCGTACGCCATCGCCTTCCTGAACCAGCAGCGGAACGGTATCGTTTCCCCAGGATGCCAGATAGCGTCCGTGATCGGTCAGAAACTCAAACATCCGTTCGCCCGACATGGCTCGCGGATCCTGAAATTCCGCATCGATCCCCCAGGCGCGCAGCGCATGTTCGACGTGATTGGGGCTGAGTTCCTTGTCCGCAAACACCGGACGGATCCTGTTCAAGACTTCGGCCAACTGCTGATCGCTGACAACGCGTGGATCATCGTAGAAGGGTGTGATCCGAATGGCCTCGAATTGTCTGAAGTTCACTGTCGGAACCGTGGGCTCACCCAAGACGGATGCTTGCAGCCGCTGGATGCTCTCCCGAGACGCCATCAGACAGGCCGCTGTGAGCGACACAATCAACAGCAGCTGCACATACCAGAAAACATGGACTTTCGGCTTCGTGTTGTTCATGCCCAGTTCCAACTGAAATGACTCAAGAGTGGTTGGCGCGATCCGCGGACTTCAGATCGGCTCTTTCCTGACAAAAATCACGGCGAGTTCGTCGGAGTAGACTTCTTTCCAATTGGAACTGCGTCGTATGGCTGACACCAATCGTTCGCTGCGCTGCTTGTCGACCAGCATCGTGTTCACACCGTAACGAGCGAGAATCTCCCCGGAGTTCGTCGCGCCATTGCTGATGGTGATGTAGTGCTGCCAGACTTCGGTGGGAATCAGATGCACGTGCGACGCGACGAAGACTTTCAGATCCTGGCCGGCCCACAGCAGATAGTCCCCCCATTCGTACGCGTTGTAGATGGGACCGCGCGGCCGCTGATCCATCTCGTTGAGGAACTCCACGGCGGCCACCGGTGTCTTGTCCGAGACCATTTTTTCGAAATCCAGACGCTGGCCTGTCTTGAGCTGCACGATCAAGGGAGTAATCGTCGCCGCAAAAGCGATGAGCCCGAGAGAGGCCACGGTCCACAAACTGGCGTAGTGAAAGTAACTCCGGTCCCAACGACGATCCCGAACTTCGGCTCGGCTGAGTCCCGTCCATTTCCGATACATGGCCGATTGTTTCCACACGGCGTTACCGTGCAGAGCCGTGTAATACGCGGCCAAGGGAGCCCACCACACGAGCATGCGGGACGTCCACAGCGCCCAGCCACCGAATCCCACGAGGCAAAACAGTTCCGTAGCCGACAGGCGACGGGGACTGTTGCGATACACGCAGACCAACAGCAAGGCCACCGCGGCAGCCGCTCGTCCCTGCCACATCCGCAGCGTCAGCGGATCCCATTCCAGCAGGTTTTGCAGGTTTTTATATCCGGCAAACGCCAGCACTTCGGCATGCATCCCCAGACCATAAGGGTTCACCAACGTGGCGATCACGGCCAGTTCCGTCAGCAGAAACAGTTTTCGTAAACGGGAGTCGCGACAGGCTGCCACCAGGCTGCCTGTGCGGAGCAACATGTCCACGAACCGTCCGGCACAGCAGCCACCGAGTAACAGCAGGCCGGCCACAAACGAACCATGTAGATTGCACCACAGCAGCAGCGTGCCGGGGACGATCACCCAGACAGCCCGCGATTTGAGCATCACGGTCACACAATAAAACACGATCACGAAGCACAACAGTCCCGCCAGTTGCGGTCGCACAACCAGCAACTGTTGCCAATTCGCCAGCAGGAACAGGCTCCCGGCAATCAGCGGCCAGCCCCAATCGTCCGATCGCAGGTAGACCGCCCGCATCAGCAAAACGAGACAGCCGGTGATCATGGCCGCATACAGGAACTTGATCGCCGCCGGCCCGGCGGCCTGGTAAGCAGAGTAGCCGATCAATTGGCTCAACCAGGCACTGTCGACAAAACGCACACCGACCGCCATCGGCATCAACGGTTCGGTGGCCGGCAAACTTCGACTCTCAAGAATCACACGGCCGTAGGCCATGTGTCCCCACAAATCGGTTTGGACCAACGGCAGATAATTGCAAACCAGAAACACCAGGCTCACAAACAGGGTCAACACCAGCAGCAGCGGACGGGTGCGGAACCAGGAAGGCAACTTGTCTTCCAGCACCATCGCATCAACCGTTGTCCGTTCATCATCCACGTGGGCTGAAGTCGAATCGGAAGTCCCCTGCACATCGGGAAGCGTCGTCGCCATTGCGGAGTTGCTCCTACCTAATCCGTCTGTCCAGAACCAACTGTCACCATCTGCGTTCGATGACGGGCACGTACACAAAGCCCCAATTGACCGGGTGATGTGCCAGCTCCGCGACGCGCCGGACGAACGGCCGTAGTCCATCACGGACAAGCCGAGGCCACGTCGACCGTGGCCGGACACCAGTCGAATCCGGCAACGACGCAAGCCACGCCAGCGAGCTGCGACCGCGGATGCCAATCAACGACATCCACCACATCGAGATTCGCGCGAACTGACACATCGATGTTTTCCTGCGTTTGCGAGCCCCACATCCAATTCTGCGCTGGAAACTGGCAGTGTCAATTCCCGATAACGAACTTACGCTTTGTGTTGGTTTTCGGCATATGTCCGTGCTATTCCGTGTAATCCGTAGATCAATCAAAACCCCTGCAATCCTGTGCCGAACGGAAATCCAACCAGCCAATTTCGAGTGTTTCCAGCAATTTCGATCGGTGCGGGAGCCCGGCAGTGGTGAGCCGCACACCGCGCGACTATCATAGTTTGCAGAATCACTACGGTTGGTAAACTCGCGCGATTTTGATTCCGTGCGGCAACAGGCTGTTGCAGACCGACGGGCGACAAACCCGTGGTGTGCATCCGCCCGGCGGCAGCCAAATCGGCTGGCTCGGGACACGGACGACCAGCGTTTGCTCCTTGGACAGTCCAGGAAAACCCGTTCATGAAAGTTCTGCTCGCCAATCCTCGCGGTTTCTGTGCCGGTGTGAACATGGCCATCGAGTGCCTGGAGGCGGCGATCGAGCGGTTTGGCACTTCGATTTACGTGTATCACGAGATCGTCCACAACAAGTACGTGGTCGATCGCTTCACGCGGCAGGGTGTCCAATTCGTGGATGCCATCGCAGACGTGCCTGAAGGCTCGATCCTGTTGTTCAGCGCGCACGGCGTGTCTCCCACGATTCGCGAACAGTCCGCCAAGCGGCGGCTGAGAACCGTGGATGCCACCTGCCCGCTGGTCACCAAGGTGCACCTGGAAGCGATCCGCTACGCCCAGAATGGATACAACATCATCCTCATCGGACACGAAGGTCACGACGAGGTGATCGGCACGATGGGTGAGGCTCCAGAACAAATCAGTCTGGTCGAGACTCCGCAGGACGTCGACCAGCTCAGCTTTGCTGAGACAGACAAGGTGGCCTACCTGACACAGACGACGCTGAGTGTCGCGGAAGCGTCGGCCATCATCGAACGGCTGCACGAACGCTTTCCCCATGTCGAAAGCCCTCCCAAAGAGGACATTTGCTACGCGACCACGAACCGGCAGGACGCCGTCAACCAACTCGCGGTTGATGCCGATGTGGTGATCGTTCTGGGAAGCCAAAACAGCTCCAACAGCCGCCGCCTGATGGAGTTGGCCGCGTCGCGCGGATCGGCCGCCTATCTGGTCGATTCCGTTGAGGAGCTGCAAACGGACTGGTTCTCGAACAGTGAAACCGTGATGGTCACCGCGGGTGCCAGCGCGCCGGAAGTGGTCGTTCAGGAATGCGTGGACCATCTGGTGCGCACGTTCGGCGCCACGGTGGAAGAAGTCGTGACGCGTGAGGAACACGTGCACTTCAATCTGCCACGTGAGTTGCGCGAACCCGCTGAGCCCGTCGAGCCGCGCTGAGTTTGCCCAAGGGCATCCCCAATCCCAGGCGACTGTCCCGCCACAGCACCGCTGCCCACCCGGGAGCGCGGCAGCCCAGCGTACGCCGACAACTCGGAGTACAGCGACGTCTGGGGACGGCGACTTGGATCAGGGAACCTGGATGTCCAGGCCCGCTTCCAGCCAGCCGCGATATCCCCCGTCCATCGAAATCACATGCTGGTAACCCATCCGCTGCAGGTTGTCGGCGGCGAGTGCCGACCGATAGCCTCCGCCGCAATACAGCACAATTTCGGCATCGGTGTCGGCGATCGCCTGTTCGATATCACGTTCAATCACACCTTTGCCCAGATGGATTGCCCCTGGCACGTGTCCCCGAGCCCACTCTGCGGACTCCCGGACATCCACCAGATGAAACGTTTCACCGGCCGCGGTTCTGCCTTGGACGTCGGCAATCGTGCATTCACGAATCCGTTCCCGCGACGCGTCAACCAATTCTATGAATCGCGGCCCATGCTGATTCGCCATTTTCCATCCTTTCACCTGGGTGGTTTCGCTGCCACCGGGGGCAGGTACTTCAACGATCTGAGAAATCCGTCCATCGCGGCCACGGTCTTGCGATAGTGACTTCCGTCGCCCCGCCCAAAATTGAAGAACCCATGCGGCTGGTCGGCGAACAAGATCAACTCGCTGCGCACACCGACCCCGCACATCCGGGCCTGGAACTCCTTGGCCGTGCTGACCGGAATCAACTTGTCCCGGGTTCCCAAAAACACGATCGCCGGTGGCGTCTTTTCATCGATGTTGTGCAGGGGTGAGATTTCGCGGTAACGCGGCTTGACTCGATCGTATCCGTAACCGTCCGGACCGTTGTCGTAAACAGGATTGAACAGCACCAGCGCTCCCGGTCGCGGGCTCATGCCGCGATCTTCACCCGGCTGATCGAGCCCCGGCACGGTTGCCGTCGCGGCGGCCACGTGCCCTCCCGCGGAACCACCGCCAGCGGCGATGCGGTCGGCATCCACTCCCAGCTGCGCCGCGTGCTTTCGCACCCAGCGGATGGCCGACTTGCCATCCTGCACACACTCAAAGGGAGTCGTTCCATGGGTCTTGCGCACCCGATACTCGGCACACATGGCCAGCATGCCGTGTTCGGCCAGATGCGCGGCGTGTGGATAGAACTGACTGGGACGGCCACCGACCCAGCCGCCTCCGAAGAAGAACACGATCGCCGACCTGCGATCCGCGACCCGGTGCCCTTTCGGCTCGAAGATATGCATCTGCAACTGCACCGTGCCGATCGTCTTATAGGTCTGCTTGCGTGTCGGCTGGGGCGGCTTCTGGGCCCAACACACGCTCGCCGCAGACAAACTCACAGCCAGCAACACACAGACTCGCAACATCACGCGACTCCTCATCCTCGTCAACCACCGGCCAAATTGCACATCCGCTCCTCAAACAGACCCCAGCCTGAATTTGCCGGAAACCACTACACTAAACTCAGAAGGCAACGCCGTAAACTCACACCGCAACCGAGACGCCAGAACGGGTTGAGCCGCGGGCCTGCCGATTGGAATTCCAGCACGATTGGCCGCCGCATCGTTTACCGCGGGGCGGCGTCTGTTGTGTTCTTACGTCGAACATCGTCCAGAATCGCCCGGCCAATCGTCTCGCCGACTACTCGGTTGCCGGCAACGGTCAAATGGCAGTAGTCGGTGTAGATCTCGACCGAGGCATCGTGTTCAGAAACCGCCTGACTCATGTCGATGTACATCGCACCATGTCGATCGAGTCGTTGCTGCAGAGCATCGCTGAAGTAATCATCGAAGAAATAACGTGCGATGACCCATTCTTCTTCCGGCAGCGGGACGGCCGCCAAGCGCCGTTCGCGGGAGGTGAGAGTCGAGCCGATTGACTGACGGTACAGCAAGGGCTGCAACACGAACACGCACCGCGTCTTGTCGGATTTCAGCACCGCCAGATAATGGTCCACAATCTGTAGGAAGCGTTGAGCATTTCGCACATACCGACCGCGACTGTCCTGGTAGCTGGACACCGAAGGCGGACTGCCGGCTTGAGAGGCAGCAGCCGCAGATGATCGCTGGACCTGGAACTTGTCCCAGGCCTTGCTCAAGACGTAATACGTGTTGCAGCGATTCAGCCACGATGGCTCGTTGAGCAAATCGATCTGAGCGGGTAGCATTTGCCGTTCGACATCGGCGAACGGCGTTCCGGAAGCGAACGAGGGCACATCGTTCTGGCCGTCAATGTTGACCACATAATCCGGCGAGAATCGCGACAGGGACTCCAGGTAGAACATCACCGATTGGTGAAATCGGCGGCGATACGTGGCCGCGGTCACCACTTCGATTTTTCGGTCGGGGAGCTGCTGTTTCAGAAACGCGCGCAGCCGTCCGGCGATGCTGTCGGGGTAACTGTAGATGCCATCAGGATAGGCATAGGCGGCATGATAACGCTGATTCTGGCCGGCTCCAATCGCCGTCGACCCGCCGACCACGAACACTCGCAAGGCCCCGTCGGGCTTCTGGAGTTGCAGCGGTTCTGTGGCGATGAACCCCTGCTGGTCGAATCTCACATCAGGCTGTGCGGAGTTGGTCTTGATGGTCGACGAGCGCGTGTCAAAATTGGGCGTGTTCCGGAACACGGTGTAGCCGGAAATGATGCGATTGTAGGGGTAACGGTCTCTGAGCGCCGTGTGACCGGTAGCCACGACGACCAGGTACGCACACAGCTCGATCGTCAACAGCAACAGGACGACGACGGCCAGCAGAGTTTTCTTGCGATGTCGGGCGAACCGATTCGTCGGTCTGGCAGCAGGCGTGTCATCGGCCGTCATAATGCGATTTTCTACGAGCTTACGGACCGTCTCTCACCCGGACGGAATCGCCGCCGGATTCTGTTGACCAAGATCGATTGGGGATCGATTGGGCCTCGCACAACGCGGCATTCCGGCTGCGTTGTTCCTGGCCCGGCAATCGAACTAGAATGATTCTACCTCGCCGCGTCCACAGCAATCCACTCCCGCCACGTGTCAAACCGACCGTCGATCGGATCGAGGGGCAGCCGAGCGTGGCCATCACGCTGCATGTTGGAGCCTTTTCATGAAACTTGGATTCGTCAGCGCCATCCTGCCCGACCGGAGTTTGGAGGATGTGCTCCGCTTTGCTTCTGAGACCGGCTACACGTGTGTGGAACTGATGTGCTGGCCGGTGAGCAAGGCGGAACGCAGGTACGCGGGGGTCACGCACGTGGATGTCACGGACTTCGAATCCGAGCACGCCGCACCGATTCAGGAGCTGGCCCAGCGGCACGGCGTCGAAATCAGCGGACTGGGCTATTACCCCAACCCGCTCGCGCCCGATCCCCAAGAATCTCAGCAGGCGGCCGCGCACATCCGCCAGGTGATCCGGGCCACGGCGCTGCTCGGACTGAACCAGATGAACACGTTCATCGGTCGCGATTGGACGTGTTCAGTCGATGACAATTGGCCGCGATTGCTGGAGGTCTGGCGCCCCCTGGTGCGTTTCGCCGAAGAACAGGGGGTGCGGATCGGTATCGAGAACTGTCCGATGCTGTTCACCGCGGACGAGTGGCCCGGCGGCAAGAACCTGGCGGTTTCGCCGGCCATCTGGGAGCGGATGTTCAACGACATCGGCAGCGACCACCTGGGTCTGAATTACGACCCGTCGCACATGGTCTGGCAACACATGGACTACCTGCAGCCCATCCGCGATTTCGCGGACCGCATGTTCCATGTCCACGCCAAGGATGTGCGGCTGGACCAGGGACGGCTGAACCAGGTGGGGATTCTGGCGCATCCACTGGAATACCACACACCCAAACTGCCGGGTTTGGGCGACGTGAATTGGGGTCAGTTCTTTTCGGTGCTCAGCGACGTGGGTTACACCGGTCCGGTCTGCGTCGAAGTCGAAGACCGCGCCTACGAAGGCTCATTGGAATCCCGCCAGGATTCACTGCGGCAAAGTGCCCGCTATCTGCGGAACTTCGTGCCCAACTGAAAACGCGTCGGCTTCCCGCCGCGCCACGATTCACCGCTGCTTCGTTCCGTCGCGCGGTTCGCCAGCTTGAGGCACCAGGCGGGTGCGGCTGGGAAGATTCTCGGTGGGCACCACCAGTTGCTTGCGCAGTTCTTCCAGTGTGTTGCGCGCGGCTTCGATCTGTTCGATCTGCTTCTGGATTTCCTGGTTGGGAAGTGGTGCTTGTTTGATCAAAACCCGCATTTGCTTCAAGGCCGCGTCAATCTGTAGCTGCGCCTGTTGCAAACGGCGGGCCTGCGTTGCCGGATTCGGACGGGCGAAACCGCGACCACGTCCGCGCATTAGCTGCAACACGCGTTGTCGCGCGTCATTGATGTTCTCCGGCTGTGGAAGCTTGTTCTTGTCGAACATGGCCTGGACATGTTTGTACGTCTTGTGACCTTCGGGATGTTTTTTCTTGAGTTCATCTTCGCTGTCGCCCGCATAGTGAGTGACCTGTGGTTTCCCGTCGACCGACTGGGTGACCTTGACCTTGATCGCCCCTTGCGGGTTCTGTTTGACGTCGATGGTCTTGCCGTTTTCCTCAACGTGTATCGACTTGACGCCATTATTGTCCGTCGACGACTGACCCTTGATGATGCTGCCATTGCTGTCTCGACGCGTAAATCCTTGCTGAGCCCGCGCGACGCCTTGAACCGCACCGCCTGCCTTTCCAAAAGGTCTGACTCCCGCTCCCCGCAAGATCTGCAGCGGATTGCGCGGCGGCCCACCGGATTTGGGGGGTACCAGCAGCCGTTTCGCAAAACGGGCCACTGTGGGGTTCTTGGAATCCTGAAGTTGTTTCAGCGCCCGCCCGGCCGCCTGCCGTGTGGGCTCGTCCCGTGAACCCCAACACTTGGTCAACAACAACAGACACCGCGACTGCACTTCGGCACTCGCAGATTCCAGAGCCTTGGTCACCTCCGGAATGACCTGGCCGCCCAGTTTTTCGAGTTCCCGACTCGCGCGTTGACGGGTCTGAAATGCGTCACTGTCCAGATCCTTGATCAACTGCGCAATCCGCGGGTTGGCCTCATTGGACGCTGCGGCGTCCTGGGACTGTGGCGTCTCTTTGGACTGCGCCTCCTCTTTGGACTGCGGCGCATTCTGTGCGGACAGGTCACCAATGACGGTGATCTGCACGCAGACCATGGCCAAAACCGATGCTACCCCCCAGCGCCCACTCAATCGTCTCGACATGGCGACTTCTCCATTGACTCAAGTCCCGGCCCATAAGAACAAATGTATTCGATCACGACATTTACACAACTCAATTCCTCGTTTGTGTCAAGTTATCGAGATTCTTCAGGGTCCGTGGTCGAGCCCGACAGCAGCGGTGTCGGGTCATCGCCCCGGCGATTCTGGAGTTTGCCACGCCTCTCTGGTAGGCTGGCATGCCACGCGGACCACCCCACACAATCCGCTCCAATGACCACACCTCGCAGTCCGGGAGTGCCAGCACAATGGCGAAAAATCGCAAGCGTTTGCTCGATGTCTCACTCGCAGTTTCTCTCTGGGCCACAGCGGTCATCTGCTGGCCCCAGGGGCGGCTTGTCGCAGCGGACGCGCCCGCCGCGGGCAAACAAGTGGAACAGAAACTGGCGCTGGGCAAGGACAATCAACCGGACTGCGGCTATCAACTGTTCTTGCCCGAAGGCTACGGTCAGGCGGACAAGCAATGGCCGATGATTCTGTTCCTGCACGGACGTGGTGAAAGCTACGGGCCATTGAGCCTGGTCAAGAAATGGGGACCGCCAAAGATTTGCGATCAGGATCCCAAGTACCCCTACATCGTGGTCTCACCCCAGTGTCCGGGCAAAGAGTCCTGGAGCCGGGAACGACAACAGGACATCCTGGTAAAATTGCTCGACCACATCGTGTCCACGTATCGTGTCGACCCAGCGCGCATCTACCTCACCGGTTTGAGCATGGGCGGTTACGGGTCCTGGCGACTGGCGGCCGACCATCCGCATCGATTTGCCGCCGTCGTACCCGTTTGTGGCGGGGGCAATCCTCAGGACGCGGACAAGCTCAAGACACTGCCCATCTGGGTGTTCCATGGGGATCAGGATCGCGCCGTGCCTTTCGAGCGTTCCGTGCAGATGGTCGACGCGATTCGCAAGGCGGGTGGTACCACGATTCGCTTCACCAGCTACGAGGGCTTTGGGCACAATTGCTGGACAGCCACCTACGCCACCCCCGACATGTACAAGTGGCTCAATCGCCAGAAACGCGCATCCAGCCCATCCGCTGCCGACAAACGCTAATCCGCGGTCGATCGTTTGGACGATCGCGGCGCTGGGCGGAATCGAGAAGCCATTTTTCAGGGCCTGCTGGCAGGCACCGTTCGAACCGCGACCCGAGTTCGCTGCAATCTGTATCCGGAGCAAACGCATGATCGGACCCCGCGCGCGTCGCTATCAACTTCAACTTTCTGGCTGGTGCGTCTACCGATGGATCTCCTGCCTGCTGCTACTGCCAGGGATGTTGACTCACGCGATCTGCGCCGAGCCCGACACGGATCAGGTACTGCGACAACTCGGCCGCAAGCAGGGACTGGTCGCGCTGCTGGGAACGCAGCAGGCGCAACGAGCCATCGCATTGGCTCGGAACAGCGACCTGTTGATCTACGTACAGTCTCCCGAAGCCGCGGATGTGCGGGCCACGCGGCGGCAGGTCGCGGACGCCGGCTACTACGGTACGCGGATCTTCGTCCAGCGGGGTTCACTGGCCAAAATCCATCTGGCGGACAACCTGGCGGATGCCGTGGTCACCGGTGATGCCATCG
>Ga0315336_1003933_pt1 | contig 18749 bp, 13 predicted proteins | sample ASW5metaG_FD_204512 | JGI IMG/M metagenome (GOLD analysis project Ga0315336, IMG submission 204512) | Ammonia-oxidizing marine archaeal communities from Monterey Bay, California, United States - ASW #5 | ecosystem: Environmental > Aquatic > Marine > Intertidal zone | place: USA: California... | reverse complement strand
AATATAATACGAAAACCAAACCAGTAAGAATTAAAGAAAAATCAAAAAATCTTTTGAGCCCCAGAATTATATAAGCAAATAGTAAAATACTTTTTAAGCCTAAGGCTAAGAGCACAGACAGGGCATTCCGTTCGCCTATAGATAAATTTAATTCCAAACGAAAAACAAACCATGAAGCCATTTGTAGAATTAAATAGAGTTCAATCCAGAACATGGAATCTCGATTTGAAGGTGGTTGTACGAGACAAAGTTAGGAAGAGAATTAACCTGTTCTTAATGAATAAAAATTTAATGAAAGCAGCGCGTAATTTTTGAAAAAGTGCGCACGATATTAGGCAATCTCCGGTATTTTTTGATTCGACTTTTCCCGAAAAGCCTCCTCAGCTTCCTGAACCAGTTGCTCGGTCCTAAAGGTGTGCCGACCAGAGAAATGAAACACATTCAGTTTTTTAACATTCGCTTCACCGGCGATGAGACCCGCTTGACGAGCCGTCAGGTGACAGCGCTCCAATCCCCGGTCTTCCTCCTCAGATAAAAATGGTGCCTCACAAAAAAAGACGTCTGCGTCCTTTACTAGTTCCACGATACGTGCCTTATTTTGCTCGCTATAAACCGTATCGACAACATAAGCTATTTTTTGACCGGGAGAAATCGATACCAGGTCTTCCTTCAATTCCCCCAGAGATTTTTCCTGGTCTCCTCTTTCTTCTGAAGGAACTCTTAAAACGTAATTATCTGGTTTCTCGTCATGGACACATTGCTTAAGCTCGTTAAGCCATGAACCGGACGGATAATTCATTTTTTCAAGTTGGTCTTTCCGAATGTTCACACGAAGTTTTCCATTCATGGTGAATCCTAAACATGGAACACGATGCTCCAAAATTGCTGTGCAAATGGTAAAATCGTCCTCATCGACTAAGATATTGTTTATAAAGTTTTCTTCCCTTTCGTGACTTTTACGAAATCGGTCGATAGCGCAGAAGCTCGCTTTTAACAGACGATCTGAATGAACCTCTGTGACATTGAGAGTTAGCGATTCGCTATAACGGTCGACCAGATTCCAAGTGAATCCGGCAAGTTTTCCCTCAACGTTAGCGATAAAATTTTTAGGACCAAATAGATGAATAGTTTTCTCTCGACCAAACACTATTCTAAGTAAACGGTCAAATCCGATAAAGTGATCTATATGTGTATGGCTAATGAAGACGTGAGATATCTTCAAAAGTGACCTATTCGAAATCGTAGAAATATCACCAAGATCAAACTGCAAAGCTCTTCGTTTACAACGAAATTCGACCATCATCCCTGGGTCACCCAGTGGCTCATTGATAAGTTTTGGTATAAAGTTTGGTTTCATTTTAACTGTTGGAGCTAGTCAAATAAGCCTCTATAAAAGAATCAAGGTCACCATCAAGAACAGCATCGACATTTCCCACTTCATGATTAGTGCGAAGGTCCTTAACCAAGCGGTAGGGCTGGAGAACATATGATCGAATTTGGCTTCCCCACTCAATTTTCTTTTTTGTCTGCTCCTGTTCTTTTTTTTCTTCGTTAAGTTTTTCCTGTTCCAACTTAAATAGCCTAGCCTTGAGGACTCTCATAGCGGAAGCCTTATTTTTATGTTGAGATCTTTCATTCTGACACTGCACCACAATGCCCGACGGAATGTGCGTGAGCCGCACAGCAGAATCGGTTGTATTTACACCCTGCCCACCAGGACCCGATGCCCGATACACGTCGAGCTTTAGGTCTTCGTCTTTTACTTCGACTTCCACATTTTCATCCACTTCAGGAAAAATAAAAACTGAAGCAAAGGACGTGTGCCGCCTTTTGTTAGCATCATATGGAGAAATGCGAACTAGACGATGGACTCCGATTTCTGCTTTTAAGTAACCGTAGGCGTAATCTCCTGAAAATGTTATAGTGGCGCTTTTGATTCCTGCCTCCTCGCCATGCTGGATATCTAAAATTTCCGTATTGTATCCGCTACGCTCTCCCCAGCGCATATACATCCTCAAAAGCATCTGAGCCCAGTCTTGGGACTCTGTTCCCCCAGCTCCAGAGTTAATCGAAACAATAGCGTTATTGAAATCGCTTTCGCCAGAAAGAATGGCCTTCACTTCCGCACTCGCCACCCTTGTTTCTAACTCTCCGATCGCACTTTCCAGCTCTTTCAGAAGTATTTTATCTTCCTCCTCTTCAGTCAGTTCTAAAAGCGCGCCTGCGTTTTCGCATTCCTTATGAAGGTCTTCCCACGATTTAACAGCCCTTTGATACGTAGACCGCTGTTTGAGAATTCTTTGAGCACATTCATTATCGTCCCAAAAATCTGCACTTGCAGTTTTTTCATCCAATTCTTCGATTTTTTTCATTTTATTATCGACGTCAAAGATACCCCCTAAGCCTGTCTATCCGATTATTTTGATTTTGATATTTTTTTTTAAAATCATCCAGAATCATTTAAATCTCCTTAAACCTCGTATTATTATCTGGTCCTATTTTCTCCAATAAGTTAATGGAAAGCAAGCCATGGCTAATCGGCACACTGAAACTAGAAAAATTCTCCCAAGGTCTCAATAAATTCGCTAGAATGGCCGATAGTATATTAAAGATTCTCACCATTCGGAACCTTCCATGAACGAAACTCAGACTCTGGAGCATGCTACTAAATCGAACGAATCACCGCCTTTAGCCCAGCTATCTACTGACTATTCTAAAGATATGGGGGCAAAAGCGGTTTACGAAAAATCTCTGAAGCAATGGATAAAAAAGTTTTCTTTTTTCCCAGCAATGGATTATTTTCGCCGACAGGTCTGGGACTCTCAGCTTTTTGACTCTTCGGTCCGTCCCTTAGCTAATAAGCTTGAGGAATGGCCAGGCGCGCTTTTAATTGATATCACAAATAGATGCAATGCTAAGTGTGTCTGGTGTCCAAACCCAGATTTGACTAATCTCGGGGCCATGGACATGGATCTTTACCGCAAAATCATAGACGACTATGGAAGACGAGGTGGCGTTGTCACATTTGGTACCTTCGGTGAACCCCTTATGGACAAACACATAAAGGAGCGTATCAATTACCTCGCAAAATATCCAAAAATTCATAAAACCGAGGTCTTGACCAACGGATTCTTCCTCAACGATAAGATCGTCCCAACCCTACTGGAAAATAGAGTGGGCATCGATATTAGCCTGGACGAACTTGACAAAGAAACGTTCGAAGATGTTAAAAAAATGAACTTCGATATTGTCCACAACAATATCACCAAATTTCTCGACGCTAACGCAAATGCCAAGAACCCAGTACCCGTTAATATCCGCATCAAAACCATGAAAACGATTGAGGAAACAGTGGAACAGGAGTTATTCAAGATTATCGCAGCCCATGACTGTTCTGTTGTCTTGAACTCGATCGACGACAATATTATTTCAAACTGGGCTGGAAAATTGGATAAAGATGCTTTCATGCAGAGATACCAGATCATAAATAAAGGAAAAACCCGTTTCACCCACAAACGTTTCAATCAGACGAATACAGCTCCTTGCACTCAACTTTGGAAATGGATGGTCGTTTATTGGGATGGCAGTTCTGTTCTATGCTGCGCTGATATGTTTTCTGAAACCGTTGTGGGTAATTTACAATCAAACTCAATAAGTGAAATTTGGAACGGGCCTGTTATGAAAAATTTTAGAAAAAAAATGATTAACCGCGAAAGGTTCAAAATCCCCATTTGTCAAGACTGCGATATTCACCTGAGCTGGCATAATCTAAATGACTATTACGATAAAGATGGAAAGTTTCGATCAGATAGACAATTCATAATGGGATAAGCTAGTCTCTTATATAGCTGGCTCAATCAGATCAATAGCAGCGACATCCACGTATTTTCAAAAAGGACTCTAATATTGACTTCTTCTCCCTTCAAATTCTCAACTGAGGTTGATCTTTCGATCGTTATTGTTAGCTTTAATACAAGAAACTTTTTACTCGATTGTCTCGAAACCATACAAAAACATACTTCTGGCATCGCAAGTGAGATCTTTGTAGTGGATAACGCTTCTACGGACGGGAGCGCTGATGGTGTCTCAAAACAGTTTCCTCGAGTTCGCCTAATCCGCAATCAAGAAAATAAGGGCCTCTCTTCCGCAGCTAACCAAGCATTTAGGATAAGCCGCGGCCGCTATTTAGTCCTTCTAAATAGTGATACGATTCTCCTAGAAAATAGTTTTTTAAAAATCGTTAAGTTTCTCGATAAGAGTCCGGAGTTTTCCGTGCTCAGTCCCCAAATCATCAACGAGTCTGGCCAACCATTTCCTATGCGATTATGGCAGGACACCCCTCAAGAGGCCTTGCTTAAAATTCTTGGAAAATACGACCCTGCCGATGAACTTAAAAATATGAATGGAAGTGATGCGCGTGAAGTTGAAGCTGTCGGTGGGTCATGCCTCGTCCTTCGTAGGTCAATTTTAGAACTGGCTGGGCTTTTAGATGAAAATCATTTCCTGTACAATGAAGAGGATGATTTCTGTCGGCGAACACGAGAAGCTGGAAAAAAGATATGTTATTATCCAAAAACATCAGTAAAACATTTTTTAGGACAAAGCACTCATCAGCCTGGTATCCGGGAACGCGTAATTATAGAGACCTATAAAAGCAACCTATATTTTTATTCCAAGTACTATTCGGCGACGTGGAACATCATTCTACGTTTCATATATAAATTAACATTCATCCTAGCCGCCGTCCGTTCTCTCGCCAAACTGACAAAAGACAAACCAGGTAATAAGTTTGATGATTCAATCTTATTGAAATTAAGGATGCTATTTTTTTCACCCGAAAAACCTCCTTCCTGATCTTATTTCAGGTCGTTGACCCTTAGCCAAGACTCATCTATAATTTTTGGGTACAGGCCTCCGAAAAATGTTAGGCTGCTTTTCCCCCCTCTAATGCCTAGTTGAGTATATGCCGATCATAATTAGAATAAATCGTTTGCCGAAAAGTTTTCAAAAAATCCAATCATTCTGTTTAAAAACTTTCTCATGGAATATCAAACATTCCTGTTTCCTATTACGGTATTGGTAACCGCCCTCATTTGCCGTTTACCTTTCTTGAATTTCCCATTAGATGATGATTTCGCAATTTACACCTACCGCGCTCGGTTCGCCCAGCGCGGATTTAAATGGAAAGAAGATCTGCAGCTCATTGGAAATCCGTTTTGGAAAATGCTTCTCCTTGACCTGCTCTACGGCCATCCAGATCAAGGCATCTGGCGTTTGCGTTTATTTCAAACTACTTTTCATATGTTGGCTGCCGGAATCATTTATTGCGTCGCAGGGTCTTTTACACATAACCCAATAGCAGGCCTCTTCGCAGGCCTGCTTTATGCATTTTATGGAACTAGTCCCGACCTCACATCTGGCTCATTTAACTTCGAGCAATTCTATATACCTTTCATTCTTGTGGGGCTAGTGGTTTTGGAATCCAGCCCAGCAAGTACTTTTCTTGCGGGCATATGCTTCGGGCTGGCATCCATGGGAAAAATTACCGCCTTAGTCTATGTTCCCGCAATGATGCTGCCAGCAGCTATCGTCTATGGGATAACACCTACTCTGATTATGGGTATGGGAGCAGCTATCCCCGTGTTGATATCGAGTTTGGCTGACTGGAGACTTGGATATCTGGATACAGTTTCTCGCAAACAAAACAGAACCCGGTTAGCCACTACTCTGCGCCTTGCAAAGACCAAACAGATGTACTCCAGTATCCTGCGAGAAGTAGGTCTCATCATGAAGCAAACGCTCCCGGTGTGGGTCGCCGGTCTTCCCGCACTAGTACTTGCCATTATTTCCGGTACCTATATCTTTTTGGCCATTTTCACTGGAGTAACGATCGCTATGATGATCGCCCAGCAAACTTTTTCTCGCTACCACTACTTGCCATGGATTGTTCTACTATCCATTGGAGCCGGATTCGGGGTAGATTGGGTTTTGAGTTCAGCTAACTTTGTATCTTGGCTCTGGGCTGGATTATTTCTGGTCTCTCTCGTTTGGAATCTGAAATACCTAGCACCTTACTATTTGCACCCAACCCATCCCAACACTCTTATCCGCTACGAAAAATTTGACCAATACCTCTATCTTCCCCATCTTAGCAAGAGGTTGAAGCGACTTGTGCGTATGCGCGGTGAGTCTAACGAGCGTATTTATGTCTGGGGAACATTTTCTCAAATCTACCATCTGACAGGGCTCCCCGCCTCCGACAATTACCTGCATCACTCCATCGGCCCCTGGGATAATCCATCTCTAGAAGGTTTTTTTGATTCGGTGATCGGCGGCCTCTTGAAACATAAGCCCGTTTATCTGGTAAAAGCTTTTCAAGACCTCGACATGAATATACTTGAACAGGTGACGGGGCTCCGCTACCGTTTAATCAAGGTAGTCCTAGTTCGCTTCCCAGTTTACCGACTTGAGGCTATCACCTCCATACACATGAACCCGATGTCTTTATCTTTTTCTGAAAAAATGAAAATCATGGAATCGTTGACTAGTCGCCAACGACATGCCCCAGGTGTTAACCGCGAAGATTTCGAGAATGGCCGAGTAAATACTGCTATGTCCCAATGTAAAAAGTTGCTAGCGCTAAATTCACAAGACGCAGATGGATGGGACTATATGGGAGAAAGTTACGCGCTTCTTAAACAATCTGACGAGGCAGCTTCTTGTTACCAAAAGGTTTTAAAATTGACTCCTTACCGTCCTAAATGCCGTCTTTGGTTAGCACTACAACGCATCCAACAAAATCGCTTAGATGAAGCGAAAAACCTCGTTAAAGAGGAAATCAAACGTTTTGAATACAATACTGAAGTCTCCTATCTGTTAGCTAAAATCAACCTTGAAGAGGGGAACTATAGAAAAACCACGGATTTGTTAGACTCTGTACACGCTGAGTTTCCAGAAAGAATTGATTGCTGGGAATGGGCAATCCAAGCTTTAAGCCAATTACAAGACGCCTCTCGACTTAAAAATCTTTATAATAAAACTAGCGCTATAAAGTTGAAAAGTGATCGTGAATGGGTGCAGACCTACCTAGTGACAAAATTAGCAGGCTTAGAGAGCGGACAACGGCCAGAGCATGAAACGATACAGAAGTTTTTAGGAAATAACCCAGAAAATACTCTTCTGCACTATAGCCTAGCGTCGATATTAGAACGAACAGGACACTTAGATTCGGCTATCAAAACTTTTGAGCAAGTGGCCTCTAATATGAACAGCTCCTCCTATATCCAAGCCAATGCCTGGTTCCGTTTAGCTCGTTTGACTTCTGGCGACCAAAGAGAAAAGTTTTTACAAAACTGTCTAATTCTAGATTCTGACCATGTTGGAGCAAAAAATTTGCTTGCAGAAACGGAAAGCTTAACAGCAGCTGATACTCGGGCCATTTAGAGTTTTATTTAATCAGCCGATAAAGTTACAATGTCCCAGAGTTTTTTCCCAATGATTAAGGAGACTTGGACTTGAAGATAAGCGTTATAGTTCCGAATTGGAATGGAATAAAATTTATCGGTATGTGTCTAGATTCTTTAGCCCGATCTGACTTTACTAGTTATGAGGTAATCGTAGTGGATAATGGATCAGTCGATGGCTCACGTGAAATGGTAGAGGAAAAATACCCTGCGGTCCGCCTAATCAAGAATCAGACCAACATGGGATTCGCAGTTGCTTGCAATCAAGGCATCAAATTGGCAAAAGGTGAATACATTAGCCTGCTCAACAATGATATTGAAGTGGAACCCGATTGGCTAACAAAACTTTACGAAGGAATGGAACGTCACCCGGAATGTGGCATGGGTACCACAAAAATGATGTTTCTTGACCAACGTGATATATTTTATAACACTGGTGATCTGTTCCACGCTTGGTCAGCAGGTGGTGGACGCGGTCAAGGAGAAAAAGACATCGGGCAATACGATAAGGAAGATTACGTTTTTGGAGCTTGTGCAGGTGCCGGAATCTACCGACGTGAGTTTTTTAAAGAAGTCGGGATTTTTGATGAAGACTTCTTCATCTTTGCCGAAGATGTTGACATCAATATGCGGGCGCAATTACAGGGGTTTAAGTGTATCTACCTTCCTGAGGCCAAGGTTTATCACATCGGCACTGCTACGGTCGGATTGTACAGCGATCGCTACATTTACCTTTGCAAGCGCAATGATGTTTTCGTGCTTATTCGTAATTATTCCTTAAAAATGTATTTCAGCTATCTTTGGACTATTCTAAAGCATCAGTTTAATGATATTAAGTATTTTACCTACCGCGGACAGGGTACGGTCCTATTTAAAAGCAAGCTAGGTGTCTTTAAAATGCTTTTCCCTATGCTCCTCCGTCGCTTTCGCATACAAAGTTCTCGCACTATACCTGACAATAAAATCGAATCTTTAATCATTAAATTTTGACTCTCATCGTGAAAAAATTTTCATACCAACCGTCACATTTATCAAAAAGTAAAATCAAACGTAAAGACTATTCGGTAATCTCAAAGATCATCGGTTGTTTGGGTACGACTTTCATTCACAGAAAAAATTTCGTGAATTCTTTATAGATAAAACCCGGCATTAAAACTTTAAAGGGCAAGCCTTGTTAGAAGAACAATGGCATCGCCTGCAAAGCTTGGTCAAATCCAATCAAATTTTTTATCTCAAAAAGCAGTTTGCTGAACTAAGAAAAACTTCTCTCTATTGCTAACAAAAAAATGAAACTAAATGAACATAAGCGCAGCCATGAACTTCTAAAACGAAACCTTTATGCTCGGTGCAAAGATTTGAGCGCCCGAATTGCCATCGTTGGAACGAAAAGTTCCGCATTAATCCTTTTGGATGCCATCGAGGGGGGGGGATATCCCAATAGTCGGAATCTTTGAAAATGGAGAATCAAAGACTAACAGTATTGTTAACGGTAGGACAGTCTACCCCATCGAAGAACTTGCAGAACTAAATCCCAATGACGTTGTCATTATCGCCTCCAGTGCCGATGTAACGGATCTTTATGAAACCTTCAACCGCATACAATCTCTGTGCCCTTCTAAGGTCCTCCCAATGAAATCGTTAATGGGACTCCTATTTGTTGCGGGAAGGGCTGAAGGAGCCGTTGGAGTTCGCCTATGATGAATATTTATTCGGACGAGGGTTCTTTCCTCAAGACGGAGAATACCCCTATTGGCATCATGTGTTTCCGCACACAATTGATTTGTCCGGCAAGACCGTTCTTGAACTGGGCCCCTTTGAGGCGAATAACACGGTCATGCTGATGGCCAAAAATCCTAAGAAGGTGATTGGGATTGAAGCTAAACCTTTAAATTTCGCCAAAATCTCTGTCATGCAATCGTTTTACAACTGGAAAAACTTTGAATTGATTCTGGGAGATATGCACATCTTTCCTCAGTTGTTAAAAGATAAAATAGATATCATCTACTGTTCGGGGGTTTTATACCATTCAGATAAGCCTTGGTGGCTTCTTAAAACCTGCATGGAGAATTGTAACACTGTCATTTTGGGTAGTATCGTGTCTTCTGAGTATCCGTCGAGGCACCGGGAAACGGTTAAAGTAGATATTGACGAAGAAAGTTACCACCTTGAAGTTCGTAAGGAAGATGAAAAGTGTCATTCGGGATTGAAACGGAAAAGCTTATTGTTTTCTGAGGAAGAATTGATTCGCTTTGTGAAAAAAAATGGATTCCAGTATGAAAAGTACGGTTCCACAATCATTGCCCCTTTTGGGCTTTGGGTTTTTGCGCTATTAACAAAATAAAGATCCGATGCGTGAAATATATATTGAAGCTGAGGCTGGAGAAATTAGGGTGAACGACGAGGTCGAGTTAAAATGTTGAGCTTTAAAAGATAGATGTTAACCACTGAGGGCGCCCGTTGTGTGAAAAGCTGAATGTTTAAATAAAAGATACCACTCATGACATACAAACACTCCGAACAACGAACACGTTACTGCTCTAAATGCCGAGGGGGAGTGTTCTTCAAAATCATTTGTTTTATAAATATAACTATGATTAAATGTGTCTAAGAGATGTTGGGCTGAGCTGATGCTTTGAACTGCTTTCCAACCCCACACAAACCCACCGTGTCCCCTAAAACTTTTTTAACTGAACCTCTATTATCTATTTCCTTTGAAAAGGTATTTCGTTCTAGCGATAGCGAATCGGAACAACTTTCGCCTCCATCGGGATTTGCTTTCACTCCAGAGGGGCACTTTATCCTTTCAGACGATTTTAACCACCGCATCCAAATATACGATGGCGACAAATTATTGGGAAGTTTTGGCGAAAAAGGAAAGGGAAGTGGGCAATTCCATTATCCCAAAGGTATTGCGGTAGATGCTGACGGAAACATCTATGTTGCTGACAGTTGGAACCATCGTGTCCAAAAATTCGACTCGCAGGGGAACCATCAAAAAACTTTTGGGTCATGCGGAGAAGGTAAAGGTGGGCTGAATGAACCCTACGATATTATAATCGAGAATTCTGGAAATATCCTAGTGGTGGAAAGGTATAATCACCGGCTTCAATGGTTCTCACCAGAAGGCAAATCTCTCGGATGGATTGGCCAGCGTGGCACAGTTCTAGAGCAACATCTCGCCTACTTATATGAAACTTCCGCCAACCTGTTTTCCCCGCCAGCATTTGAGTTTCCGACATCCATAGCCAGGGATAGTCAGGGAAATTCTTTCGTCGCTGACAGTGGTAATCACCGAGTCGTTAAATTTGATAAAAACTGGAAAGAGGTACTTTCATTTGGTGAACGAGGAGATAAAATAGGCCAATTTCAATACCCACTCTGCGTCTCTGTTGGGGAAAATGATTTTCTTTATGTCTCTGATTTAAATAATAACCGTATCCAGATATTTTCCCCCTTTGGTCAATTCCTCAGCACTCTGGATCAAGCAGATAGTTCTACTCCACTCAAAGCCCCTTGTCTCGCTGCCGTAAGTCCTCAAGGAAAGCTATATGTCGGATTAACTTTCAATTCTCGCATTTTCCAATTTTGTTTGCCTTCCGAGTCTTTGGAGTCCGTTTCTAATGATAGCATTCAATCCAATCCAAAAAACCTGAAATGGCAGGTACTCCATGGCCAACTCATGAAACAGTCAGGAAAATGGCCAAAAGTAATGGAAGACTATGGAAAGGCTATCCAACTTATGTGGTTTGAGGGCCGTGAGCAATCTACAAAAGCATTTGATGCCGATATCCTTTTAGATCTGAACCGCATCGTACAGAAAGAAAAAAATCATTTAAAACATGAGGCGACCCTTCTTAAAGGACTGAAAGTCTTCTCCCAACAACTTAGACATTCACGACAAGAAGTCATGGAGGTTTATGAGGAATGGGAAGAAGTCGCCAGAACAGAGAATGATAAAGAATTTAAAAAACAACTGGAGGTTCTTGAGGATCGAGAAGATCCTCGTGTATTCAATCAGGAATTATTTGATTTAGAAAAAAAAGATAAAATTCTATTCAGGAAAATACGCGCATTATCCTATAAACATTGTCGATTATCTGACCAACTGGGAGAATACATAAGTAATATAATTTCCACCCAACCCTCGTCGACAGTAATCCAGGAAGGGTGTAACAATCTAATAGAACGATTAAATGCATTGGAGAAAGCCTGCTCCTCACAACTCGCGATCAAAGAAAAAAATGAACTGGAAATGGTCAAAGCCTTTAGCAATTTACAAGAAGACCAGTCGACGTGGAGTATTTTCCTTACTAACTTCCTTGCTAATAATCGGATAGCCCTTATACTCACGCCGTTGCTTTTCGAACTACGTACATTGATAGTTACTTTCAAATGTTCCGCTCAGGTTTTAAGAGAAAGCCAGGAAATGGGCGAATTTTTAACCCAAATCATTACACAATCTCCTAGCAACCAAATTGTTCCAAAAATTTTACTAGGCATCCAGGAAACCCGTTCGATCCATACTACTATTGATACTTTATGGCGAGACCTCATCGATACGTGGATTACTCTCTGGGGGAAAAATAAAAAAACTGCGGCCAGGAAACTTGACCTGGATTATTTTTCGCCCTTACCCTTTGATATCGAAGACTTGAATATTGAGGAAGTCGTTCGGTCCTACAACATCGAGAATGCCAGGTTTGAAAAAACCTCCAATAGGCTAGTTATGGGAAACGATATTTATAACACTGATTCGTTGCCCGATGGTTTCACGCAAAAAGTCTCCCAAATTTTGAAATCGCAAGCGAGTTATGAGGAAAAAAATCAGGAACTGCAAGAACAACTGAAAGATCTCCAAAAACAACGCAGGGAGTTAAACCTGCAACTGAAGCACGTCAGCCCCCAAGATAAGCGGACTCCTATCTCTATTAAGAACAGTGCTTCCATTGTCGACTTTCAAGTCGGACTTCTTCGACGTATGATTCTGACTCTGGAAATCAATGAAAACCATAACATCAATCGATTAATAACTGGTTCTGCTTTAGCTGCAAGTAGTGAAAAAATCGCCCAGGAACCACTCACTAAATCTTTTTTTGAAGACCTCTCGGTCTATCATTCACAGGAAGAAAGCCAAGTACAATCCATCGCAAAAAATATAAAAACTTTTAGCTTTCAGTTTTCTGACCTAAAAAACCAACAATTGAATCTGAATTTGAAGCAAAAGATAGAAAATGTCGACCGCTCGGTACAGTTAGACGAAGAATTAGACGAAATCCAAAATAAACTAGGGAATTTAGAATTTGACCTTATTCGTCATTCTCGAATTCGTAACAGGCTAGACCACCTATTCGATTTTCTTAAACAGACCGGAATATTTAACAAAAATCGTTCTGTTTTTGATTTAGTACCAGTTGGCCCATCACTCACTCGCGGAGGGCCAGCTATAGGGGCCCTTACTAAGCCCATGGGCCTGACTTTTGATTCAGAAGGGAATCTGGTTTGCGTAGACCAAGAAAATCACCATGTGTATCTAGTTACCCAAACTGGCATTTTTATAACAAGATTTGGAGGGTGGGGAAATGGCCCTGGCAATTTCCAGTACCCCGTAAGTGTGCAAGTAGACGGTCAGGGGAATATCTATGTGGTTGACTTAAACAACCAGCGGGTGCAAAAATTCTCATCAAACGGAAAGTTTTTACTGGAGTTCGGCAACCATGAGAAAGAGAATGAAAGGTTGGGCGCCGTCTTCTCGTCTTCCGTGGATAACGATGATAACCTCTGGGTAGCCGACACTTCTCACCAACGAATTCAGGTTTATAGAAAGGACGGGAGCCTCATCCGTTCAGTTCGCCCAAAGGGCTTGGATCAACCCATCGGTATCTGTTGTCTTGAGAGCGGTGAATACCTTGTTGCTGATAAGTCAAACGATCTGATAAAACGTTATAATTCAGAAGGGGCTTTGTTAGCAAACCTAAAGCGAGAAGGAGCAGGGTTTGGAGATTTATATATTATGACATTTAGCCCCACTTATGGCATCTTCGCTTCTGACCATTGGAGTAATCGCATCCTTCACTTGGATCCCGCTTTAAATATTCAAGGAATTTACGGCGGTTCTGGAAGGCGGGTCGGGCAATTCAACCGGGTGGGATGGATGGATGTTTATAAAGACCTTCTTGCGGTTGCTGATATGACAAATCATCGTATCCAAATTTTCAATATCAAGAAAACCCTCTCCTTTTAGCTTCTATTTTTAATCGGGTAGGAGTGGTTTTGTGTATCGTCTAAATTATTTTTTTCTATTGTGCGTCCCAATTGTCCCCTGGGAAAGTTGTCTTCAAACACACTTCCATGATCATTTTCATACTTTCCCACATGGTAGGTCGCCGCCGTGTCTATAAGGGAGAATGTTAAAGGGAGATGAAAATTTTTGGCTGCATGCTCGAAGTCGCTCATAGTCCAAGTCTCGTCTCTATCGGTCGCAAAGAGTACCGTGGCCACACTATCATAGTCTTCGAAACAATAGACTCTCTTAAATTGCTCCGAAAAGGTTTTCCAGTCATTATGTTTCAAGGTATTACTTTTCCCATAAAGGTTTGATCCGACTACACCTTTAGGGGAGAGAATACGGGCTAAATCTTTATAAAACTGAATGGTTTTAAGATGAAAAGGAACCGACCCACTTTTAAAAGCATCAAGATAAATCAAATCGTAGGGTTTCTTCCCTAAAGCATCTTGAACAAATCGGCGCCCGTCATTGTTGTGCACCGTGTAGTTTGGTGTCTCCTTCAAGTAAAAAAAGTCTTTAGCTATATCTATTACCCTGCTGTCGATTTCAACAACATCTATAACAGCATGCGGATACAAGCGGGCAAGAAAGTTGCTCACGACACAACCACCAAGACCGAGCATAAGAATTCTCCCAGGTGCCGGTTGCAATAGGAGAGCCGCGACCATCATTTTTGAGTAAACCAAAATCAGAGCATCCAATTCATTAATATTAATTCGACTTTGTAAAAAAAAATCATTTTTCTTCCGGAACCACATTTCACGCTCGGAGCCGTTTTGGGTTACATAGATTTCGTTAAAGTTACTCTTTACGTGCGCCAGCACTTTGATCCCAGATTTTTTCTTTTTTTGCCAGAAAACGCTCATAATTTCTTAAAAAATAATAAATAAATACCGAAAAGTAACTAAAGCTTTCTCGTCTACCACACAATTTCGCAAAATTTTTGGGTAATTGGCAAATATTTTTTAGATCTACTATTTGGACTCATCAGTATCTATGTTAATATGCTAAATAAAAAAGAGATACAGCTTTTGGCCAAAAGGCGGCTCTGAGCTCTTCAATCAAGATTATTCCCGGAAATTTTCCCCTAGAAGGAGTTTTTAAAATGCCTGCAAAAGGCCTCAAACACAAAGTTGGGCTCGAACACCACGGAATTAAAAATGCTAAAGAAATTTACTGGAACCTTAAGACACCTGAACTATACGAACATATAGTTCGTAATGGGGAAGGTAAGGTTTCTCATCTTGGTCCCATGGTTGTTTCAACCGGACTACATACAGGACGTGCGCCTAATGACAAATTTATTGTTAAAGAGCCAACCAGCCAGGACCACGTTTGGTGGGGTAAGGTAAATAAGCCTTTTGAAGTTGAACAGTTTGATGCCTTATACGGTCGTGTACTTGCTTATCTACAAAACAAAAACCTTTATGTTCAAGATTGTTGTGCCGGAGCAGACCAAGAAAGACAACTCCACATCCGCGTAATCACAGAAACCGCATGGCATAATCTGTTTGCCCGAAATATGTTTATTCAGATTAAGGACCTCGATAAATTAGCTTCACATGTTCCAGGTTTTACCATACTTCATGTACCTAGTTTTCAGGCTGTACCTTCAATTGATGGAACGAATTCGGAAGTCTTTGTCGTTGTAGATTATGCCAAGCAAATGGTTTTGATTGGTGGCACAAACTACGCAGGGGAAATCAAAAAGTCTGTTTTTTCTGTCCTAAATTATCTATTACCGCAAAAACATTCTACCCTTTCAATGCATTGCTCAGCCAATATTGGTTCCGACGGTAGTTCTGCTATATTTTTCGGTCTTTCTGGTACTGGGAAAACTACGCTTTCCGCAGACTCCAACCGCAAATTAATCGGTGATGATGAACATGGCTGGAGTGATAAAGGAGTTTTTAATTTTGAAGGTGGTTGTTACGCAAAAGTCATCCGACTATCTGAAAAAGCAGAACCAGAAATCTATCAGTGCACGCGCCTGTTTGGGACTATACTAGAAAATGTGGTAATGGACCCCGAAACACGCAGACTAAATCTGGATGATGCCAGCCTCACGGAAAACACACGTGCCAGTTACCCAATTACCCACATTCAAAATGCTGCTCCCGATGCTATGGGGCCACATCCAAAGGATGTGATCATGTTAACTTGTGATGCTTATGGCGTAATGCCTCCTGTAGCTAAGTTAACTCCGGAACAAGCCATGTACCACTTTATTTCAGGTTACACCGCAAAAATAGCGGGAACCGAGAAAGGATTAAGCCGTGAACCCACTGCAGTATTTAGTACCTGTTTTGGCGCACCGTTCATGACTCTACACCCTTCTGTTTACGCGAATTTACTGGGCAAACGTATAGCTGAACATAAAGTTGACTGCTGGCTTGTGAACACAGGCTGGACCGCGGGGCCTTACGGGGTTGGTCATCGGATGGAAATCGCGCATACCCGAGCAATGATCAATGCAATTCTTAAGGGTGAACTCAAAGACGTTCCGACAGAAACCGATCCCGTGTTCGGACTGCATATTCCAAAATACGTCAATAACGAAGGCCACCAAGCGGTTCCCCCAGAGATACTTAATCCCAAGAATACCTGGAAACATAAAAAGGATTATGATATGACAGCCCGGAAACTTGCAGCACAATTCGTTGAAAATTTCAAAGAATATGAAAGTAGCGTGACAAGTGAGATACTTGCCGCTAGTCCCAACCCTATGGCTCCGACTGAAAATGGTCGGCCAAAGGTTCAAAAGCTAAGAGGCTAATCTAACAATCTCTTTGGCGTATGGTATTTTTTATATCGGCGTATTAGAGTTTAAAGATTTTTGGAGGAAACCACCCTTTGGAAGACCGACCTCGCATCGCCGTCACGATGGGCGACCCCGCCGGTGTCGGGCCGGAAATCATCGTTAAAGCATTTCAGGATCAAACAATTTATAACTTTTCTCGTCCGTTTGTTGTCGGTGACGCAACGTTTCTGGGCAATATGGTTCTGCGGTTGAAATCCGATTTATGTGTCAGATCAATATCGTCAGTGCAGGAAGCATCTTTCACTGCTAATTCTATCAATGTATTGGATCTGAAAAATACTCCAGGGAATATCATTTTAGGCCAACCAAGCTCCGTAGGTGGAAAAGCCTCAGTAGAATTCATCCGTTTCGCCGTAAATCTAGCATTGGGCCATCAGGTGGAAGCCATGACTACGTCCCCAGTCAGCAAGGAAAGTATCCATCTCGCAGGATTCAATTGGCCTGGGCATACTGAAATGCTTGGTGAGTTTACTGGCACAAAAAATGTTGCTCTTATGTTAACAGGCGACGCGTTACGAGTGGTAATCGCAACAACGCACGTGCCTCTCGATGCCGTTAAAAAACTCATCACACTTGAACATATATCAACCATTATTCAACTCACTCACAATTGGTTACTTGAAAACATAACAAACTCTCCGAACATTGCGGTGACTGGACTCAACCCGCATTGCGGTGACGGTGGAATTTTTGGCAAGGAAGAACTAACAGCAATCATTCCGGCATTAAATAAGGTTCGTAAAGAAGGTATTACAGTCTCGGGTCCTTTTTCAGCGGATGCCTTTTTTGCGAAGTTCAAACTGAATGAATACGATGCTGTGATTACAATGTATCACGACCAAGGAATGATCCCCGTAAAAATGGCTAATCAGGGTTGTGCGGTGAATGTAACTCTTGGGTTACCCATTATCCGTACTTCGGTAGACCATGGCACAGCTTTTGATATCGCTGGAAAAGGATGTGCCTCCTCTGAAAACCTTAAGTTAGCTATACGGTCAGCGGCACAATTGGCAAAACCTCCAGTTAATCGCATGACATGAAAAAACAACCTCTGGGACAAAACTATTTAATAGATCAGGGCATCGCTCTGGAAATTATCCATCAAGCAGGCGTTACCTCTGACCAACGCTTATTGGAGATTGGCCCAGGACGGGGGATTCTCACTGCGCTTTTACTAGAGAAAGCAAAATCATTAACCGCTATTGAAATCGATTCCAGGCTTTGTTCTGACTTGATGGCCCGCTTTGGAAAGTGTAAAAATTTTCAACTGATTGAAGCAGATGCTTTAAAATATGACTACAGCTCATTAGGGAATGTGTGCCAAATAATATCAAATCTACCTTACTACGCTGCAACGCATATCCTAAAACGGCTTATCCATTATCGTAAGTACTTCTCCCAAATGACCGTGATGTTGCAAAAGGAAGTAGTCGACCGCCTAGTAGCGGTTCCAGGTTCTCGTGAATATGCATCGCTTTCTGTTTTTATTCAGTTTTATTGTGATGTGGAACGACTTATGGAAGTTGGAAAAGAATCTTTTTCGCCAAAACCAAGAATTGACTCGTCGGTGATAAAATTAACTCCATTAATAAAACCAAGGATACAGGTTGACGATCCAAAAACATTTTTCACCATTGTAAATGCTTCTTTTTTACATAAACGAAAAATGCTTAAAAACAACCTCAAAGGGTGGCAAAACCTGTTTCAAAGGCAAAACGGAAAAATAAAGCTAGCTGGGATCGACCTAAGTCGGAGGGGAGAAACCTTGTCGCTTGAAGACTTTGCAACTCTTTCTAACTACGTCCATACATACAATGGCTAAATTTGACGCAAAAAATAGACACGTTATTCTGATTGGGGCCGGCCCAGGAGATGTAGGATTGCTAACGCTAAAAGGAAAAGATTGGTTGTCACGTGCGGATGTTATTATCTACGATCACTTAGTCAATACAAACATGATGCGTTTCGCCAATGACTTCGCAGAACTCATATACGTTGGGAAAAAAGAAGGGCATGCCATCCTCGCACAGGAAGAAATAAACAAATTGCTGATCGAAAACGCCCGCACTGGTAAAATTGTTGTTCGTTTGAAAGGGGGTGATCCATTCATTTTTGGACGGGGTGGAGAAGAAACACAAGCCCTAAAGGAGGCAAACATTCGCTTTACCATAGTTCCTGG
>Ga0315336_1003932_pt1 | contig 18754 bp, 16 predicted proteins | sample ASW5metaG_FD_204512 | JGI IMG/M metagenome (GOLD analysis project Ga0315336, IMG submission 204512) | Ammonia-oxidizing marine archaeal communities from Monterey Bay, California, United States - ASW #5 | ecosystem: Environmental > Aquatic > Marine > Intertidal zone | place: USA: California... | reverse complement strand
CAGCTGCCGGTCATCGAGCTCGCGATCCAGAGCGTCCGCAACCGACGACCAAAGCACCTGATTCTCCGATGGCGAGGCGCCGCGAACGAAGGCGGCCAGATGTGCGCAGCTCGACGATGCCGGGCCCGGGCACGGGGCGACCAGGTAGGCATCGCGACCCAGGTTGTAGAAGCTCACCGCCAGCGAGCCCGCAACGAATTGGTCGCCGAACGGGCCCGGGTCCGCCGCGACGACGGCCAGCCCTCGGCTGTCCACCAGTACGAACTCGAACGGCTCGTCCAAAAGCGACCGCGTGACCGGGGGACACTCCCAGAAGAACGCCGGCCAGTCCGACGACGCCAGGAGCTCAGAGAACCAGTCCGCAAACTCCGGATCCCGCCAGCTCCGAACGACGTCGCGCCAAGACATCAGAGCCCCGTCTTCCCGGAGTTGGTACTGAACAGTCGAGCCCGTGTGGGCGGCATCCGAAGTCCACATCGCCCGACTATAGTGGCCTGGTGAGCGAAGCCCCTTCCAGCCTGGAAGCCGAGTGGTCCGGAGAGACCCTCGTGGTGCAGCTGCGAACCCGTCATCGGTCGAAGAAGTGGTTCGCCTATCTGTGGCATTTGCTCGGATACGCGTCGCCCGAACGCCACCGTCTCACGCTCACGCCGAAGCGGGTGACGATCGAACACCAAGGAGCCACCGTCTTCGACAAGTCGCTCCGCGAGATCCGGATCTGCCGAGTGCTGGGCGACAATCTTCTCTTCGAGTACGGGTGGGAGGTGTTTCGAGTGCCCATCGACTACCACAGCGAAGTGGCCCGATTCTGGATCCAGGCGCGCATCTTCGACGCCATTGAGCGCATCCCCGGGCACGACTTCACCCCGGTGCCCGAAGAGATCGTCGAGATGATGCGGCGCGAGTAGCCTCTGCGCTCTTGCGGTTGTATTGTGCGGGACATGCCAAGTGAATTCCAGAAACGCAAGCTCGCCCACCTGTTCCACACCCAGGACCTGAATGGCGATGGATCGCTGCAATGGGAAGACTTCCGCGCCCAGGCCGTGCGCATGTGCGAGCGCCAGGGGGTCGCCCTCGACAGCCCCACATTCGCGGGCATTCAGCGCAAGCTCCGCATGTGCTGGCAGGAGCTCTCCGATTGGGCCGACAGCGACCGCGACGGCAATGTGCAGCTCAAGGAATACATCGGTTTCTACGGCATGCTCATCGATACCTCGATGGGCACTTCTCTCCGGCGGCCCCCGTCCTGGTTGGGTGCCATCGCCGAAGATCTCTTCGATCTCTGTGATCTGGACGGCAGCGGACACATCGGACTGCCGGAGTTCCAGGTTTTCCTGTCGGCGTACGGCGCCAACGATTCGCAAGCCGAGGAGATCTTCAATCGCCTCGACCGCGACAGCAACGGCAGCCTCGATCGCGACGAGGCCCGGCTGATCGCCTGGGAGTTCTTCATCGGCGACGACCCGAACGACCCTGGAAACTACATCTTCGGCAATCTCGGATAGCTCAAAAGCTGGCGGCGATGCCCAGACCGATGCCCGATCCCAGGCCGTCCCGTCCCGGGTTGACGATGGCATAGGAGCCGTAGACCTGGACCTGCCCGAGGATGCGATAGCCGATATTCAGCTCGTTCTCGGTGAGCAGCCCGTCGAGGGGGCCGGTGCCCAGGCCGGCCATGAGCTGGTAGCTGGCAAAGAGGCGCTCGCCATGGATTCCCAGACCGACCTCGGTCCCGGCCATCGGCTGGTGGGCCAGCGTCGTATCGGGTGCCCACTCTCCGGCGCCGCCGATGAACAGACCCAGCTTCACGTCCCAACTGCCGCCGCCGAGCACATCGAGGCCCGCACCCACGCGGCCACGCCACTCTCGGTTGGGCGCGTAGTGCACATCCACTCCGACGTAGGAGTCGTTCGCGGCGAGGTGACGCACACCGGCCCGATGCGCGACCTGTCTGGGAAAGAACAGGGTGTCCACCGACGCCCGTAGGGTGCTGGAACGCCCGTAATCACCAGACGACTCCTCCGGCTCCTCGAGCTCGTGCTCCGCGTGGTCGGTCATCTCCAGGTGCAGATTTCCGTCCATGATCGACACGTTGCGGGCCTCGCCGACCCATGCGTGCTGCGCCGATATCACTCGAACATCTCTCGCCTCGTTCACCGCGACCTCGCGGGCGCGGACGACGTTCACGTCCCGGGCGGCGTCGATGGAGACATCCCTGGCGCTGATCACCCGCACGTCGCGAGCGCACGGGATCTCGACGTTGCCGGCTCTGACGATCACCACGTCGCGGGCCGCAGGGAGCACGATGTCGCCGGTCTGATTGATGCGCACATCACCGTATCCGCCCCCTTCGTCGCAATCGGCGAAGGCCTGGAGTGGAGCGAGGAGTGCGAGGAGAAAGACGGCTGCGGACATAATTGAACTCCGGGGGCGTGCTTGTTGGACACCGCCCCCTTGCAAATCAGAACCATCCCCTGAGATGTTAGGATCGATTGTGCGAACGACCTGGCCATCCATCCTCCTTCTCGCGGTCCTGACCGCCTGCGGAACCGATGACAAGACCGGTGGAAACAAGCCAGACGACACGGGCACCGCCGTCACGGACACCGACGACACCGACACCGTCGACCCCGATCTCGACACCGATGGTGATGGGATCACCGACCGCCGCGAGGAGATGATCGGCACCAATCCGTTCAACTCAGATACGGACGGCGACGGTATCGACGACGGAGAGGAGCTCGAGCTGGGCACCGACCCACGGGTCGAAGACAGCGACGGCGATGGGTTGCTGGACGGAAACGAGGTGAACGTACACGGAACCGACCCGCTCTCGACCGATACCGATGAAGACGGGATCACCGATGGCATCGAGATCCAGCTCGGCGCCAATCCGCTCGAGCCCGACACCGACGGAGATGGGATCGACGACGGCGACGAGGTCTACAACGGCACCGACCCGACCCTGGCCGACAGCGATGCCGACGGACTCGACGACAGCGAGGAGATCGGTCACGGCACCGACCCGAACATCTCGGACACCGATGCCGACGGCATCGTAGACGGGGACGAGGTCTTGCAGTGGTTCACCGATCCGCTCGATCCGGACACCGACGATGACGGGCTGCTCGACGGCGAGGAGACCCTGCTCGGGACCGACCCACTCGTCATGGATACCGACAGTGACGGACTCGACGACGGCGGAGAGGTGAACGAATGGGGCTCCGATCCACTCCTCGAGGATACCGACTTTGATGGACTCAACGACTATGACGAGGTCTGGCTTCACCTCACGAGCCCGGTCGACGACGACTCCGATGACGACAGCGTCTCCGACTTCGACGAACTGCTGCTGCTGAACACCAATCCGAACCGGCCCGACACCGATGGCGACGGACTGAATGACGGGGACGAGGCCAACATCTGGTTGACGGACCCAAACAACCAGGACACGGATGGCGGCGGTTCGCTGGACGGCGACGAGGCCAATCGATGGTCCACCGATCCCCTCGATCCGTTCGACGACATGATGTGCACCTACCCGACGGTCGACAGCCACGTCGCGCCGTTCCCACCGGTCGGCTTGCTAGACGCCCCCGACAGTGTGTTGATTTCCGTACGCGGGGCGCTATACGGCAGCGTATTCAGGGACTATCGAGAGGATACCGACGGAGATCTGGCCCTCGAAGACCGGCCCGCGGTGTTGACCTTCTCGGTCCTCAACGAGCCCGGCACCCAGATTTGCTCGGTCATGTACGACGCGTCCGAGCTGTTCACATCGCCCGAAACCTGGTCCACCGATAGCGGTGGCCAGCTGTTCAACGGCTTTGCGCTCTCGGCGCTTTACGACGGCTGGACCAACTGCGGGCCGATCGACGACGCCCGCTGGGGCACCAACGACATCCGCGTTCTGCTCGAGGGGTTGGACTGGGGCATCGGCATCGGCGAGCTCGTCGATCTGGCGGTGCCGCTCGAGGCCAGCATCAACGCCAACGGTGGCGACTGGCCCAACGACTACGAGCCCTTCGTCATGGGCGCCTACGTGACCTACGACAAGGTGCGCTCGTTCGAGGTGGGCTGGACCATCGGCTACGACGCCCCCTGCGGAGCGATAACCGACCTTGGAGTGGGTCGATCTCCCCTCCCCGCTGCGACGGGAGCCGTGAGCAGTGACTACTACGAGATCGAGGGATTCCTGCCGATCTCGCTGGCGGTCGCGGCTGGACTGCCCACTCCGGTGGACACGTGTCTTGTCGCGGAGACCCAGGCCCCGCTGACGGTCGGCAGCTACCAATGGGTGGGTTCCTTGTCCGACTTCACCCACACACTGGATGCCGGCCCGTCGGGTTGCACGTCGTTCGATTCCCTCGGAAATGATGGCCTCGTGGCCCTCTTTCTCGAAGACGGAGAGTCGATCCACGTCGAGTATCAGAACAACGACGACGCCTCGATCTGGATCGTCGACGACTGCCACGATCAGCTCACGTGCATCGCCGGAGCCGACGCCACATTGACCGGTCAAGCCGAGCTGCTCGACTACACCAACACGTCGGGAACCGATCAGTCGGCGTACCTGGTGCTCGACTGCTTTGAGAACCCGTGCGGCCCCTACATTATCACCGTGGACATTTATTAGATCCACGACTCCGTAGAGCTGCGGCAAAAATGTCCCAAACAAGCCTCTGACAGGCGTAAATCGGGGGTAAAGCCCGAGGGCCAATGGTCGCTACCGAGCCGCATGACGTGGCGGGAAACACTCTGCATACTTGGCATCCGATCTGCAGTGTCCCAGACATCGACCCGGAGACCGCAGATGTTGCTCATCGCCCTGATCATGAACCCGGCCCTGGCAGGCTACGGCGATGCCGTCGATGGGCTGCCCACACCTGCAGAGCGGGAGATGCACTCCTGGACGAACATGGTTCGCGTCGATCCGGCCAGCTTCCGGGACGACTATCCGTGCAACTTCGACAGCTTTCAGGCGAGTGAGAAGACGCCGAAGCTGCCGTTCATGTGGAACCTGCCGCTGAACCAGGCCGCCAACTTCCACTCCGACGACATGCTGACCTACGACTACTTCTCCCACGACAGCATCGATGGTACGTCGTGGAGCACCCGCATCCACCGGTACTACAGCCCCGGCACCATCGGCGAGAACATCGCCTGGGGCTACAGCGATGTCTACGCGTCGGTGATCGACGCCTGGATGTGCTCCTCGGGCCACCGCGCAAACATCATGAAGGACAGCTACGACGAGATGGGGCCAGGTGTCGCAGAACGGTACTACACCCAGGACTTTGGGTACGGAGGCGTCGGCACCCAGCCCATCCCCATGGGCTCTCATATGCCCACTCACCCGGATTCGGAGGTCGATCTGGTCGCCGACTTCTACGCCGGGGGAGACGAGCCAGTACGCTTTGAAGTCGTGCTGGACGGCGAACCGCATCCGATGGAGCTCATCGTCGGCACCGCGAGCCAGGGCGAGTACTGGGTTCGGTTGCCGACCGACGACGACTGTCACCTGTACTACTTCGAGGCCGAAGTCGCCTCGGGCCAGTCGGCCCGATTCCCGCAGGACGGTAGCTATGGGTGGGGAGATTGCGACTTCGATGACGCCCGGGCCATGTGGTCCGACCTCCAGATCGAACCCGAGGACGACACCACCAACGGAAACGGAGACGGGACTGGAAACGACGACAAGCCGGGCGGATCCGACCCGTCGGACACGGACTCTCTCGACGACGACGCGTACTCTCCCGAGCTCGGCGCGACGGGATGCGGCTGCCAGACTGCTACTGAGATTCCCTCCTGGCCACTGCTCCTCCTGCCCCTGCTGCTCGTCGCACGCCGCTCGCGCGATTGACCCGGCCCCCCCGGATGTGGGACAAGTTCCCAGGAGTGGGGGTAGCGCATGTCGAAGATGAAATACGCGGCCATCGGGCTCGCGACGGTCATCGGGCTGGGAGTGGTCGCTGTCGGCGGCGCATTCACCTGGGTCACGCAGTTCAATCCAAACGTCGGACCCGCGCCGGAAATCACCATCGAGGCCACGCCGGAGATGCTCGAGCGCGGCGAATACCTCGTCACCCACGTTGCAGTCTGCCTCGGATGCCACAGCAGCCGCGATATCCACCAGATCGACCACCCGCTCTCCGATCTCGGGGCCGGCGGATTCCTGTTCGATCACGACCTGGGCTTCCCCGGCGTGCTCACCGCCAAGAACATCACCCCCGCCGGAATCGGTGAATGGACAGACGGCGAGCTGCTCCACGCCCTCACGACCGGCCAGACACCGACGAAGTACCCCCTCTTCCCGCTCATGCCGTGGGAGAACTACCGGCAGCTGGCCACCTCTGATCTGCACGCGATGATCGCTTTCATTCGAACCCTGGAGCCGGTCGAACGCGACAACGCCGACCACGCGCTGGACCCGCCGCTGAACCTCATCGTGCACATGATGCCCCGGCCAGCCACTCTCTCGGACGCCAAGCCAGAACCGAGTGACGAAGTTGCTTATGGCAAGTACCTGTTGACCGCCGCCGCCTGCAATGACTGCCACACCCAGATGGAGCAGGGCGAGCGGATCGCCGGCATGGAGTTCGCCGGCGGCTTCGAGTTCAAGTTCCCCGGCTACGGCGTGAACCTCTCCGCGAACATCACCCCGGACAAGGCCACGGGCATCGGCAGCTGGTCGAAGGAGACGTTCGTCAACACCTTCCGCAAGCACCTCGACGACCCGCGCACCGGAATAAAGGTCGAGCCCGGAGGCACGCTGTCGGTGATGCCGTGGGCCGAGTACGCCGGCATGACCGAGGCCGATCTGGGCGCGATCTACGCGTATCTGCAGACGGTCCCGCCGGTCGAGCACAAGGTCGCGAAGTGGACAGTCGAAGCGGGCGTGACCGCCATCGGCCTCCCCGACGCTCCACCCCTTCCCAAGGGAATCTTCAGCAGGCTCTCGGTCGGCTCCCTCTGTGACACCTTTGTGTTCGGCATGGAGGGAATGGACAAGGTGGCCGCCGAGGAGGCCCACGCCGAGATCGCCAAACGCGCCAAGGGACGCGCCACCCTGCGTGGCGCCGCGGATTGGGACGCGTTCATGGCAAGAATGACCGACACCGAGCCCGAGGCGAAGACCGACTGGCTGCACGAGTCGATCAAACACCATGGAATGGACGAGCGATGTGCAGTATTGACCGCGAAGATGGCCAGCGAGCACGCCGCGGCCGCCGAAGGCGAAGAGCCCGAAGACGGCAAGGGTAAGAAGGGAAAGAAAGGCGGCAAGAAAGGCAAAAAAGGTAAGAAACGCTAATGCTACTCGCCCTGACATTGCTGGCCTGCTCCCTCTTCGACAACGCGCCGCCGACCATTGCATTCGAGCTGCCGAAAGCGACCGTCGGCGGCACGCTCGCAATCAAGCCCCTGGTGGAGGACGAAGACTCCGGAGTCGGACAGGTGGACCTGTTCGTCGACGGTGAGTTCGTCGCCCGTGCCGAAGACGGCTGGCAGGTCGATACGAGCAAACTCGAGGACGGATCCCACGACATCAAGGTCCAGGCCTACGACATGGCCTATCGCACCCCCAATATGGCGAAGTGGGAGGGCGTGATCACGACCGACAACACCGCTCCGAAGGTGACGGCGAAGCCCGCCGCCGCCAGGCAGGGACAGACCATGGTCCTGTGGGTCGAGATCGACGAGGAGGCGGTCCACCCCAGCGCGCTCTTCAACGAGCGAAAGGTCCCGCTATTCCAGGTGAAAGACAGCTGGCGCGGCCTCATTGGAATGGACCTACGTGAGGAGCTCGGGTCCCACAAGATCCTCATCGAAGCGCCGGACGCGGTCGGCAATGTCGGCTCGCTGGAGGCCGAGGTCACCGTCACCGCGGGCGACTTCACCAAGGGCGGCTTCATCAAGCTCACCGCCGCACAGGAAAAGGCCCGCAAGAACGAAAAGGCCATCGCCAAGACCCGTGAAGTCCGGGAAAAGGCCTACGCCCACTACGAGGCGAGCCAGCTCTGGACCGAGCCCTTCATGCAGCCCATCGACGGTCGCGTCACATCTCCCTACGGAAAGTTCCGGACGTACAGCGACGGCAAGAAGAGCTACCACTCCGGCATCGATCTGGCGCTGCGGCGCGGGACCCCCATCGCCGCCGCGGCCGACGGCATTGTTCTGTATTCCGCCAAGCAGGCGATCTTTGGAAAGGTCGTCATCGTGCATCACGGGCACGGCGTCACGACTTCGTACAACCATATGGACGAACTCAAGGTCAAAGAGGGCGCCAAGGTCAAGAAGGGCGACATCGTCGGACTGCTCGGGTCCACCGGGCAGAGCACCGGCCCCCACCTCCACTGGGGATTGACGGTCGCCGGAAAGGCCGTGGACCCCACGCAGTGGCTCGATCCCGAGTTCTGGGAAACCCTCGGTTCCTAGGCCATAGACGCTATACTGATCTCCGTCCCGGGGGGTCGCCGCGATGAAGAACGAGCCGCAGAACCGCAGAGCCTTTCTCCAGAGCATGATCTCCGCCGCCGCGGCTTCGACAGTGCTGGTCACGACCGCTGAGGCCGCCCAACCGGGCGACGCGCACTTTCTGTACCGCATGCTCGGCGGCATCGAGGTCGGAGCGCCGTTCTACGAGGACTTCGATCTCATCGATGCCTATCCACCGCGCGGCGGCGCCGTCATCCTCGTAGTGGCCCAGGCCTCGGAGTCGCCCGTTCGGGTCGACGTGGTGCGACGCGACGATCCGGTCCGCGCTCCGGCGTACACAGACCACCTCGAGCTGTACGTCATGGACGGCGGTGCCGGCGAACGGAAAATGCCAAGAGACCTGGTCGAAGCGCTGCAGTCCTTGGCTGAGCAGCTCCAGGACAACGAGGCTCAGTTCTACCTGGCCGAACACCTGCTCACCCATCGAGAGCGCCTGAAGCGCTTCCCGGAGATGATGGCAAACGCGGCTTCGGAGCTGGCTCCTCGCAAACAGTAGTCGTTCCGGCGCATAATGGCCGCATTGGAGGAACGATGCGGCCCTGGATCGCTGTACTGGCGCTCGGATGTGCGTCGAGCAACAACTACGGGACCAACAAGCCGCCCACGGCGCGGATCATCTCCCACACCAACGCGACACGGGTCTTCTCGAACGTGGAGACCGAGTTCCTCGGCGAGGTCACCGACCCTGACCAGTCCAATGAGTCCCTGACCGCGAACTGGCTGGTCCAGGGCACGGTGGGCTGCCCGAACGCCGACATCAACACCGACGAGGGGCTGACCCGCTGTGACCTGACCATCACGGAGCTTGGCCAACTCTCAGTCACCCTCGAGGTCATCGACCACGAGGGAGAGATCACCGTCCAGAGCCTCTCTCTCGAGGTCGTCGACGGCGGCGTGGAGTACACGACCGACCTGGTTGTCGAAGACCGGAACAACTACACCGCGCAGGGCAACCTCCAGATCGAAGAGCTCGAGGTGTCGCCGGGCGCCGAGTTGCAGATGGACTGGTGCGACATCACCACCGACGACCGCGGACGCGACGTCGAGGAGGCCACTCTCATCGACCGGATGGAGATGCGGGAGTTCGCACACACGCCCAGCGAACTGCGAGATCTGCTTGCAACCGGCGATCTCGACATCGACGACGCGGTGAACACCTTCATCTACTTCAACGGCAGCGACCGCTGCGAGGTCTCGGTGGCCGCGTTCCGAGATGACGATGCCATCGCGCTCGATCCGACCGAGTCCCTGGTGGGAAATGGACAGACCTGGCTGTTCTTCGGCGCGAACAACGGCACGGTCCCGACCTTCGATCCGGTCTCGATGCTCATGATCTGGGCCGGATTCACCAACGTCGTCGACGCCGTGCTGACCGACGACACATCGGGCTGGGGCTTCGTCCCGGACATGCTCACCCTCGACCATGTCTCCACTGTGGCGGGACATGACAACTACGTGCTCAACTGGTCGGCCCTGACCACCGATGTGCTCGGCAATGACATCGACAGCGCGACCGCCGACCGCCTCTTCATCGCCCGGACCTCCTCGGATCTGGTCGCTCTCCAGCAGAGCCTTCTGGCGCTGGAGGCCGAGGCCGAAGAGTTCTACAGAATGAATGTCGGCAACCAGACCGCCACCGATCTCATGCTGGCCGAGGACAAGAACGGGACGGTCTTTGGCGGCTTCACCGACCAGGGACTGTGGCTCGTCGGACTCGAGTGCTCGACCTGCATGTACCCGGCGCCACTGTTCGTGACCGTCGTGGACGTCGAGGCCCAGACAACACAGTGAAGCCCGTCCGGCTCGGGCCGTTCGAAATCGTCGAACCCCTCGCCGAAGGGGGCATGTCCCAGGTCTGGCGCGCTCAACACGCAGGGACCCGCATCCCCGTCGCCATCAAGGTGATGACCGAGGACATCTCCCGAAACGCCAAGTATCAGACGATGTTTGCCAGCGAGGTCCGAGCGACGGCCCAGCTCCGGCACCCCAGCGTGGCCCTGGTCCTCGACCACGGACTGGTCCCGGAAAACGTAGCCGCGCGGATCGCCGGACTGGCACCGGGATGTCCCTACATGGTCACCGAGTACGCCAGCGGCGGCAGCCTCGCCCGGTGCAGCCCGCAGCCCTGGCAAGCCCTGAGGGAGATCCTCCTGCAGCTGCTGGAGGCGCTGTCCCACGCCCACGCAAGGGGCGTGATCCATCGAGATGTAAAGCCGGGAAACGTCCTGCTCTGCACCGACGGAGACGTCCGGCCCGGCTGGAAACTCGCCGACTTCGGGATCGCCGTGTTCGCCGACGACCTCCGCGAGGAGACCAGCCTGACTGGCACTCTCCGCTACATGGCGCCCGAGCAGGTGCTGGGCCAGGTGAACCGGATGGGGCCCTGGACCGACCTGTACGCGGTCGGCGTCCTGACCTGGCGGCTGGCGCTTGGCGCCGCACCCTTCAAGGGCACAACTGGTCTGCAAGCAGCCCGAAAGAAGCTCTACGAGATCGCCCCTCCGCTGCCACAGGTCAAGGGCATGCCCACTGGCCTGAAACGCTGGGTGGGTCGCCTCCTCGAGCGGGATCCGACCCGCCGATATCGATGCGCGGCCGACGCACACTGGGCGCTCACCAGTGTCGACGGCGACGAGTTCGAGGCGCCGCCGCCGGTCCCCAAGAGCTGGCGACGAGGCACGCCGCGTCCGCTGCCCGTGAAGCTGGTTGGGGCCGGCCTGGGCGTCTACGGACTCCGCTCTCTCCCTGTAGTCGGACGCCTGGCCAGCCGTGACCGGCTCTGGGAAGCTGTGAGGTCGGTACACGAAAACCAGCGTCCAAAGGTCATCCTCATTCGCGGCACCGAGGGCGTTGGAAAGAGCTGTCTGGCCAACTGGCTCGCCGAGAGGGCCGAGGAAGTCGGTGCGGCTCAGTCCTGGACCGCTGGACCCGACGGACCCGAGCAGATGCTCCGGGGAGCACTGCGCATTCGCGACGAGGGCAGCGAAGACCTCCGCCAGCGCGTCGAACAGGAGGTCAGCCGCTGGGGAGGCAATGAAGTGGACGTCGGAATTGCGATGCAGCTGGTCGACCCCAGCTCGGGAAGCGCGAAGTTGACGTCGGCTACTCAACGTCACGGGGCGTTGGTTCGGCTCCTCCAACTGGCCGCACAACGCCGACCCGTGGTGATCCGAATCCACGATGCCCACGACGCCCTGGACAGCATCCGATTCTGCGAGGCCGTTCTCGACACACCTGGTCAATTGCCCGTTCTCATGGTCATCACCGCGCGCGACGAGGCGTTACTCGGCACGCCGCTGGCCAAGGCCCTGGTCGAGAATCTCGCCGAGGACGACGATGCCGAGACCCTCCTTCTCAGGCCTCTGGGCGGACGCGAGCGGCAGACACTCGTGCGAGAGCTCCTCGGTTTGGCTCCAGCCCTCGCCGGACGCGTCGAAGAACGCACCGCGGGCAATCCCCTCTTCGCGATCCAACTCGTAGGAGAGTGGATTCAACGCGACCTTCTCGTGCTCGAGCCCGACGGTTTCGCACTGCGGCCCGGAGCGGAAGACACCCTCCCCACCGACGTGATGGAGGTCTGGGCACAGCGGATCGATCACCTCCTCGATAACCGCGGCTCCGCGGCGGGAACTGCGCTGGAGTCCGCTGCGGTGCTCGGCGTGAGCGTGGATGCCAACGAGTGGTGGGCCTGCACTGGAGAGCTCAGCGACGCGGCGCGGGAACGACTCCTCGGCGCGATGTTCGAGCAGCGGTTGGCCATCACTGAAGAGCGCGGCTGGGCGTTCGCTCACGGGATGTTGCGCGAAGTTCTCCTCGCCCGGAGCCGCGCCGGCGATAGACTGGCTGCACAGCACCTCGCGGTGGCTGCACACCTTCAGGATCGGCCCCAGAACGCCACTATCCTCAACCGCATCGGCCGCCACCTCCTCGCAGGAGGCGAGCCCGCCGCGGCATTGAAGCCCCTCCGGGAGTCGTGGCTCGAAGAGTACTCGGTCCTCACCACCGAGGAGCTGTCGGGGCGCTTGGAGACCCTGGTCGCAGCCGTCGAGGCCGCTCATCTGCCCAAGGACCACGTCATGCACGTCGAGCTCGAGCGGGGGGAGGCGCGCCGACTGCAGCGCATGGGCCAGATGGACGCGTCCGGGCGGGTCATCGAGCGAGCCTTGGCCATGGCCAAGGAGCACCACCACGACGACATTCTCGACGAGCTGCTCTCCGACCAGGTCGTCGGCGAGCGCATGAAACCCAGGGGCGGGGTCGGCCGGGATCTGGCGCGCAAGATGATCGACACCGGCAATGGCGGCAAACGCGAGGCCTTCGGATGGCACCAGCTGAGCTGGCTGAGTCTGTTCGATGGCGACTCTGCCGCAGCCGCCGAACAGGGACGACGGGCCTTGGTCATCGCCCACAAGATCGGCGCCCTCACCCTGCTGCGAGACTCCCAGGAAGTGTGTGGAATGGCCGCCCTCAACGCGGGCCGCCTGCCCGACGCCCAGCGCGCGTTCACCGCTGGCCTGAAGGTCGCGCAGGACATGCGGGATCCGAACCAGCTTGGCCGCATCCTGGTCAATCTGGGAGAGGTGGCCCGGATGCGGGGCGATCTCGACGAGGCGGAACGCTGCTATCGCCTGGCCGTGAAGAACTGGACGGCTCTGGGCGTCGCCGACGTGGCCACCGCCTGGCTGAACATCGGCCTCGTGGGCATCGGCCGCCGCGACTTCACGGCGGCACGACGCGGCAGCGAGGCGTTCAAACTCATCGCCAAACCCCTGCATCGAAGTTGGTATGCGTCGGTCTGGCACGCTCTGGAGTCGGCGATTCACGCCGGCACTGGCGACGGTGCGGGCAGCCAGCACCACGCCCATGAGGCCACCCGATTGGTCGAGGAACACGGGCGATTGACGGTGGACGAGGCCTGGGCGATGGGAATCGCAGGCGATGTCTGGGCGGAACGCGACGAACAGACGCTGGCGGATGAGGTCTACGGTCGGGCGCGAGCGCTATGGAAGAGCATGGACCGCCAGGACGAGGTCGACCGGATCGACGCGTGCCTGACCTCAATGGGCGCCGTCAATCCCGCTTCCACACCTCGGCCGCAGTGAAGCTCGGCCGCGCCTGCAAACGCGCGTAATAGGCGGCGACCCGTGGAAGCGAGCCGTCGCCCCAGGCGTCGATACCGTGACGATCGAACCGCGCCAGGGCGGCGGTCCAGAAGCCGTCGGCCAGCGACCACCGATTGCCGATGACGAAGTCCCCGTCTTTCAGGGCCTCCTCCAGTCGAACCTGCAGACCCGCCACGCCGTCCACGTGCTTGGCGACCTCGTCGGCGTCGGCGAGAATCCTCTGCAGGCGAGCGTTTCCATCGACTCTCTTCTGGAGGAGTTCCGCCGCCTCTGGCCGGAGTTCCATCTGGCGGCGCAGCTCGTGCCCTCGCTCCACAATCGTTGAAGACCGCCGGTTTTCGTCGAGGTTGCGGCTGTAGAGGAGCACGCCGTAGTGAGGCGCCATCACATCCGTCATCCACTGAAGCATCGCCGCAGCGGCACCGGGATCGTCGGGCGTCAGCGCCGGCCCATCGAAGTGCGCGTCGATGAAGGGAACGATCTTGATGGTGTCGCAGACGACCTGACCGTCCACGCTCAGCGTAGGGACCACCGCCTTGGGGTTCAGGGCCGTGTACCAGGGCTCGAACTGCTCGCGCTTGTCGACGATATCGATGGTCTGCTTTCGATAGACCACCCCCTTCTCTGCGAGGGTCACCCTCACCATCTGGCAACAGATAGAACCTTTGAAATCGTAGAGCAGAACATCGGGCATGCCGCACTCTAGCCGACCTCAGCGACGGTTCTACGACTCCGCCATCTTCATCCTCTGTCCGACCTGCCGTTCCTTGGCATCGGGGGTGCTGCGGGTGCGTTGTTCCCATTCCGCGGGATCGGGAAGTACGAGGTTGTTCATGGCGTCTTCGAGGATCTTGGACATCGCGACGCGATCCCGCAGCGGCGCGACAGATTCGAGACCGGTGGTGGCCGTCTGATGAGTCCCCCTCCGACCCCACATCGGTAGGGGAACCGCCGACTTTACCCGAAGCCCTCAGCCGAAGCAGACCCCCATCGAGCGCCCGGTGCGCACCATCTGACCGTCCGGATCGACGCGTTTTTCCGTTCCGACCGCGTCCTTGAGGCTGACGGGGACGATGTCCAGGCCGCGCAGAGCGACCATCTGGCCGAATTCACCCTTGGCGATCAAATGAGCGGCGGCTTCGCCAAACCGGGTCCCGAGGACGCGATCGAAGTTGGATGGGGTGCCACCCCTTTGGATGTGTCCCAGGACCGTGACGCGGCAATCGAGCTCGATGTGCTCACTCAGGGCCGCCGCGACCTTTTGCCCGGCGCCGAAGAGCTTGATCATCGCACCCGCCTCTCGCGGGCCGAGGGTGCTGACCTCTCCGCCCGCGGGTTTGGTGCCCTCGGAGACGACCACGATCGAGAACGGCATGCCCGCCTCCCGTCGCTCCCGCACCATGTCGGCGATGGCCTCGACCCGGTAGTTGATCTCCGGCAACAGAATCGCGTGAGCGCCTCCCGCAAGTCCAGCTTGAAGGGCGATGAAACCCGCATCTCGACCCATGACCTCGACGAGCATCACCCGATCGTGGCTCTCGGCCGTGTCGCGAAGGCGATCGATGGCGTCGGTCGCAACCTGCACGGCAGTGTCGAATCCAAAGGTGTAGTCGGTCGCCCCCAGGTCGTTGTCGATAGTCTTGGGGACCCCGACGATGTTCGTCATGCCGCGATCGATGCACTGCTGCGCGATGCGCATCGACCCGTCGCCGCCGATCGAGATCAACGCATCGAGCCCGAGGGTATCGAAGTTCGCCTTCACCTTGTCGAAGACATCGACCTCGACCATCTCTCCGCCGCGCTCTACCGCGTAGTTGAACGGGTCGGATTTGTTTGACGTGCCGAGGATGGTGCCACCCTTGACGTGGATGTCCCGCACGTCGCGCTCGGTGAGCCAGCGGTTGCCGTGAGGCGAGCTGTAGTCCAGATCGATGAGACCGCAGAAGGCGTCTTCGATCCCTAGGATCTCCCAACCGTATTGACGGATTCCCGTCATGACCGCGGCCCGAATCACCGGATTGAGCCCGGGACAATCGCCGCCTCCAGTCATGATGCCGACGCGTTTGATGGCCATGAGCTGTCCTCCTCGAGTGGGCGTGTACGCTACCACCCCCTGACGTACCATCGGCCCCATGGAGAGCCCCACCGTCATCCCGGTGCCCGATCTCGACGGCGCCTTGAGCTTTTTCATCGATCAACTGGGGTTCCGCATGCACCGGATCTGGCCCGCGGACGATCCCCGCGTCGCCCAGTTGATCGGTCACGACGTGTGCATCGAGCTCCGGATCGACGGAGAGCCCTCTCCCATTCCCGAGACGCTGCCCGTGTGGGTTCCGTCGGTGGAGATCAGCCGCATCGCCGACGCGACCTGGGGTCTGGGCCGGGCGGGCATGCGCTACCGGGATCTGCTCCCGAGTCGTCAGGGCGGTCACTTCATCGCCTCGCACATTCAGATCCCGGGGACCGGGCCAGTCCCTGACTGGGTGCACTTCCACGAGGTCGCCTTGCAGATGATCTTCTGCTACCGCGGCCGGGTTTCAGTGGTCTATGAGGACCAGGGACCGCCGTTCGAGATGGTGGCGGGAGACTGCGTGCTCCAGCCTCCGACCATCCGGCATCGGGTCCTCGAGAGCGCCGACGACCTCGAGGTCATCGAGATCGGCGGGCCCGCTTGCCACGTGACGGGAGCCGACCACGTCCTGCACCTCCCCAACCCGACGAGAGACCCGGAGCGCCGCTTTGCGGGGCAGCGGTTCGTGCGCTCGGTGGCCGCGGATGCCCAATGGGAGCGACACGGAATGGTCCAGATCCGGGACCTCGGTATCGCCGCAGCCACCGATGGCCTCGCTTCGGTCTCGATCCTGAAGGGGGCGTCGGACACCATCGATCTCGAACATCGGGGCGGGCTGTTGTTCCTGTTCGTGCTGCGCGGGTGGCTGCGCGTGGGAGAAGTTCTCCTGGAGACCGGGGACAGCATTGCGCTGGCAGAGGGTTCATCGGTGCTGTTCTCGGGCGAGATCCTCCGGGTGTCGACGGTGCCGTATACTCCGGCCTAGAGGAGCTCATTCATGTCGCGTGCTGACGAATTCCTGGCCTGGATCGACGGAGAGGGCGGCAAGCCCCCGTCCCTGCATCCATCCGACGGGCCGCTGTTCCAGATCCTGATTCACATGGCCTGCTCCGACGGCGTGATTCAGGGACCCGAACTCGACCTCATGCAGGCGCTCATGCCCGACAAGTCCCGCGCCCAGCTCCTCGAGATGGCCGGCACCATCGCCGCCAAACCGCTGGAGCCCGACGAGCTCCACGACGCGCTCTTCGAGGACGATGAGCGGCTCGGTGCACTGCGCTTCGCCGTTCGCATGGCCTGGGCCGATCGCATTCTCGAGGACCACGAGCGGGTCATGCTCATGCACCTCGCAGCCGGGCTGGATCTGTCCAGAGACCAGGTAGAAAAGACTCTTGCAGAGACGATCGGCGAGCCGGACGGCGATGTCGACCCAGCCAAGCTCGCGGCCGCCATCAGCGACATGGAATGGCAGGATGTGGCCCCGGTCGAAGCGACTTCGGCGGGAGATCTCACCGAGGTCCTCCCCGAGGGCGCGACGATCATCGCGGTGCTTCAGCTCGATGGAAAAGACGAGGTGGCGCTCTGCTCCGAAGGCCTCGCAGCCCGCTTCAAGGAGGGCGCGACCTTCATCCCCTGGACCGAGCTGGCGTCGTACTCGCGGGTGCCGATCTTCGGCGCGGCGGTGCGCCTGGCGACGGCGGACGCGGAGGTGAAGACGATTCCCGATCCGCGCCTGCGGGTCATCGGCACCCTACTCGACAAGATCTTCGGAGGCGAGTAGCGAAGCCCACAATGCGCGGGCGGCGGCCGTTGGTGTGGCCCCCCGACGACGCGCGACGTGGAACGCCCGGGGAACCGGTGTGCCGGGAAGCTCGACCAGCGTCAGCGCTCCGGACGCCAGGTCCGAGGCCACGGCGCGCTTGGAGATGAAGGTGTATCCGAGTCCCTCGAGCACACACCTCCGGGCCGCTTCGGTGCTGCCGACCTCGACCACCGCCTTGCCGGGAACCAGGTGGGCCACTGCGCGACGGGTGCCCGAGCCCTTCTCCCGCTGAATGAGCGGCATGTCCTCGAGATCTCGGGCCTTTTCCAGACCGTCGGCCGGTCCGACCAGGACGACCTCATCCCGGGCGATGACGGCGGACTCGATTCGGTGGTCGTCGGGTTCGGAGCCCACCACCACCAGGTCGCAGCGTTGAGCGAGTAGCTCGACGATGGCACCGGCGGAATCCGACGAGAGCATGCGCACCGAGACGTTTGCGTGATCCTGGCGAAAGGCGGCGATCACCGCGGGGAGCAGGTACTCCGATGGAATGGTCGAGGCGACGATCTGTACCTGCCCACTCGGTACTTCACCTTCCTGGCGGGCGGCGCTGCCAGCCTCGTCGACCAGCCCGAGGATCCGGGTGGCGTACCGCCGGAGGATCACTCCCGAAGGTGTGGCCTGGACCTCTCCGCGGCCGCGGTCGAGGAGCTTGGCACCCACCGCGTCCTCGAGTCCGGCGACCTGGAAGCTGACGGTGGACTGGCTCACGTCCAGAGCAATGGCGGTGCGTGTGAAGGAGCCGTGCTCCAGGACGGCCAGGAACATGCGCAGTTGGTCGAGCTTCATGGACCCAGTCACCTCGCCAGACCATACCGCACACGCAAACGGTATCCTCGGCGCCACTGAAACCGGAGTGCGCATGAGTACCGTGGTTGTGGTCGCGCTGGTCGTCGGACTGGCCGCCCTCCTGTGGACCTGGAGGAAGCGAACCTTGGCCGTATCCCAGACCCCCAAATGTCCCGTAGACCACGGCCTACAGGCGATTCCCGGCGAAACCAACACCCCGGGATGGGACTTCATCTCCCCGCTGCGGCAGCTGCTGTCCTTTCGCGGCGCCGAGGGCGACTGGGTGCGCAAGGCCAGAGCGGCAGCAGGAGGCGGCGGGGTCTTTCGCGCCGAGGCCGGCATCCCGCTGGTCGTCATCACCGACCCGGTGGCCGCCCAACAGGCGCTGGAGTCGTCGACCGAGCTCGTCGATCGGGGGTACCACAACGGCTTCGGTCCCACCGAGATCCGACC
>Ga0315336_1003931_pt1 | contig 18756 bp, 10 predicted proteins | sample ASW5metaG_FD_204512 | JGI IMG/M metagenome (GOLD analysis project Ga0315336, IMG submission 204512) | Ammonia-oxidizing marine archaeal communities from Monterey Bay, California, United States - ASW #5 | ecosystem: Environmental > Aquatic > Marine > Intertidal zone | place: USA: California... | reverse complement strand
GTTTATGAACGACACGTTCGACTGGCCTCAGTGGCCGGCGCTCGATGTTTCGCACAGTGGTGTGATCGAGTACTTCCAGAGCATGGTGGTGTTAGGCGATCCGGTGGGAGAAAACCTCAGCTTCAGTCAACGCGCCAATCGCTTCGTCGCCGGCGAGTCGAGTGCAGTAGTGGCAGATTTTCAGCTGCTTGCGCTGATAGGTGCGGGCAAGATTGCCGCCGAACCTCACCCAGGCAGTTACACACCGAGTGACCACCAGGGTGCTCTAGTCGAGCCGCTAGTTACCGGTGGCTTCAGCCAGCCGGTCCCCAGTAGTGATTGGTGGAGCTCAGTCCATTTCCCCAAGTTCGGAGACCCGTTCTCGGTGCCACTCCATGTTCATCCGCTCACGGTCCAACTGAGCGGTAGCGGCTTGTTGGTGGGAGCTCCGGCCGAGCAGACAACCGTGGTGACCGGGACGACCACCGCCGAACTGAAAACTCCCCACCAGTTCGATCTGCAGTTGGACCTCTTTGCGGCTGGTCAGCAGGCGAGCAGCTTCGCGCTCGACTCGTATTTCGACTGGTCTTTCACCGGGTCATGGCAGGGGAATTCGTCGTCGACAGCAGCCACACTGGCGCTGGCCTCGCCGATGGTGTGGCTGGCCGACGTCGACCTGGGCAACCTCCTGATTGGTTTCAACACCGCTGCGGCAGAGGTCCAGTTGGCCGACAACGTCGCGCAGGTGGCAATTGCTGGCCGCAATTACGCAGTCTATGCGCCTGCGGGTGTCTCTTGGACCCAGGATGCCGGCGGGTTAAGGGCCGTAGGCGACGGTTTGGCGAACGTGGCAGTGGCCCTGCTTCCTGACGGTCGGGCTGAGACCCGCGAGTTGTTCGCCGGGCCTGCCGCGCGACCGGTTGTGGCCACTCGTTTCGATTACGCACAAGCAGCGGATCCCTACAGCCTTGAACTCACTTACCAATACGACTTCGAGACTTCTCTCGAGGACGCCACGACGGTGGTCGCGTACTATCCGCACCTGGCACGACTTGCCGGGGAGGTTGAAGGTGGCAGTGGTGACCTGGCTGGCGACTACAACCGGGATGGCACAGTGGATGCTTCCGATTACGTTCTCTGGAGCGATACCCGGGGCCAAAATGTAACACCAGGAACCGGTGCCGACGGAGTCGACGACGGAGTCATCAACAAGTTGGACTACGCCCTGTGGAAAACCCATTTTGGCGCGACTCCCCTCAGTCGGATTGGTGAGGCGGGTTATCTGAGCCCTCGAGGCACCATGAGCGCGGTCGCCACCGACGCCATCGGCGCCGAAATACCTGCTCGGGGTGTGCTTCCCAACCTGCCCGATTTGCTCACGCCCCAGCAGCGCGAAACGCTGGCACAGCTTGTTCGCTCCGACCCGCAGGCAAACGACCCGCAGGCGTACCTCGACCGGTGGCAGGATACTTATTGGTCCGGTAAGTCGATGCTGAAAATGATGCAGCTCGCGCAAATGGCAGATGTCGCAGGAGAGGATCAAATTCGCAGTGCTATTGTGGGAGCCGTTCAAAATACGTTGGATGACTGGTTTTCCGTGCAGGATGTTCCCGGCGATCGGCACTTCGCCTACAACGAGACCTGGGATACCTTGCAGGGATACCCGGACAGTTTTGGTTCGGCTGGCGACCTGAACGATCACCACTTCCACTACGGCTACTTTGTGCATGCCGCGGCCCTGGTCGGGATTTATGATCCGGGGTGGGTGGCAGAAAACCGCGACTTTGTAGACGTGATCATCGCCGATGTCGCGAATGTCGACGCGTCGAGCGACGCGTTCCCACGACTGCGAAACTTCAGCCCAATGGCGGGGCACTCCTGGGCCTCAGGCCACGGGGCTTTTGCCAGTGGCAACAATCAAGAGTCTTCCTCCGAAGCCATGAACTTCGCAACCGGGGTGATGCTTTGGGGAGAAGTTGCTGGCAACCAGGAGACGACCCGTCTGGGGCAAATGCTCTACTCGCTCGAAGCCGAGGCCATCAGCCAGTACTGGTTCGACAAGTATGGTACCACCTACCCTGGTGAGTTCGATGTCGAATCGGTGGGAATGCTTTGGGGTGACGGTGCGGCCCATGCCACCTGGTTTTCGGCCGAGGTGGAGATGATCAAGGGGATCAACCTCCTCCCCTTCCACGGGGGATCGCTTTATCTGAGTGAAGCGGCACGCGACCCGGCAGCGCTGCTCCAGGAGATTACCGAACTCAACGGTGGTGAACCCGACATTTGGCAGGGGCTCTTGCTGCAATACGAGGCCCTGGTGGACCCCGCTAGTGCGCTGGCCCACTACGCCCAGAGTGAATTTGATTTTGAAGAAGGCCAAAGCCCTGCCCACACGTACTTTTGGATGACCACGCTTGCGAGCCTCGGGTCGCCCACCTCGGCAATTCGTGGTGACTACGCGCTCTCGGCGGTGTTTGCGCAGGAGGGCCTGGTGACCTACGCGGCGCACAATCCAACCGCTGAGACGATCGATGTCCACTTCAACGATGGGACTACGCTGCAGGTCGCGGCCTACTCCTTTGCAACCACCACCTCGTCGGAGTTGCCTGCTGGGCCTCCGGCCGATCCGCCAGCCAACGACCCAGCCGACCCCGGTTCAGTAACCCCGTCGCTGGAGGATTTGGAAGACGGCCGCACGCTGATGCTCGTCGGCCAGACTTTTCAGGATGAGTATACGGATTTCATCGACGGCACGGGCCTCACGCCAGCCGGGTCGTCGCACTACGGGACTTTTTACCTCGGTCATATCGAGCAGGGCGACGATAGCCCCAACGCGGAATTTTTGGATTACGTCCGCGATAATGACCTCGGCGATTACGCGATGGTTGCGCTCAGCTTAAAGGACAATACGCCTGCCGGTGGCTACGGCCAGATGGTCAACCAGGGTGCCGCTGACTTCAACTCCAACGCCATCTGGGAAGCACTCGACGACATTCGGAACGGCGCCTGGGACGCACAAATCGACAGCTTTGCCCAAATGATGGCGAGCCGTCCCGAGACGCAATTTTTGGTCCGCGTTGGTTACGAAGTGAGCTTGCTTTTGTTTGCGTACAACGGTGACGACCACGTCGTCGACTGGTTGAACCAGCACGCAAACGCAGGTGTTAACGTCTTTGGGAATCCTGACACCCTCGCGGAACTGGACCGCACGGCTTTCATCGACGCTTACAACCACGTCGTCGATCGGATCGAACCACAGGCGGCCAACGTCGAGTTTGGCTACCACCCCGTGCGAGGTTTCAACGATACCCAGTGGCTGTATCCGGGTGAAGAAAATGTTGACTGGGTTGGCTTCTCGGTATTCAACAATGATGTCTGCATGGAGGTAAGCGGCATGTTCAACTGCCCGGGAGAAAGGATTGATCCGAATCTTGCGATGAGCATGGAGTTCGCCCGCGAGCAGGGTCATGAAATCGTTATCGCCGAATCCACCGCGCAGAATCCCGCTGCAAGCAACAGTGAGCAGTTCATCGAGTATCTCGATCGACTGGATGACGTGGTTCAGCAGTACGATGTAGGCGCGCTGGTGTACATCAACTCCGATTGGCCGGCCCACGGCTGGGGTCCCGAATGGGGCGATTCTCGCATTGAGGTCTATCCTGCCGTCGAGGCATTCTTTCTTGAAACGTTCGGTAACGGGACGCGTTACGTCTATGCCGATACGCTGGATTCTCCAGTGGTTCCCCCCGTTGACAATCCAGTTGATCCACCGGTAGATGGTCCAGGTTACGACGACCCGCCGGCCAATGGGTCCGCACTCGAGCTCGTCGCGGTGACGACCAACGTAAGCCTGCTGGTCGATCCTGAGACACAGCTTGCATACGTGCAAGATGTCGGTGGCGACCCGATCCTGGTCCGCCGGTCCGACGACTACTGGAGTGGCGACGTACCGCTTTCCCGTGGCGGGGCCACGCTGCAGGCCGCTGCCCGCGACGCGCTTGGCCGACTGCGGGTACTGGACGTCGGCGAGTGGGGACCCTTCGCCTGGATCCTCGACGAAAGTGGTATGTTCATCGGCGAGGAGGGGCCGACCGGTTCGTCGGTGGTGGCCAAGGAGGGACTCTTTCAGGTGGACCTCAACAGTGATGGTGTGATTGGGGAGGTCACCGATACCACGCCCCCCGCAAACCTTGGCCCGGGAGATGACGTGGTGGCCGATGGCGTAAAGGTCCGCTTGATGACTTTCAACGTCTACTACGCTTCGCTCGGCGCGCCCGAAAGGATCGATGGCATTGCCCAGACGATTGCCGACTACACACCCGACATCGCCAGCATTCAGGAGATGTGGGGAGAAAAGGACCAGATTCTTGCTTCCGTCGAAGCGAAGACGGGGGTCGACTACGCATTTTCAGTTGGCAGCAACACGTGGGACGGCGATATCCTCTACCGGGCCGATCGCTGGCGAATCCTCGAGGATGGCGTCGTGACCTACGACGGCTCGCGGGGGATGTCGTATGCCACCCTCGAGCATCTTGGCACGGGCGAAAAGATGTCGGTCTACGGCATGCATCCGCTGGCCGGAGTGAGCGAGGACTATCATCTCCGCAACATCGAGATGGCGACTGCGCACATGGCAGTCAGTCCTTACGCCGGCGACGCACCGGTAGTTTTACTGGGCGATATGAACGCCCATGAAAACAGTGAGTCGATGCGACTGATTCGCGATGGGTCGATCAACGCCTATGGCCAGGATTGGACCGTTCCGGTGACCTTTGAAGACACCTTTCGCGTGGCAGTTGGCGACGAGGCCAATGGTGACACGGGGTTTGGGGTAAAGATCGACTACGTCTACATCGAGGAGCGAGTCGATCCGGCGTTCCACGTTGAGGGTGCTTCAATCCGCAACGATGCCCCGGGCGGATCCGATCATTTTCCGGTGATGGCCGAGATCGTGTTGCTGAGCTAACCGCGTTACGCCCGCTCGTAAGTTCCATTAGCCGGTAGCGAATCGAACAGGGGAAGGCTTCGGCCCGACGGCTCGGTAGTTTCCTCGGTCGCGATGGGGTCGTTACCCCCGGGCAGGTCCTCGGGTAAGGAATCGTCGGGTAAAGAGAGACCATACCGGGCAAGCAAGTCGGGAATGATTTCGCCGACCCGCAAAGGACGGTTTTGCGCCGGTGATCGACGACGGTTGTGACGCTTTTGTGCGTATCTGGCCATAGCTGGTGTTCCGAAGAGAAGAGCCGGTTGAGCCGACTGCACAAGTTGCAGACGGCAGGAAACCTATTTCCATCCTAACGAATGGTGTACAGGCGTCAACTTTTTGGCCGCGCTCGCTCCCGGGCGCCGGGCAGGACGCCGTTGTTTCCGTCGGGGTGTTGGAAGGACCGTTCTCTTCGAACGCGCAGGTTTGTTATGGAGTTTTGAGGACCTTGGAGTTGGTGGTGAAAATAAAGTCGTTTGACTGCCTAAAAACAGGATGGTTTTGCAGTACACCCCACAGTGGAAAAGCAGTACACCCCACAGTGGAAAACAGGGGTGAATGTCAAGTGTTTGTATGATAAAACCTCTTCAGCAAGTCGGTCGCACAACACAGAGATGCTTCCTAAAATACGTCGGTTCCTTAAATACGTCGGTTCCTTGCCTTGGTTCGTAGCTTTTGACGGATCGTGACAGGGAGGCCACCTGTTTTGGCAAGATTAGGTAGATTGACGGTCAAATAGGGTGGGTGCCAAAGGGGCGTATTTTTGCGGCCCGGGTCGATGCAACGGGAAGATATCGATGGTAATCAAGCCGGCTGCAGACACGCAAACCAGTGGTACGCTGCTGATGCGGGTTCGGGATGTCAACGACCAACAGGCATGGAACGAGTTTGTAGAACGTTATACGCCCAAAATTTTTTTGTGGTGTCGGCGATTTCGTCTGCAAGAATCCGATGCCTCAGACGTAACTCAAGAGGTATTGGTCAAACTCGTCGGAGCGATGCAATCCTTTGTGTATGACCCGTCCCGCGGTAGCTTCCGGGGATGGCTGAAAACGGTTACGGCCAATGCCGTACGAGATTTGGGCCGCGATTGGCAGCGTAAAGGGAGAGCTTCTGGAGACGACCAGCTGCAGCGACTGGCGGCTTCGGTGGAAGACACGGCATCAATTCAGGCATTGGAAGAGGCGATTAACCGAGCCCACCGAGAAGAGATTTTACAGGAAGCCGAGGCCCACTGGCGGGAAGACATTTTTGCGAACGAGTTAATGACCGGTTATCTCGACTACGGCAGCAACCCGTTGAGTGGGGTCACTTGCCGACATCGGCTATGTTGTCAATCTTGACGCGGCCGACGATTACGCTCCATCCTCTTTCCTGGAGAGAGTGGAACCAATGTCTCTTGGCGGCACTGGCGAACCTGGGCTTTACTATGCCCAACAAATTCCTGAGGGTGCAGAAGCTTCTGCGAAGAAAGAGCCACAGCAGGTCGAGTCTGGACGATTACAGAGCGGTTGGCGAGCGATTGATGGGCCGGTTGACCGGCAGCAGATGTCCGTCAGCCGAGACCAATCGCGAGACTCGAGTGACCTGTTGCAGATGCCACCGGCAGCGATATATTCGACCGCTCAGGCGAACCGGCAGTCTTCATTGCCGTCAAGTCGACCGGTGGAATGGGAAAATGAGACGGAGGTGGACGCCCTCATGGAGAGCCTTTCGGTGGATGAGGGTTGGGTTGGTCTTTCCTGGAAAGGGGTTGGCTGAACTGCCGGCGTCTCTGGAGAAAAGGAAAACCCCGTGGCCGTCACAGGGGGGCCAGTGCCCCGCTCTTTTGGGTCGCAAACGACTACCAGTAGAGGGTTTTTAGACTCGTTACCATTGTGGTTGTAAGGGCCTGGGTGGCCGAGTGCCAGGAACCTGGTCCTTGGGATAAGCCCAATGCGTATTCAACGACGGATTAATCTGGCAAAATGTATTGCAGGAAAGGACACTATACGGAGAAACAAATCTTTAGAGCGTTTGTAACTGGAACGCAACTACGAAAACTCTGGAATGGAAAGGCACAATACCACGTTGAAGCGACTCTCTGTTTATTTGCTTTCGCTGCTGATACTTGTGCTAAGCAGTTGCGAGTCCAGCGAACATGTAAGAGGTGCTGCGGACAAGCGATTCGAATGTCGCTGGGCTACCGGTCCGATTGAGATTGATGGACAAGCGGACGAAGCGGCCTGGGAACAGGCCGAGCTCATTGATCATTTCTATATGCCCTGGGCGGGAGTTAAAGGTCAGCCAGTCAAAGCGGCAACCCGCGCTCGGCTGTTGTGGGATCGGCAGTACCTTTATTTCTTTGCCACGCTCGATGACAAAGATCTCTTTGCAGATATCACCGATCACGATGGGAACACCTGGTTCAATGATGTGTTCGAAATGTTTATCAAGCCAGCAGTCGACAAGCCTGGCTATTACGAGTTTCAGGTTAATGCTGCAAATACTCAACTCGATATGTTTATCCCAAGGTGGGACGAAACGTTCTTTGAGCAATACGTTTCTGCCCGGCCGTTCCATCTCACCTCAGCAGTTGTCCACCAGGGTACGCTGAATGTTCACCACGACCGTGATCAAGGGTGGTCGGTCGAAGGTAAAATTCCCTGGACCGATTTTATTTGCACGGGTGGCCGTCCCCATGTAGGTGAAGAATGGCGGTTTGCCTTGTGCCGATACGACTATACGGTAGAGATCGACGAACCGGAAATCTCGACGTGTGCCCACCTGACAAAGCCCAGTTTTCACCGCAAGGAGGATTACGCGCCGCTTGAATTTGTGGGAGAGGTGGATGCCACGCTGGACCAGGTGCCGGCGCCCGTCCCGTGGACCACTTCGCGAGTCGTGGGATCCCCTGAGCCACCACCACCTTTTCGCGTGGTTCGGGCATTTGAAAATCTCGACCTGGAACTTCCGATTTGTCTGCGATATGTGCCGGGGGCCGATCAAATGCTGATTGTGGACGAACCGGCGCCTTATCAGCCATCTCGCTTGCTGCAAGCCAATACCGATCCGGCTGTTGACTCCTACCAACTACTGATCGATTACCAACCGATCTTCGGCGTTGCCTATGACATCACGTTCCATCCCAGGTTTGCAGAAAATGGTTTTGTCTTCATCGGTAGCAATTTCAAAACTGCTGATGAGACCGGCACGTCACGCGTCACGCGATACCAGATGCAACCCGAATCACCCTTTCGATTTGACGTAAGTTCGGCCAAGGTCATCATCGAGTGGCCCGCCAATGGCCACAACGGTGCGGCGGTTGTGTTTGGTAACGACGGTATGCTGTACGTCACTACTGGCGACGGAAGCAGTGACTCGGATGAAGATGTGGTGGGGCAACGACTCGATTTGCTGCAGAGCAAGGTTCTGCGGATTGACGTGGACCAGTCGGAGGAGGGGCGTAATTATGCAATTCCCGAGGACAACCCGTTTCTTGATGAGCCCGGTGCACGACCTGAGACTTGGGCTTACGGACTGCGCAATCCATGGCGAATTGCCGTCGACCGGAAGACCGGACATCTTTGGGTGGGGAACAACGGTCAGGATCTGTGGGAGCAGGTTTATCTGGTTGAGCGCGGGGCTAATTACGGCTGGAGCGTCTACGAAGGGGGGCATCCCTTTTACCTGGATCGCCAGCGGGGTCCGACCCCCATTTTACCCCCCACGGTCGACCACTCCCATGCCGAAGCCCGGTCGCTGACCGGGGGCATTGTGTATTACGGAACGGAGTTCCCTGAACTTGTCGGAGCGTATGTCTACGGTGATTACGAAACAGGAAAGATTTGGGCCATAAAGCATGACGGGGAAAAAATCCTTTGGCAGCGGGAACTGGCCGACACGACGTTGCGCATTACTTGTTTTAGTGAAGACGACCATGGCGAGTTGTTGATTGCCGACCAACAAACCAATGGCGAGAGTGGGTTTTATCGACTCGAGCGGAATCCTGTCACCGAGAGCGACGTTCCATTCCCCCAACTGCTGAGTGAGACCGGTTTGTTTGTTTCCACGGCCGAACACAAAATGCATCCGGGAGTGATAGCGTATTCGATCAATGCACCTGGCTGGCACGACGGAGCTGTGGCCACAAGATACCTGGCGATTCCGGCCGAGCCGCGGGAAGATGGAACGTGGAAGACACCTCTGCTTGATTATCGTTCTTGGGGAGCCTGGATGTGTCCTGATGGAACCGTGTTGGTACAGAATCTTGCCCTGGAAACCGAGCCAGGAAATCCCCTCTCACGTCGTTGGGTCGAAACGCGACTGATGACACGGCAAAACACCGAGTGGGAAGGCTATTCTTATCTTTGGAACCAGGAGCAGACCGATGCCCAGTTGGTCGACAAAATGGGGACAACCATCAAATTCATGATTGGCCAGGATCCCGACAGGCACCAACGCACGTGGCACGTTCCCAGTCGTAGTGACTGCAAAGGGTGTCACTCTCGAGCTTCATCGTTCGTGATGGGAATAACCACTCCCCAGATGAACCGGCTTCATGACTACGACGGCCACGTCGTGAACCAGCTTCGCTATTTTGAACACCACAAATTGTTCGTTGCTGATTGGCTTGGTGAGGCAATGTGGTATTGGAGTTCGCTGGTCGAGCAGGAATTGACCGAAACCAATGCGGTTGAAACCGAGGATGGCAGGGTCCGATCAGCCTGGATTGACTCGAGGATGAAGGTTTTAACCGATAGCCACGACCAGCGACAGCCTCCCGTAACACACCTGATGGTTAATTCGCCGGCCGAATATCCGATGCTGGTTGATCTCAATGAGCCTGCGGCAACCTTGGACGAGCGAGCCAGGTCATACTTGGACGTCAACTGTGCCTCTTGTCATGTCAATTCGGGAGGTGGAAATGCCCAGATGGTTTTGAGGTTTGATACCCCTACCGAAGAGCTTGGGGTATTTGGTGAAAAGCCTCTGCATGGTGACTTCGGACTGACCAACGCCCGCCTGGTCGCGCCCGGTGCACCACACTGCTCTGTCCTGAACTACCGTATGTCTGCGCTCGCGGGCGGACGCATGCCGCGTATTGGATCACATCAAGTTGACATACAGGGGGTGCAGTTGTTGCGCGACTGGATTCGTTCCCTGCAACCAACCAGGTACGATGACGATCCAATCACGCATTCCGTCACGCAACTTGCTGCCGGAGATGCGGAAAATTCCGAGGCGATGATCGACGAGTTGTTGAGTTCTACCAGTGGAGCCTTGGCGGTCATGGATGCAATTGACCGAGACCGAATGCCGCCCGGTATCACGGCAACAATTCAGCAAAAAGCACTCACTTCTCCCCGGCCGGCAGTCCGACGTTTGTTTGAGCGGTACCTGCCGGAAGAAGATCGCAAAGAGCGACTGGGGCCGAATATCCAGGCAGGGGATATTTTAAGGCTTAAGGGGAATGCCGCGCGTGGAGAGCAGCTCTTCATGGCGGATGAAACCCTGGCGTGTCTGAAGTGTCACCGGTACCAGGATCGAGGGCAGCAGGTGGGCCCGGACCTCGCTGGGATCGGCCGTGCAGCTGGCGCCAACAAAAGCACTTCGCGGGGAGAGATCCTCGAGAGCCTGCTCGATCCGTCACGCAAGGTCGACGAAAAGTACGCCGGGTATGCGGTGCTGATGGTAACTGGAAAGGTCATCACCGGTGTGCTTGTAGAGCGTACCAGCGAAGTGGTTGTCGTCAAACAAATCGATGGCAAAACGGTCAAGATCAAGACAGGGGAGATCGACGAGCTCGTGCGACAAACGAAATCTCTCATGCCCGACCAGTCGCTACAGGACCTTTCTGCCCAGGAGGCAGCCGATTTGTTGGCGTTTTTACACGGGCTGTATCAAAAAGACTGATCCGCTTTTGGCGGGGTTACTCGTACAGCCAGTCAATGTGCACACGGGCCAGGTGCAGATGCATTCGCGTGCGACCTAAGGCGCCGGGTGGAACCAGGCTTTGATACTTCGATGCCTCGTACAGGATCATCAAAATACCACCCCGGGTAACGATCGCGGTAGGGTTGGTGAATTCCCACTCCGGATTATGCTCAATGATCTTGCTGGGCAGCCATGAGCGGCCTTCATCCTTGGAGATGGCCACCGCCAATGGCGAACGAATTCCGTAATGGTCAAACTTTGGGTCGTAAGGACTGTCGTTCCAAATTAACATCAAGTCGCCAGTTTGAGGGATACGAATCAACCCGGGGCACGATTCAGGCGACTGAAGTCCGGTGGTTTGTGCATCGGACCAGCTGGCCCCACCATCTTCAGAGAACGATTGGAACACACTGCCCAGCTGGGTTCGCATCACCATCAGCAGTCGCCCATCCTTGAGCTCTTCAATTTTGGGTTCCATGGATCCGCGCATGGGGAGATAGATAAACTCATCACAAACGTGCCAGGTTTGACCGTCATCGTCGCTGTAAATAGTTCCCGCCTTGCTCGTGTTGGTGGGTGCCAGTCCCTCGCCGTCGTCTTGCAGGGCATCCCCTTCCATATAGCAGGCTGGAATAATGATGCGTCCGGTAGAGAGTTGGCGGATGTCCCCTTGAGAACCAACGAGGTGGGGTGAATTGTCGATGATCGTCACAGGGTCACTGAATGTCTCGCACTCGTCCTCGCTAAAGACGGCGTAGGACGAAAGACGCCACGGCTCGTCTTTGACAAAATGATGCAGGCGTTCGTAGCGAAACATGAGTTTGCCATTCGCGAGCAAACAAAACGTGGGACTGTAGGTCGCTGTTTCACCCGGTTTACGTGCGATGACCATTTGCTGATTTTTCCACGTATCGCCACCGTCATACGATTCGGTTCGTACAATGTCATGGGGAGCGTCATCTCCGGCAACCAATTGAAGTTCGCTGCTGTACGCCATCATTCGGAACAGCAACAGGCTGCCATTTTTGCGCTCCAACAGCACAGCGCCGCCATTGCGAGGATGCTCAGCGGTACCTTCAGCCGCTCGTGTGATAACTGGACCAGGGGTTGCCATTTGGTTCCTGCCTGTATAGTTGAATGTGTGTCCTGAAAAGTTGTACCCGACCAGGGGCTGGTGGTCCAGGTGCGGGGGATTGCGATGTGCGATAGCCGACCGACCGTAACATCGCAAACGTTCGTCGTTGAAAACCGAAAGACAGATCGACAATGGATGCGTCGGTTTACCACTGGTGGGCCAACTGGGCTATTAGAATTCCATGGGTGAGTGCTACAAAACACAGGCGAGTGCCACAAAATGCAGCGGGCAGCAACTGGAGCGGAGTCCTGGAGCGAGCACTGAAAAGGGTCGTTGCCCACCGGCCAGTCCTGCTTCGTATCGATTTTGTGTCCTCCCAAAGAATTCCTGGTGTGCCGGGGAAAAGGGGGGCCTGCTTGAAAGTTTGCACCTGTGTGACCGCAGGGATTTTGGCGATCCGAGAAGTGGATAGTACAATTAAGGAAGTTCCCACCTGCACCGTGGGAGTTTCAGCTACAGTGGATGGAATTTTCACCGAGAAATAACAAAGAATACCATGTTGTCTCTGCTCCCAAAGCGAAAAGCCTTGCCGGTGAAAGTGTGGTTGACCATGCTTGCCGTGTGGTTTCTGGTCGCGCACGAGACCGTGGCTGACTCGATTGACGAGGCGCTTGAGCAAGCCGTCGAAACCGGTCGTCCCATTTTCGCAGTTGCGATAAATAAAGCGGCCGGGTCTGCGAAGTTTCTTGCCCGATTGAAGACAGACAAGTCATTGGATCGCTATATGGAATTGTTTATTCCACTAAAAATCCGGGTTCAAACCAAAGAGTGGAATAAGTGGGCAGGACGGTTTCAATATCAGGCGGGAGAGAGACCGATACTTTATGTTGTGCGGGCCGATGGTAAGCAACTTTACGGCAAAGCAGGCCCGCATCGTGGAAACGAGTTGACCCAAATGCTGGAGCTTGTTTTAGGCCAGGCCGGCACAATCTACGATGACAAACAAATCAGCGTAATCACCGAAGCTGTCGCGGGAGCCAAGCAGGCACTCGGGGAGGGTGATACTGCTGCAGCGGTCAGAAAACTAGCGGTAATCCAAAAATTTGGTATGCCCGGCAGGCTCGGTAGCTACGCGCGCCCCGCTGTCGCCTGTGATGATTTAGTCAAGAAACTGCGCGAACAGGCATTCGATGAATTGACCATGGCCGTCGACCAACTGCGCGATCGCGAGAAAGGTCTCGATGGGGCCCTGGCAGTGGCCGCGATTCAGCAGACCTATCAACCATTGAAGGAGTTGAATCAGGAAATTACCAAAGTCACTGCCAAGTTGAGAGCAAATCGGGAGTATCGTGAGTTGATCGACCAGGCCAAACCTTTGGAGCAGGCGCGTGTCTGGATGGCAACTCCGACCAAACGTGGCCGCGCAGTTCCTATACTCGAGCGCGTCATTTTGAAAGCTCCCGACTCCCAAGCAGCAGGCCGGGCGAGCAAGTGGCTGCGGGAAGAATTTCCCGGCGATGCCGATGCAATTCTGATTGGTATTTCAAGCAGGCCTGGTTCCAGTTCAGCTCAACCCGCGACACGAATTGAGCTTGAGGGTGTCCATATCTGGATGAGTCTGGGAGGTCATTCGATCGAGTCGAAAATGGTAGATTATTATCGGGACAAGGAAACAAACACACTGCAAATCGTCCTGGTCGGCCGTAACGGAGGACAGATTGCGGTCCCCTATGAGAAACTCGATGAGGCTTCCCAACGGTTGGCCAGCAGGATTATTCATGCAAGACAACAAAGTCATGCATCTTCGACGGAGTAGCAGGAACAGGGCAAGAAACGTAGCTGCTGCCTTCCGACATCGATCCTTCGGAGATCGATCACTGTAGGCGAAATGCGGTAATCAAGAGTGCCGCTACTTCCGGAAGCCATACTCGAGCACGAAGAACTGTGGATTGAGATCTGCCAGTTCACGCCGCAGGACCTCCAATTCCTGCTCCGGGCCGTGTATTTCCAGGCGGGACAAGTCCGCAAGGGTCAGGGACTCCTCAAGCAGCGGACCAACATGCTTGACATGAGCCAGCAGGCCTTTGGCATCGGTATAAGCTTCGCGGCAATGGACTTCATTTCCAGCAAAGCTGAAGCCGTAGTAAAGGCATTTTTCCTCAGTACGGGTAGTATCTACAAACCGCTCGCAAAGTGCCCGGAATGCGTCCAGCTTACCGTCGTGGACGTTGAAATAGGGAGCGATGGTACAACACGTGTCGTCAGTGGCCATAAGTAGCTCCAAGATGGTTTAGGGAACCGGTATTGTACCCGGGAAGTGTCGTGGGAGAAAATCCCCGGTATGGTTTTGCTTCTGCCCCAGGCAGTTGACGCCCGCAAGGCGATGGGAGTCGTATTCACAAACCGAAACGGGTTGTCTAGGCCAGATTTGAGTGTTCAGTCGCAGAAGTCTGGCAGCTTCTTCTGTACTTTTTGTAAGAGGGGTTCTGGACGCGGAGCAGTTTTGGCAACATCATGGTAGCCGTTGCCGTTTGGGCTGACAGAACAGAGGTGCGATGATTGGGTTCAACACGGGAATCAACCAGAAGAAAGTTGTAAGGAAGCAGAATTGTCCTTGAGAGTTTCAGGGACCGTTGCCACAATCGACAATCAGAGTATTCGTATGACAACGGAAAAGCAGCACGAACCATTGGATTCTTCAGCGTACGGCACGTCCGATCGCTGGTTCATACTCGGATTTTTGACGCTGAATTATGCCGTTTTGGTCTTGCAACGCAATTGTATTTGGTTTGTGCTGAGGCCACTCAAGGCGGAACTCGTCCTGAACGACGAGCAGGTCGGATACCTGCAGACCGCGTTTCTTGTGGCCTACAGCCTTTCCCAGTTTTTCGTGGGGTATCTCAGCGACCGATTCGAGCGGCGTCATGTGCTGATGGGGAGCCTTGGCGTGAGTCTGCTTGTGCTTGCCGGCATGGGGCTTGTGGAGAATTTTCTTGGCCTGATGGTCATGCGGGCTGTGCTTGGAGTTGCGCAGGCGGCCAGCGTGCCGGCAATCGCAAGCGTGCTGGCAGATGTCTTCACGCCGAAAACACGATCCACGGCCGTTGCCATCTGGCTCTGTTCCTATTCGGTTGCCATGTATTTTGCGGGAGCTGCCGGAGGAAAGATGGCCGATATCGCGTCGGTTACGATTCCATTGGGCGCTGGTTCGCTGAGCGTATCGGGATGGCGATTTGCAATGTTCGTGTTTGCCCTGATTGGAGTGGGCTGGATCGTTGTAATGGCCTTGTTTTTCCGCGAACCGCAGCGGGCTGAACGCCAGGAGGGCGTTGGATTGGGAAGTGGAGGGGGATCGTTCTGGCAAACGATTAGAAGTACCTTCACGGTGAAGTCGTATCTCATGATCGGGTTTATGTTTATAGTTTGCTGCATCATCAACAACATCCGGGAGCTCTGGCTTCCCCAGTTTGTGGGTGATGTCTTTGAGATGAACAACGAAGAGGCTGGTAAATTTTCCACGTTTTCTATGATGTTAAGTATGATTGTTGGAAATCTTGTTGGTGGGATCTGGGCGGACTGGTGGGCGACCAAATTCCGTTCTGGTCGCCTCTGGGTTCAGGGAATTGCTTTTCTCGTCTGGATCCCCTCTCTGTTGGTCATTGGTTTTACGAATAACCAATCGGTTATGATTGTCGGGATGATGGGCTTTGGATTCTCCTTCTCGGTTTACTCCGTGAATTTGTGGACCACCACTTTTGACGTCATCGACCCCGCGGCCAGAGCCACTGCAATCGGCCTGCTCAACCTTGTCGCCGTGAGTGCTGCTTTCGCTTCGCCTGTTGTGGGGAAAGGGTTGGAATACGACTGGTTTGATATAAGGGAGGTATTTATTAGCCTGAGCTTTTTCTCCTTACTGGCATTTCTGGCTATTGTGATTACCGTAGTTTTTTTCTTAAAACGTGATTACCGAGGACCACTCCAATGAGTCTTGTGGTCAAGAATATCGAACGTATTTGGATTGACTTGCCATTCCGCGAGGTCCCCAGGCGGAACATGATTCGCGAGTTGCCCCATTGGACTATTCTGGAACTCTGCAAAGTTACCCTTGAGTGTGGAGTTACCGGAATTGGTGAAACGATGCCCTTCTACACCTGGATGGAAGTCACCGACGAGTCGGTTGCCAGGGCGATGGGAAAGCCGGCTCCAGAGATCATGTGGGACGACTCCCTGGGCGGGGGGCTGCAAATGGCCCTGTTCGATGCCGTGGCCAGGGCGAATGATATTCCGGTCCATCACCTGCTGGGAAAGAAACAGCGCAACAGTGCCCCCGTCTCCTGGTGGTCAGTTGAAATGCCGATCGAGGACTGGCTCAGCGAAGCACGCGAAGCGATATCGCTCGGGTACATCAATTATAAAATGAAGGCCCGGCCGTGGGTTGACCTTGAGTCGCAGGTTAAAACGATGTCTGAAGAGACCCCTGACCACTTTGAAATTGATCTTGATTTCAACACGATGTTGTGCGACTCGGCACACGCGGTGCGAATTCTCCGTCAGCTTGAGAAATACGAGCAGGTGAAGATTTTCGAGTCGCCCATTCCGCAAAAGGACGTGGCCGGGAACAAGTATCTACGCTCACAAACGTCGGTTCCCATCGCCATGCACGTGGGCAATCCCCCACTGACCACGGCTCTCGAAGAAGACGTGTGCGACGGCTTTGTTGTGCATGGGGGGGTAAGCCAGATCCTGCACGAAGCCCACTGTATCACCGAAAAAAACAAGGTGTTCTGGCTGCAGAATACCGGGAGCGGGCTCACGACCGTGTGGTGCCTGCAGTTGGCCGCGGTGCTGAGTCATGCCCGCTGGCCAGCAGTGAACTGTCACAACCTTTACGTTCACACCTTGCTGAAGGAGCCGTTGGTGGTCGACGGTGGGTATGTGGCAATTCCAGATAAACCGGGAATCGGGTACGAACTCGACTGGGACGTTGTGGAACAATACCGTATTGAGCCAATTCCCAAGCCCTACCCTTACGCCGACTTGTTGATTCGTATCAGCTGGCCAAGCGGCGCCGAGGACTTTTATGCCCATGGTCTGCAATACTGGGATGACTACATTGAGGGGCGCCGCCCGATTTTCAGTCCCGGGGTCAACATGGAGGTTGTTCCGGACGATGGCTCAGACCGGTGGCGGGCCCAATACAACGAGGCCCTCAAAAAGCCAAGTTGGGTGATGAAAGATAACTGAGTTCAAGCGAACGTACCGACGTAAGATTTCTCGATTGCTGCCAATAACGAAGCATGCCTGACAAAACTCGAGTTGGTCTGATTCGCTGCGATTCGCACGGCCTGTGGTATGCGGCGCTGATGGCCGAAGTTGATCCGCTGTTGTTGAAAACTCCGCGGCCCTATGGCCCGGATCTCAAGTACTCCTGGGAAGGTGGGGGCGTCCACCGTTTTTTCTACACCAATTACGGAGATCCCTCACTCCGCACCGCCCCCTATGTGGGTGGGTTTGAAATTATCAGGGTGTGGGATATCCATCCCGAGGTGGCCGAAGAAACGTCGCGCGTGTTGCGCGATCGGCCCATGGTGTGCGACACGCCCGACCAGTGCAGCGAAGAGGTCGATTTAGTCTTCATTGCCGACTGCAATTGGGATGGTGAAGACCATGTCGAACTTGCCACGCCGGGACTGGAGAGGGGAGTGCCGACATTTATCGACAAGCCGCTCGCTTTTACGGTTGCCGAATGTCGACAGTTGATCGAGCTGGCAGCCCGAAAAAAGGCCCCTTTGTTCTCCGCATCGATTTTACGGTTCCAGCCGACGGTGGCCCGTTTTCGGGATCGCATTCCCGAGGTGGGCCAGTTAAACTTTGCCACGCTCAACGGGGCGGGCACTGCACCGAATGGTTTGATTCACACCATCAGTGCCACTCAGCAGCTGTTTGGTACCGGGATCAGTGTGGTTGACGTGATGTCCACCCCGAAGCAAACGTCACTCTGGCTTGATTACGAGAATAATCGTCGCGCGCCTACCAACGGAGTGATGATCCATGCCGATACCGGCTCGCGGCGCTTTCCGGGGGCAATCGGGATCAGCCTGGTCGGCACCGAAGATGACATCGACCTGCGGGAGTTGGGGAGTCATAAATATCCCTGGGGGGCAGCTGAAATCGTGCGGCGAATTCAACAGATGCTGGTCACGGGAAAAAATCCCGCTGAGCTCGACGACATGGTCGAGGGGATTGCTACGCTCGAGGCATTTCGGGCTGCCCAGGCCACCGGCAAACCGGCCCGCGTTGCCAACTTTCTGTAATAGGTTGTGTTGACAAAATCCGCGGCGAGTCTTTTTAGAAACTGGGGGCCTATTGCTTGATCATCCGTCCTACGAGAGAACAAGTCGCCCTGCTGTAGTTTCGTCAAAAAGAGTGTCCAACGCTTCGTCCCACCATAACAAAGAGTCCCCTGATCCGTGAGGCTCCCCGTCAAGCCTCCTGGCGGTGATTTCCAAATCCGACGACAACCTGGCCTGGGTGGGGAACTCCGATTGGGGAATTGCCAGCAATTGCGAGGTCCGATCGAGATCGGCCCACAGAAGATCGCGATTCACCTCAGCCGCATAAGGTGCCGCCGGTCCCGCCAACGGGCTTGCCCCACTTTGTGCGTCAGAGAGCCGTGCGCCGCTTACCAGAGTGAAGTTCAAGTCCCGAAGGTCAGTATCCCCATTCAGTTTGACCTCATTCATCGGGTTGACGTCTTGCCCAAGGGATTCGTTCTCAAGCGCGTCGGCCGCGGCGTTCGCCT
>Ga0315336_1003930_pt1 | contig 18757 bp, 20 predicted proteins | sample ASW5metaG_FD_204512 | JGI IMG/M metagenome (GOLD analysis project Ga0315336, IMG submission 204512) | Ammonia-oxidizing marine archaeal communities from Monterey Bay, California, United States - ASW #5 | ecosystem: Environmental > Aquatic > Marine > Intertidal zone | place: USA: California... | reverse complement strand
TCATGTGTGATAAAGTCTAATGGCATTGCTGAGTTAACTACACCGCCAGCTCCGGCTGCAAAGAATAATGCAATTCCACCTACAGCCCACATCATTGGTGTTGCGAACTTAATTCTGCCATTCCACATGGTAGCAAGGAAGTTGAAAACATGCATTGCAGATGCAGGCACAGCCGCTAATGTTCCAATCATAAACACCGTCTTTTCTGTGAATGTCATTCCAGTCGCATACATGTGGTGAGCCCAAGATGCAAACGCAACCAAAGACAGCATGACAAAAGCAAAGACCCCAGAAGAATGACTGAAGATTGGTCTTCGTGAAAATCTTGGTATAATCTCATACATCATTCCAATTGCAGGTATAACAAGCACGTACACTTCCGGATGGAAAGTAAACCAGAACAGGTGTTGGTATGCAATCGGATCTCCACCCATAGCTGGATTGAAAAATCCTGTGGCCCCAAGTCTGTCTGTCAATAACATCAAGAGTGCAGCTGCAAATGTTGGCATAGCAGCAAGTACAATTATAGATGATGACAAAAATGACCATGCCAATAACGGTACCTTACCAAGTGACAAGTCTGGATGTTTACACTTCAATATTGTTACGACAAAGTTGATAGAACCTAGAATTGATGAAACTCCCAATACTTTGAGTCCAAAGATCCACATCTCTGCTGCCGGTGCAGGAGAACTGATAACAGAGTAAGGTGGGTTAGCATACCATCCAAAGTCAGCCATTCCAAGCCAGACAAGTGCTGCTGCTGGTGGAATCATCCAGAATGCAATTGCATTAAGTTTTGGATAAGCCATATCTTTGTATCTAACCATTATTGGTACGAGATAGTTTCCTACTGCAGCTGCAGACGGAAGCAAGAACAAAAAGATCATGGTAGTTCCATGTGCTGTAAATAATCTATTGTATGACATAGAATCTTGAATTAGTTGTGCACCAGGAGCGAACAACTCGACACGAAGTGCAATAGCCATTGCACCTCCAATAAACATTGCAAGAATTGAAAAAATCAGATACATCAAACCAACATCTGTGTGATGAGTTGAGAACATTATTTGCCAAACAGGGCGTGCTTTTCTAAGTTCTAGAACCATTTTCAAGTATCCTCCACAATAAGTGTTGCACGCATATTGTAATGAATTAAGCCACAATATTCCCTACACTGTATATCAAACTCACCAGCTTCGTTAGGAGAGAACCAGACAGTATTGATTTGCCCAGGAACTGCATCCAACAATACAACATATTCATGTATGTTGAAATTATGATTGACATCTTTACTTTCAATTTCAAATTTGTATGCATGATCCTTTTTCAAATGAAGCTCACCAACTTCCTTTGTGCCATCTTCATGCTCGAAACTCCAAAACCACTGCTGAGCTGTTACTTTGATGACTTCAGCGTCTTCAGGTACATGCTCTATAAGATTTTCAATATTCCAAGCTTCGGCTCCAACATAGACTAGAAGTGCGATTACTACTGCAACGTAAATCCATTCAGCCCAGTTTGAATGTGCCATAATTTACAATTCACCTTTATCTTCGTATGGGGTAGGCTTTGCTTTTGGATTAGATTCCCTAAATCTCCATACCTGCCAGACCATAGTTCCAGCTATTACTCCACCTACAACAAATGCAACTGTCATCATACGGAAAAACAGATTCCAAATTTCAGATTTCCTATCAAGATATTCACCCGCAGTTTCAGCTGCAAAAGCCAAACTAACGGTTGGAAGTATGAATAAAGTCGCCATTATGATTGATAAATGAAGTATTTTTACCATTATCGTTGCTTTGAGTGGCTGACCGATATAATTTAAAATTTATGGAAGATTTGAGTTTACCAAGTTTGGTAATATCGATCAACATCCATTGCATTTATTGCTGAAAGGGAAAATATCTTGTCTTGTTCTGTTATTATAGTAAGAGAAGCATTTACAATGATCAATTCAAACAAAGTTTTTGGCTTTAGATCCATCACCCTAGCAAGCATCGATTTTATTGGATCCATATGTGTCACAAGTACAACGTTTTCATTATTATGCTTCTTCAGCACATGATCGACCATATCTAGAACACGTTTTTGGACGTCTGGAAATGTTTCAACTTCATGCTCAGCAATCACAGGATCGTTTTCATAAAACTTCAAAAATATATTGCCATACTTAGCAAACATATCATCATAATTCATGCGAGTAAACTTGCCCATGTCTATTTCTGTAAGTCTTTCATCTAATACAACTTCTAATGAACGATTTTTTGCAACGATTTCTGCTGTATGCTTTGCACGTTCTATCGGACTTGAATAGATGGCAGATATGTCAATAGGTTCCAAGTATTTTGCGATTCGTTCTGCCTGTTCGATACCGGTTTTAGTCAAAGGTACACCTTCAGTACGGCCTGCAAGAATACGTTTAGTATTATTCTCCGCCTGTGCGTGTCGTAGGAATATTATCATTTTTCAGCTTGTTTTGAATTCCTACATAGAGATAATAATAACATTGTTAGATCCACTTCATGAAAATTGGTATAATTGGCGGAACTGGAGGAATGGGGAAAGGTTTCGCGCTTAGATGGTGTAAAAAACACGAAGTAATAATTGGTTCTCGTGATGCTGAACGAGCAGCTACTGCTGCTAGTGAATATTTGGGATCTGCAAATGATGCATACGGAAGCATTAATGGGATAATTTTAGGTAAGGATAATCTTTCAGTTGCAAAAGAATCAGATGTTCTAGTTTTATCAATTCCATATGAAAATATCGATGCAACTTGCTCACAGTTGTTATCTGAGATTAGTGATCAATGTATTGTAATTTCTCCTATTGTTCCAATGACAAAAACTGATGTAGGATTTGAATGTGTAGCAATTAAAGATAATAAAGCATTTTCACATCAAACAGTTGAAAAACATATGAAAGATAAAACAAAATTAGTCTCTGCATTTCATGTTATTTCAGAAAAAAAACTTGTTAATCCTACATTATCTTTAGATTATGATATCTTTGTAGCTGGTGATGATAAAAATTCTGTCGAAGTAGTAAATGGATTAATTAATGAAATTGAAGGATTACGACCAATTTACTTGGGTCCTGGTGTATTAGCCTATCTTGTTGAAATGTCAACTCCATTATTACTAAATGCGATGATTAGAAACAAAATGAAAAATCCTGGAATTAAACTTGTTTAAAATTTACGAATAGAAATAGTCATGAGTGAAGAATATACTCGCCGTGGAAGAAATTGGTTAACAGCTATGGGTGTTTTATTTTTAGTTGTTGCGGCAGTAACACTAGTTAGAGACATTATTATTTGGAGCCCTGATTTTGTTGTTGAGTTCTTTTTTAATTCAGAGATTAATGCGCAAAAAGTTTCATTGGGTGCAATTGCGTTTGGAGCATTTATGGTGGCACTTGGTTTTGGAAAGAAAAATATCCAGGCAAGATGAATTACTACAAAACTAAAATATGCTAAGATTTGTAACTGCTGACAAAATCTTCAATTTTATCTAACGCAGAATTTAGTTTTTCCATATTTGGTAGAAACACCAACCTGAAATGCTCACTACCGTATTTTGTGCCAAATCCAGAACCATGAACAGTTAGCACTCCTTTTGATTTTAATAAATTTAGGACAAACTCTTGATCTGATTCGAATGGATTGTTTTCTATTTTTGGGAATGCATAAAATGCTCCCTTGGGGTTAGAGCATGAAATTTCTGGTATTGAATTTAACCGTTTAACAACCAAGTCTCTCTGTTTTTTTAACTCTGAAACAAATTTAGATATGTATTCTTGTGGTCCTCGTAAAGATTCTAACGCAGCATACTGAGCCGGGTGATTTGATGATATACGAACACGAGCTAATTTTGGTAAATGTTCTCTAATTGGGTCAAGTTGTGGTGAATTATTAAATACAATATATCCTACTCTCCATCCTGACATCAAATGTACTTTAGAAAATCCATTTAAGAGAATAACAGGAGAATTATCAGCAACTTTTCCAATACCTACAAATTTTTTATCAAATACTATCTGGTCGTAAATTTCGTCACATATAATATACAAATTATTCTCGTTTGCAATATCGATTAATTTTTTGAGCGAGCTCTCTTCAAAGACAGCACCTGTTGGGTTGTTAGGACTAATAAGACAGATTGCGACTGTTTTGGGTGTAATTTTTGATTTGATATCAGCAATGTTAGGAGTTGAGTTTTCCAGATCCACGGAAAATTCAACTGGTATTCCACCGCGTAGTCTTATGTAAGACGCATATGGTGGATAATAAGGACCTGGAAGTAAAACTTCGTCACCTTCTTCAACGATAGAAGATATAACCATATCCAATCCTTCTGAGACACCATTTGTAACCAAAACATTATCTGCATCAATTGAAAGACCCTTCGTATTTTCTTTTTCGGCGATAGCGGATCGTAATTCTTGAATGCCCTCCGAAGCAGAATAATAATTCTGATCTTTTTTAATAGCATCAATGAAAGCTTGTTTTACATTTTCAGGAGGATAAAATCCATACTGTGCTGGATCTCCAATATTTAGATAGTCTATCGTTCTTCCTTGATTTTCTAAATCCTTGGCAGCTGAAACTATATCTCGTATAGCATATTCAACACCTGAAACTTTTTTTGATACTTTCATAGTTTAGACAAATATTTAGACCCGTTAAATTCTTACTTGTTTGGACCCGTTGCATAGCCTGGATAGTGCGGGTGGCTTCGGACCACCAGGTCAAGGGTTCGAATCCCTTCGGGCCCTTTGTTAGGCTCAAAAAATTATACGGAAAACTTAACTATATTAGAAGACTCATTTTTTGATCTTCCATGAATCCGGGAATAGGCCTTATGAAAAGGAGACTTGAAACTGAAGCGTCTGCTATTTCGTTAGCTGTTTCAGGAATTACAAAAAAATTCAAAGTGCCGACAAATGAAATACAAAGTTTAGAAACAAAGTACGATGATGATTCCGGGGATTGGTATGTTGCATTAGGATGGAAGAACAAACGTGTAATTGTAAAGATGGATTCAGTGCTAGCTATTATAACAGAAATAAAAGAAATTTAGGTACAATTAGATGAAAATTAGTAATAAAATACTCATTGTCATAGTTGCGGTTATTGGTCTTTATGCTGCTTTTCTTATTGGCTCAGATATTAATACTATTTCTAGTAAAATATCAGATTTTAAAATTGAAATTATTCCTATCGTAGTTTTACTTGTAACGTCAGGATGGTTTGTGATATTTTTTAGATGGCATCTATTATTGCGAAATGCAAAAATTTTCATCCCGGTAAAAGATAGTTTTTTAATTTTAACATCTGGTTTTGCATTAACTATAATTCCTGGTAAAGTTGGTGAGCTTGTCAAATCTCAATTATTAAAAACAAAGTTTGGGATTGCTAGAAGCAAAACTGTTCCCATAGTAATCCTAGAACAATTTTATACAGCTATTGGTATAACAGTACTATCATTTTTTGGAATATGGTATTTCGAATTAGGAGTATACACACTTGGATTTTTTACAGCTGCACTAGTTTTTGCCTTTGTTCTGCTTTCATCGAGGAAAATATTTAATAAAATTGTCTTATTGTTGGAGAAAAGAAAATTTACCTCGAAATTTGTAGAACCATTATTATCTTCTTATGATTCCATTAAGAATGGAATTAGAGGACCTATAACGCTTTATGCTTCCGGTCTATCTATACTTTTTTGGCTGTTGGAGGCAATAGCGATATATTTTATTTTATTAGCATTTGGGGTTGATGCAATAGATTTTCTTACAATTATTTCAACTTATACAACTTCAATAATGTTAGGAATCCTATCCTTTCTTCCCTTGGGGCTAGGAGTAGTTGAAGGTAGTTTAGCAAGTTTTTTTACAATGCACGGTATTGATGTCTCTTTGGCGTTAACAATAGTTGTGGTAATACGGCTATTCACACGTTGGTATGGAGTTTCATTTGGTTTTATTGCATTAAAATTGAGTGGAGGATTGACAGATAATCAGAAACTTAATGATTCAGAACCTTAACATATAATTTTAAAAACTTTTTGGAATTATATTTTGATTGATAAGAATTTTTTTGAGATCTTCCTTTGATGTCACTTTTACCTTATCAGAAGAATATCCCATAGTTAATGTGGTTTTCTTAGAATTTGGGATGCTTTCTGTACGATTTTTTTCTAGTTGATTTTCATAAATTACATAATCGTTATCTTGATTTTCATATGTGTTTCTTATTTCATGTTCATTGATTAAAATTTCATGATGCTTTTCCCCAATTCTTACAGGTATTCTTTTTACTTCATTTTTACTATCCATTATATCCAATAAAACATCTTTGATGTCACCTACTCTATACGCATCAAGTTTAGGTATGTGAACATCTCCACCAACAGCATTTTTTATTACTCTAAAAATCAAATCCAACGCTTGATCCATTGTAATATTAAATCTAGTCATATTTGGATCAGTGATTGTTATTTTACTACCAGATACTATCTGCTCAATGAATTTTGGTATTATTGAGCCTCTACTTCCCAACACGTTTCCATATCTTACACACGCAAATTTTGTTTTACTTTCTCCTTTGTAATAATTAGCTGATACAAATAATCTCTCCATCAGTAATTTTGTAGCACCGTAAGTATTGAATGGTGAAACTGCCTTGTCTGTACCTATAGCTAAGGCAAATCCCACATTCTTATCTAAACATACATCTACTAGATTCTGGGCACCTTGAACATTTGTCTTAATAGCTTCAAATGGGTTATACTCTATAACAGGTACTTGCTTTAACGCTGCAGTATGTATTACGATATCAATGCCCTCAACAGCTTTTTTCAGTCTTTCTTTATCCCTAACATCACCTATTAGAAATCTGAGGCGATCGTCGTCGAGTTGTGACTCCATCTGACTTTGTTTTAATTCATCTCTACTGAAAATTCTAATTGTGTCTACATCTGTTTTAAGCAAACGTGTAGTGAGAGCAGTTCCTAACGAGCCTGTACCGCCAGTAATTAAGATTTTTTTATTTTGAAACATATGAAAGGATTTCAAATTAGGTAAAATAACCTTACGCATAAAGGTTCATGTCTAAGCATAATAATGAAATATCAGATCGGTAATTATTTTTTAATCTCATAAACATATTCTAAACCGGAAAACCCATTTTTTAATAAAAATTCTTGTGCCTTTGTATCTTTCGGACCTACATTTACAAGATAACGCTTTCGTGGATTTGATTCCATAAGTAATTTTAGTGCGGGTTCAGCAATTTCCTCATACCCGTAATGGTTATTGATGGATATTCCAATTTCATCTCGTGTCGATAAATAAATTGCGCCAGCATTTTTTTTATCGCATTCAATAATATACCAAGCAGTGTATGGTTCTGACATTACAAATTCTACATGCTCATCATAGCTAGGCATTTTTTTATGTGAAATATTCGAATTCGGATCTTTGTTTTTTAGAAGTTCGTACAAGAATGACATATCATTTTTTGTCACTGGGTTTAACTTGATATTTGAATTCATCTTCAGTAAATAATTTTTGTTTATCTTATACAGTTAAATTTTTCGTGTTTAACACATCATGAGAATTTATTGGTTAATTGTATGATTTTCGCAATCTCAGCTTCATTAAGATTTGAATGACAAGGAATAGTAACTACGTTTTTTCCTATATTTTCCGTATTTTTTAGTTTAATTTTTGATTTGTAAAGACTAAATGTATGGATCGGTTTGTAATGTGTCCCAGTCTCAATTCCATGTTCAGCCATTCTTTTTTGAAATTTATTCCTATTTTTTACTAAAATCCAGTATAAATGGTAAGAACAATGATCATCAAATTGCATTTTTGAATTTATTTTAATCTCTTGAGAATATCTTCTCGCAATTTTTCGACGACTAGTATTTAGTTTATCCAACTTTTTTAATTGTACAAGACCGATAGATGCAGAAAATTCATTCATATAATAATTATCACCGATTTGTTTTATATCATAATCTGTATTTTTTCTATTTGTAATTCCACACCATCGTTTTGCACATAATAAAGTTCGAATTTTTTTATAATTTCTATCATTAATAGAAATTAATCCGCCAGTAGGCATTGCTAAGTTCTTTATAGGATGAAAGCTGAAACATACTGCGTTTCCATACGAACCAATTTTTTTATTTTTGTATTTGGCACCGGCAGCATGAGCAGCGTCTTCTATAATTTTTAGATTATATTTTTTTGCGATAGAATTTATTTTGTCGATATTGCACGATAGCCCACCAAAATGAACAGGTAATAGAACTTTAGTTTTTTCAGTTATTGAATTTTCAATTTTTTCTGTATCTATATTTAATGTGTAAGGATCAACATCTACAAAAACAGGTTTTCCACCATTCATAATAACTGCATTAGCGGTAGCTACAAATGTTAAAGAGGGAAGAATAACCTCTTTATTTTTTATATCGTAGATTGAAAGTGCCAGATTCAGTGCAGCTGTTCCACTATTAACTGCAATACAATTTTTTGAATTTACATATTTTTTGAATTTTTTTTCAAACTCGAATACTTTTCCTGTCCCAGCACCAGAGGCCCAAAATTTGCTTTTCAAAACACGTTTTATAGCATTTTCTTCATCTTTTCCAATATCTGGCTCGAATAACTTAATTTTTCTTTTCATATTAAATCAAAAAATACCTAAAATTAAAATCTGTTATCATCAATTTGTGGGTAGATTATTAAATTTAGGTAAAAAAACCATGAACATGAAAAGAAATAAAATCTTTATTCGTGTTGACTCAGGCGTTGAAATTGGTGCTGGTCATGCCATGCGTTGTTTATCTCTTGCACAAATTCTTAAAAAAATGAATTTTGATTTATGTTTTATTTCAAAAAAAACTAAAGGTGGTATTTCTAAACTTTTTGCGGATAAAGGTTTTCCAGTTTATTATATACAGGATAACCATTCAAAATCAAAAAAGAGTGAGATTATTAAAAATGACGCAAAACAAACTGCTAAAATTGTAATCAAGCATCAGACTAAATCATCTTGGATATTAGTTGATCATTATGATTTAGATTTTAAATGGGAAAAAATTCTACGGAAATATGTTAACAAAATTATTGTTATAGATGATTTGGCGAGAAAACATGACAGTGATTTATTATTAGACCAAAATTATAATAAGAATTTAAAGACTAGATACAATAAACTAGTTCCAAAAAAATCTATTAAATTGTTAGGACCCAAGTATGCATTACTAAGAGATGAATTTTCTATTCTGAGGAAAACTGTGAAGCCTAGAAAAAATTTCAAGAGGATTTTGATATCATTTGGTGGAAGTGATCCTACAAATGAAACTGGAAAAGTTTTATCTGCAATAAAAATTCTAAAAACAAAAAAACAGTTTACTAAAGAGGTTAATGTTGTTATAAGTAGTTCAGACAAAAATAAAAAAAGGATTAAACAATTATGCAATTCTATTCCTAATACTAAATTTTATCAAAATGTATACAAAATTGGTAAATTGATGTATAAATCGGATCTAGCTATAGGTGCAGGAGGTAGTTCAATATGGGAACGGTTTTGTTTAGGTCTTCCAACAATTGTTTCGATAGTAGCAAAGCATCAACAAGAAACTACTGAATCTTTGGCGAAAAATGAATGTTTAATCAATGTAGGTCCGGCAAAAAATCTGTCAATTAAAAAATATGTAGAAATATTTGAAAACCTTGACATAAAAAAACTACGAAATATATCTAAAAATTCCTTGAAAGTTGTTGATGGTCATGGAAGTATTCGTGTTGCTAAAAAGATTAGGTTATTACAATCTACTTGTTGATAAAACATATGACTAAAATTAAATTAAATAATCATCTGATAGGTCATGGTTGCCAGCCATTCATAATCGCTGAGGCAGGAATTAATCACAATGGTGAAATTGCAAATGCGTTAAAGATGATTGATATTGCAAAGACAGCAGGTGCTGACGCTATTAAATTTCAGACTTTCGAAGCATCAGGAATTGTTATTGATTCATCATTGACTTTTACTTACAAATCACAGGGGAAAGAGATTACTGAATCTATGTTTGAGATGTACAAAAGGTGCGAGTTTTCAAAAATAGAATGGATTAAAATCAAACAAAAATGTGACGAAGCAAAAATCTTATTTTTATCTACTCCAGAAAATCGTTCCGATCTTGATTTATTGCTTGAATTAGGTATTCCTGCAATAAAAATTGGTTCTGATGATTTTACTAATATTCCTTTATTGAAAGATTATTCTAGTACTGGTTTACCTTTGATAATTTCTTGTGGTATGGCTAATCTGAACGAAATTCACCAAACATTGAATGCTATAGGCTCATTGAAAAAATACCCAACAATTCTGATGTTTACAACGTCAGAATATCCAACAATTCCCATGAATGTAAATTTATTAAAACTAAAAACACTGGCAAAATCCTTTCCAAAAATTCCATTAGGATACTCCGATCATACACAAGGAATTTTAGCTTCATCTCTTGCCGTGGCCTTCGGTGCGAAAGTGTTTGAAAAACATTTTACAATAGATAAAAATCTACCAGGACCTGATCACTGGTTTTCTGCAGATCCTGAGGGTTTAAAAAATTGGGTCGACTCGATTAGAACTGCGGCTACCATGCTAGGTTCTGAAGAAGTTAAAGCAACTGAAAAGGAAGAAAAAACAAAAATTTTAGCAAGAAGGAGTATTGTAGCTTTATCTGATATCAAACGGGGTGAATCATTCAATCAGAATAATATTGGTTTAAGAAGACCTGGTAATGGATTACCAGCTATAATGATTGAAGAAATTTTTGGGAAAAAATCTGCTAAAAAAATTTCAAAGGGTGATTTGCTTAAAATTGGTGATTTTATATGATATCCACTTCACATTCGAATATAATTATGTATTAAAATACTTAAATGAGTTACAGGAATTTTAAACAACAAAAAATGTATCAACCAAGAAAAAATAAAATTTCCCTAAAAAAAATAGCTAAATTTTTAAACGCTAATTATACTGGAAAAGATTTTGATATAACTTCGTTAAGTTCTCTTAATAATGTTAAAAACAATTCTTTACTTTTTTACTCAGAACTAGCAAATTTCCAATTTAAAATAAAAGATAATGTTCATTATGATCTGAAAAAATTAGAAAAATTCAAAAACATTGCAATTATAACTACAAATGAAATTAAAAACAAAATAAATATCCCAGTGATTTCTTCGAAAAATCCAAGGCTTGACTTTCAACGTGTTGCAATGGAATTTTTTACAGAAGATGAATTTGGTTATGGTGTACACAAAACTGCTGTTGTTGAAAAGAGTTCAACTATTGGAAAGGATGTTTACATTGGTCCGCATTGCTATATAGGAAATAATGTAAAAATTGGAAACGGAACCAAAATACTTGCTAATGTATGTATTTACGGTAAAACACAAATTGGTTCAAACTCAGTGATATTATCCAACACTACAATTGGTAGTGAAGGCTTCAGCTTTTACTTTACAGACGATGAATCTTTTCATTTTCCACATTTTGGCTCTATTCTAATTGGAGATAATGTTTGGATTGGCTCAAATTGTACTGTTGAAAAATCTCAGATGGATCAAACTATAATTGAGGATCACGTGAAAATTGATGATCTAGTACATGTTGGACATAATTCTATAGTAAAAAAATATGCCCAGATTACTGCTGGTAGTATCATTAGTGGTAGGGTAAAAATAGGAAAGAGTTGCTGGATTGCTCCAAATTCAGTTATCGACCCTGGTTGTGAAATTGGAGATAATTGTTTTGTTGGAACATCAAGTTTAGTTAGATCAAATTTCCCGGAAAATTCTGTAATAGTTGGTTCTCCTGCTAAATTTTTGAAAAAAAATGTTTAAAGATTACAATGCAAAAAAAGAAACTTTTTAATCAATCTACTATGAACGTAATTACAAAAATTTTTGATGATACAATTAAGACTGATCACAAAGTAGTTACGGAAGAAAATGCCAAATCAATTTTAAAAAAATACAAAATTTCCGTTCCTAGATTTTCATTGGTAAATTCTAGCCAGCAGGCAACCAAAGACGCAAAAAAACTTGGTTTTCCTTTGGTAATGAAGGTAATTTCGCCACAGATACTTCACAAGACTGATGTTGGGGGTGTGAGAGTTGGAATTGATAATGTTGCTGATGTGAAGAAAATATTCAATGACATGTATGGACGACTTTCCAAAAAGAAAGGCGTTGACGTAAAAGGAATTTTGCTTGAGAAGATGGTTCCAAAAGGAGTTGAACTAATTGTTGGAATACAAAATGATCCACAGTTTGGTCCTGTAATTATGGTCGGGTTAGGTGGTGTTCTGACTGAAATTTTCAAGGATGTTGCGTTTAGGATGCTCCCAATCACTACGGCAGACGCAAAATCAATGCTGAATGAGCTCAAGGGCTTTAAAATCCTGAAGGGATTTCGCGGAAGTGAGCCTGTTGATTTGAACATGCTTGCTAAGGCACTTGTTCAGATTGGAAAAATTGGGGTTGATAATGCGGATTACATTAACAGTGTTAATTTTAACCCAATTATGGTTTATCCAAAATCATACAATGTTGTAGATGCAAAAATTATTCTCAACAAAAATATTAAAAAGAACTCTATCTCAAAGGCAAAACCAAACATAGAATCTATGGAGAAATTCTTTACTCCTAAATCTGTAGCGATAATAGGTGCTTCTGCAAAGCCAGGAAAGATAGGAAATTCAGTGTTAGATGCTCTGGGGAAACATGATTTCAATGGTAAAGTATATCCAATCAATCCAAAGGAGGAATCAATCCTTGGAATCAAATGTTATCCATCTTTGGATGCTATTCATGCAAAAGTTGATCTCGTAGTTGTCTGTGTTAATCTTTCTGTTACCGTGCCAATTATGAAGACTTGTGCGAAGAAAGGAATTCACAACGTTGCGATAATTTCTGGTAATGGAAAAGAACTTGGAGGTGATAGAGCCAGATTAGAAGCTGAAATAAAAGAATTATCTTTAAAGCACAAAATTCGTGTCATTGGACCAAACTGTATTGGAATGTTTAACGCGGCAAACAGACTAGATACAACATTTTTTGATAACACAAGAATGGTTCGTGCAAAACTAGGAAATGTTGCATTTTTGTCTCAAAGTGGAACCATGGGAATTAGCATGCTTGAAACTGCGGATACATTTGGTCTCTCAAAGATGGTCAGTTATGGAAATAGATCTGATGTTGATGAAGCAGATATGATTTGGTATCTTGCAAATGATCCTCAAACCAAAGTAATTGCATTATACGTAGAGGGATTTGGTGATGGACGCAAGTTTATCAACGCTGCAAAACGTGTGATGAAAGAAAAGAAAAAACCAATTGTAATTTGGAAGAGTGGTAGAACAGAAGCTGGTGCGAAACAAGCAGAATCACACATAGGCTCACTTGGTGGCTCAAATCCAATTATCATGGGGACATTCAAACAGGCAGGAATTATCACGGTTGACAGCTATCAGGAATTGGAAGGAGTTATCAAGGCACTTGCATGGCAACCACCTGCAAAGGGTAACCGTGTTGCTATGTGTACTAACGGTGCTGGTCCTATAGTTGTAGGAACTGATTATCTGGAAAGAATGAAGATGAAAATTCCTCATTTATCACCCCAAATTTTTAAAAAAATCGTTAATTATTTTCCCACAACTTATGTGATTGGAAAAAATGGGAATCCCATAGACATAACAGGTGGTGCAACTGCTAATGACTACAAATTTATAATTCAACAATTCTATGATGAAAAAAATATTGATATTGTAATGCCATGGTTTGTATTCCAAGATAATCCTTTGGAAGAAGATATTGTTAGGTATCTTGCTGACTTCTCAAAGAAAAGAAAGAAACCGCTTCTGGTAGGCAGTAACGGTGGTCCCTATACTGCAAAAATGTCTAGGCTAATTGAAAAGCACCAAATCCCTGTTTATGATGACTTGAGAACATGGGTTGCAGCGGCTTTTGCATTATCCAATTTTGGAAATAACAAGTGACTATTTTTTAACACGATTAATTGGAATGGAAAAATAATGTTCCATGTCACTCTTTTTATTAGAAATTTTCAGACTATCTTTGTCATCGTTGCCATCAGGATACCAGACTCTCAAAAAACCATTTTTGTCTTGAAAAGCAGATTTAGGTAATTCCCATGAAGGATTTCTGTATTTGAAATCATCAATAGTATAATGAGATTGAATCAACAATTCGTTTTTTTCATTACGTTCAAGAATAGTTCCATGGTATAACGTTATTTTTCCCAAGTCAGTCATTAATGTGTACATAGGTTTAGCACGGCCTGAAACTCCACCTGAATTAGTTACCTGTGAAGCAATTTCTAAACCTTTTTGGACGGATGTTCTATGATGTTCCATTCCTTGCATCGGTATGCAATGGAAAAGATAATGCGATTCAATCCCAAGATATCTAAATCCATCATATAATTCGTTGAGAGTTTCTACATTATCATTAACTCCTTTTAATAAAACAGATTGATCGTAAATCTTGAAAGCAGTTTTGTAAATATCGGCATACGCTTTTCTTGATTCTGTAGTTAATTCAGATGGATGGTTGATGTTAGTTCCAATTTCTAATTTTATAGGATCCGCAGATTTTAGTATGGAAATTAATTCATCATTTACTCTAGAAGGATCTTGAACTGGTACTCTGGTACCAATTCTGATAATTTCTATGTTAGGTGCGAATTTATTAATTTGTGAAAAAATAAATTCTAATCTTTTAGGAACCATAAATGAATCACCGCCAGTAATCAAAATTTCTTTTAAATCATCTTTTACTTCATCGCTTCCAGTATACTTTGCAAATGTTGTAATTTCATCTTCGGTTAAACCAAATTGAGGATATTGACCTCTTAAACACCAACGACAGTGCGCCGCACAAACCATAGTAGGTTCTAAAAGAATTGTTCGCCTATACAATCTCTCAACACCTCTCAAAGGTTTTCCTTCATAATGCACATGCACTTCAGATTGATAATGTCTTAAACGATCTTCATGATTAATGTCATCTTCATTTTTAGATTTAAGATATTGTCTTTCAAAAGATCTATACTCTTCAGAATCAATACCATATTTTTGGCTAGTTTCAACAAGTTTTTGTTTTAAGTAAGGAGTTAACTTTTCCGCAAAATTTGAATTTTTTGCACCAGCCATTTTTTAATACTCAATTATTCGTACTTCATTCCTTTTTTAAAGACTTCTACACTGTATTATTTTTAGATGTTTTTTTAGCAAATTGTGTGTTAGTTTTCGATTAAATAAAAAAGAAAATTCTTAGCAAAATTTAATATCATTTAGTCATTCTTGTTTTTTAATCATGATAGATTCAGTAAAATCAATACTTGAAAAATTGGGATATGAAATAAATGCTGAAGACAGGCATTTGGCAGAATTTTTTAATGAAAACGGTTATTGTGTTATTCCAAAATCTGATTTTGTAAGTAAAAACATCGATGAGTATAGACAAATTATTGATTCATTACTGCAAAAAGAGTCTTGGCGAGGTGGTTGGGAAGGAAAAGAGGAATACATCAAGTATCAAAAAGATTTTCAGCCAGGAGCTAGCAGATTAGGAAATCTGTTCAATAAACATGATTTATTTCTGGAATTACTTACTGAAAAAAATATTCTAAAAATTGCTTATGTGATTCTAGGTGATGATATCAAAGTTGGTGCATTAGATATGCGAGAACCTAAAAAAGGAAGTGGACTGCAAGGTCTCCACATAGATTGGATTCCAAGGAAAAGTGAAGATGAAAAAACTCAGAATATTGTAGTTATGATTTTTCTAGATGATGCGGATGAAAATAATGGTCATGTACGTATTGTACCAAAAACCCATAAAAAAACTGGATGGATTGAAGAAAATCAAGATCAAACCTCATCACATCCTGATCAAATATATCAAGATGTAAAAAAATCAGGTATTATTCTAATGGATGCAAATCTTTGGCATAGTGGAACAACTAACACTAGCGGAAAGAGAAGGCGCGCGTTGTTTTTAGATATCAGACGTAGAGAAACACAGCAATTATTGAATCAAAGAATCTATTTGGATGAAATCACACAAAAAAAACTTACTGACATTCAAAAATTTTTGTTAGGGCTTGGTGATAATGATACGGTTTTTGAAGATAGAGTTTACACTGCAGGAAATATGTATAGGAAACAATTCAAAACCAATAATTATGGAAAGGTGCGTTAATTAAAAACTAAGATTTACTAATTGCTATTCCTACACCACAAACAAAAAAATATTTTCTGCATACAAACTCCTTACAAGTAAAATCATTTTTGTGTCTGAATTCATTCCATGCCTTATTAACATCGGTATATTCAAGACTATGAATATCATGTGCTATCAATATACCATCGTCTGATAACATACTAGAATAATTATCAAGGTCTTTTTTTACATCCTTATACTCGTGGCCTCCATCAACAAAAATTAGATCATAAGGTTGAAACTGCTTTATAATTTTCAAATTCTCCTTTTTATCTGATTTCCCACAAACTAGCGTTAAATTTTTTCTTCTCAAATTTGCTAGTAAGTCTGTTGAACTCATATCAGGAGTAAAATCATCTATTCCTACAATATGCTCAAAATTAAAAAATTTGTTTAATATAGTGTTTAACTTACCAGTGCTATATCCAACTTCTAAAAAATTACGAATTTTTTTTCTTTTCTTTTTTTCATAGTCTTTTAGAAAAAAGATCAAATCAGATAATTCTTCTGGGTTGTGCATAAGATGAGTTCTAGTACCATCAAACATTCTATATCCACCAAATTCTGCGTTTGTTTGATGTCTCAAAAATTCTCTGAGATTTTCCTTATCTTTTTTTGTCTTCAAATCTCTAAATACGTATTTATCAATTTTCATTTGAAACATATGCCGTAGAAAAACCACACATAAATTAGTTACACATCAAAAAAATAGAAATTCTTCTAAACCAATTAATAATACAGCTATTTTCTGACATTATGTCCTACTATGAAAAATTAAAAGCAATAAAGGACTTTGGCAGTGTTGATTTTTTGAAAATAAAACACAAAGGAAAAAATGTTATTTTAAAACTGGTGGATGAATCTGACGAAACAGTAACACTCCTCACTAAATGGAGAGAGATGTATAGAAATAATTTTGGTACAGATTTTTCAATCAGTGAACAAAAAACAAGAGAGTGGATTCGTAAATGTGTTTTAGAAAATCCTGATAAAATTGTGTTTGTGATATATGTTGAGAACAGAAAAGTGGGAATTATTAGTACTGCAGAATATAATGAAAAAACAAATTCTGCTATATTAGATACAATGATGAAAGATCCTACGTACAAATTACCCGGTCTTATGACTATTATTGAAAAAGTTTATCTCAAATGGATGTTTGATGGATTAAACTTATCAAAGATAACAGGATTTTTGTTTTCAGATAATGAAAAAATGATGAATATCCATCAGAAATGTGGTTGGGCTACAATAGATGTTGTTCCAATCCAAAAAATTTCCACAGATGAAGGAATAAAATGGGAAAAAATTTCCTCAAATTTAGATAATGTAAAAGTAGAAAGGTATTTCAATTTAATTGAGTTAACAAAAGAAAACTTGATGAAGCATTTTGATAATATTGAATACCAAATACTTGTGTAATTGATATGAAACTACAAAAAAAAGTTGTATTAATCACAGGCGGAAGTCGTGGTATAGGAAAAGCAATTGCCAAACTATTTGCAGAACAAGGCGCAGAAATTATTATCACCTCAAAAAATCAGAAAAAACTGCAACAAGCATCAAAGGAAATAAAAAACTCATTTTTTGTTGCAGGAGATGTTCGCAGTAACGTTGATGTAAAAAATGTAATAAATAAAACTATAAAGAAATTTGGTAGGATTGACATTCTAGTAAATAATGTAGGAGTACTACCAAAAATGAAGTATTTACACAAAATCTCTGAGAGGGAGTGGAATGAAACTATTGATGTGAATCTAAATAGTCATTTTCGATTTACTAAAGCAGTAATTCCGTATATGAAAAAAAATGGGGGTTCTATTATTAATATTGCATCAGATGCGGGCCTTAAGCCATTTGAAAATTTTTATGGTGATGCGTACGCAGCGGCAAAAGCATCGATTATCCATCTAACAAAATTATGGGCGTTAGAATATTCTAAATATAATATTCGTGTAAATTGTGTGACTGCCGCAGTAGTAGATACTGATATGACAAAAAAATATTGGTTAAACACTAAAACAAAAAGAAAAATTACATCCGCGGAGCATCCTCTAGGAAGAATTGGGACCGGAAATGATATTGCAAAAGCTGTACTATATTTTGCATCTGATGATTCTTCTTGGACTACTGGAGCAATCCTACCAGTAGATGGCGGAGTTTCTGTCAAGTAAAGCATGATAAAAATATTTAATATTTAATTATCAGTTTTAACTCTTTGAATTTTTTTTACAAATTCAGCCGCTAGTTTCTCAAAAGAACTAGAATGTCTTTCTAAGAAAGATTGCATTTTATCAATTGGTATTTCTCCAGCCACCAAAAAACCATTATAATGAAAAATATTATCGAATTCTATAGATAAATCAAGTGTATCACTTTCAAATGAATTAGATTCTATTAAGTTAAGATAGTT
>Ga0315336_1003929_pt1 | contig 18760 bp, 15 predicted proteins | sample ASW5metaG_FD_204512 | JGI IMG/M metagenome (GOLD analysis project Ga0315336, IMG submission 204512) | Ammonia-oxidizing marine archaeal communities from Monterey Bay, California, United States - ASW #5 | ecosystem: Environmental > Aquatic > Marine > Intertidal zone | place: USA: California... | reverse complement strand
CGATGACTTTGCCAACCTCCTGGCGAATACCATTTAAAACTTTTTGGAAATCCTCAGTTAAGGCACGAGCCTCATCCGTCCCGAAAACCTCAGGCAATTTGGCACTCAATGGACCACCTCCAGTAGTAGTTGTTGGGCATCCCTGTAGTGGGGAGCAATTTCTAGAGCATACAATAAATGTTCCCGCGTCTTTGGCTCATCTTCTAATGCATGATAAGCCTGGGCTAAACGAAAATAACTAGCCGCTCGATCGTACGAATTCATGGCGAGAAGTGTCTTATATTCCTGGAGTGCCCGCTCCGGGCGAGCGTCCTGCAACAACCAGTCACCAAGCTGAACATGGAGATCCTCTTCCAGTGGGGCAATGTAAATGACATCACTGAGAACACTAATTGCTTCCTTGTAGAGACGAGAGTCGTGTAGCAATTGGCCAAGCTTTGTCAGCGCAGTCGGATCATGTCCACCAAGTTGCCAGTACGACTGCAAAGCTGTGGTGATTTCTTCCGTCTCACCGAGAGCCTCGTAAATTTTTGCCTTCAGAATATGGGGGTTGCCTTCGCCCACATACTCTGGATACAAAGCAATAGCCTGTTCCGCTGCTTCAAGCGCCCGCGGCCAATCTTCCCGCTCTGCAGCCTGATATGCTTCCTGGGTATGGGCCTGCCAGCTGGAAAACTCATCTATAACCGGCGCAAGCTCGGAATCGAGAAATTCCTTGAACCCCGCATCAAATGCCTCAGGCGTGAGGTTAAAAGCATTAACTATTGCATCCGGCGTGCTCTGGTCTTCCCCGAACAACCGCAGCAAAGTTACGAGTCCATGTTGGCCCCAGCGAGCCTCAATGTACTGACAAATTAGTCCCGCCTGCATATAAGATACTATTACCTGATCCTCATAAGTCGGCCGTATGAAGCCGCTATCAAGTTCTGCGGTAGATAATAACTTTCCCTCACGGATGGCATCCATTACAACCAGCGGAATGTGTCGCCCAGGCAATGGGCCTGTACTCCATTCCTCAAACACAGAAATTCCCTCGCTATACCATCGTGGCACTAGGTGATTAGTTGCCTCTAATGTGAACACATGGGCCATTTCATGCCATAAAGTGGTCCCCCAATGATAGTCCCCATCTCCACGGCCTGAGGGACTGTCCATAGCTACTAAATAACCAAAAGTGACACCGAGAAGTCCGATCCCGGGAAGTCCGGACGTGCGCACGGCGAAATCATCATGCTCTGGATAGAGTTCAACCACTACAGGCTCAACAAGATTAAATCCGTATCGCTGGGAAAAAACTTCTATGCTGCGCTGAACAAGGTCGTGTACGTAGAACTGCAGTACCTCAGCCTCTTCATTGTTCAGACGCATGATGACTCCAGAGCCCGAGGAAAGGTCGCCTCTAGGTGCGCTTACCTGGATTACCTGAAAATTTTCAAAACTGTCAATGAGACGAAGAGTATTGACTATCTTGGCACTGAAAGGATCGCCTTCGTAAGCCGTGGCTAAATGATCCTGGGCTTCCACCATACGATTTACACGGAGGAGATTTATTCCCAGTTCTGCGTGAGCCGACCAAAGATCCGGCTGCAGGTCTACTGCTTGCTGAAGCAAGCCGATGGCCTCCCGATAACGCCGTGTGATTACATAGAAATAAGCTGGTGTTGCGTAAATCTCACCGTAAATAGGATTGAACTCTAGGCCAAGGGACGTCCACGGACTATCAGTGACACCTCTCAGTAAATCCACAGATGCTTTTAATGCATAAACTTCAAGGGGCGGCAAATTTCGCAAGCCTGCAATCACCAGAGCTTTATCTAACAACTCATCAGCATCATCTATTGAGCCATCCTCAAGCTCCATGCGCGCAAGTAACAAATAGGCCTCAAGAGCCTCATCGTCCTGGGTTAAAACCTCCTCCACCCAGGCTCTGGCACGAGTCTCAAAACGACCGGCTGAGACTTTTGCTAACCCCAGTTTAGCTCCCATATGATTAGCTTCTAACCCTAGGGCCTCCTGAAATAGACTGCTCGCCTCATTGTCTTGATGGGTAGCGTGAAAAAGATACCCCCACCGAACACGCACATTTGGGTCCCTGGGATATTGTTTTATCGATGCCTGAAAATGACTGTTTGCTGACTTGAGATCACCAAGTGACCAAGCAGCTTCTGCTTTAAGTCGTACATCGGTATCCTCCCTCAACAACAATGAATAACAACGTTGCGCATCCAGCCGCTGACCTCGATAAAGAAAATCATCACACTCTCTCAGGCTAGCGTTTCTTTCTGTCGAATAATTTACGACCAATGCAGAAATATCAAATGGGGCGATCGACAATGTTCCAACGACCAAACACCAAATAAAGGCAGATGCCCCACCCTTTTTGGCCATCCACTTACTGGGCAGACTGTTCTTCATCGATCTGACGTTGGACGAGAGCCAACTCCAACAGTAATTCTTGCAGCGCATTTAAATAACTATCAGTCCCCATCTCCTCGCGTTTCATGCGGAGCTCGTCAATTTGCTCCTCTAATTCCTGTGACTCGTCCCTCAGAAGCTGGATTTTCGGGGTATCAGGCTTACGAGGTCTAAGCCGAGCCACTATAAAACGTTCTGGTGCATTGCCCTCAATTTGTGCATGTTCGGTTGCGAGGGTTCCTTCAGACTCAAAACTTCCCGCTACTTTGGTTTCGGTATATCGGAACGCCTCTTCAGCTGTGATAATGCCATTCTTATTAACATCTGCTTCCTCGGAAGTCAGAGATGCTACCCAATACTCGCCAAAGCGAGTTGCGTTACGTTCGCCGCCACTTTTAGTAGCCGTAATGAGAGTGTTGTCTTCCTTAGCCCACTGACCAACCAAAGCTCCACTGGCACTGCTAGTGTTTACCAACAATTTTTCACTTGCTGGTACAGCATTCACCAATTCCAACAATTCATCGTCGCTGATATCAGGCCCGGTTAGGTTAAATTTATATTGTTCACCATCATAACTGCCGTGGCCAACGAGAAAAACCGCTAGACTATCGGAAGTAGAGGTAGATTCTGCAAGGTGTTGCAGCTTGGATTCGAGGGCAGTTTTTGTTGCCTCCTCACCATAGATGAGTGAGATACGCAAATCATCACCAAGAGTCTGTTCTGCTACCTGGGCAAGCGCTTGAGTTTGCTCCAAGAACATTTTCTCGTATCGGGATTCTCCGCCAATACCACCAACAATCAGATAGTAAAGCTCCGCATGAGCCGTGGATACCCCGATTACGGCACTGAAAACAACAGTAGCTAGACCCCTCATAGGCGTCCCCATGCCAAACGCAAAAGCCACTCACCCCCCTTGAAAAAAATCAGGAGCAAAAACACGATTGGCATGTTCCATAAATCCAGAAACCTTCTTTCCATAATCCCGGCTTCAGAAAACCGAATAGCTTCTGGTAATGCGTCTAATTCATCAAGTGAGAAATATTGCCCGCCTGTGAGCCCAGAAAGCCGTTCCAACAATGGACGATTTTGCTGAATTTGAAAATGCTCAGCGATACCATCTTGTCGTCGCGCGGCAAGCAGTGAGCTTCCGAGGTGTGTTTCCCCAGCCCGAGCTTGAATCTCAAACCTGTACATACCCGGTGTATCTGCTTCCAGCGTTGCCTCATAGGTACCCGGCGCACTCGGCACAGATATCATCTCTATTGATCGTGCCGGCCCCGAATCCAAAGTGAAAGATAAGGATACGCTCGCATCATCCACCGGGTTAAATTTTGAGTCCCGAACTTCCCCGCGAAACACCACCTCGGCATCGTTACCGTAAAACAATTGTTCCGCTGACAAAGTCACCGGATGCGGCACCCCAGATACCAGTGCATGTAATAACTGACGCCAAAAAGTTTCGTGACTTTGATCCTCGTGGTCCATTTGCATTTGCCAGCGCCAAGTACCGCCTGTTGCCATAATAAATGCAGTGCCGAGGCCGAACCGTTGATGGACCAATAGAGGGTGAGTGGTGCCTTGAATCGCCGCCTCTAACAAAGTTACCGCACCCGGCTTTAACGCGCCCAAATACTGAAAATCACCTATTTCGGGCATAGCTTCCCAGAGGGCTCGGCTGACACTGAGATCGGCATCCAACCTAGTAACGAGCGATTCCTCACCTGACCCAGTAGGGAATACCTCCGCAGGCCAGCGTATAAAACTGGGCGCGTCTAATTCTGGCAAAGTAGCAGGCAAAACCTCAGCCACTACGGTATTACCCCATCCACCATCCGCTAAACCGCGGCGACCACCAATCATGAGTAGGCCACCACCCCGATGACTTACGAAATCATGAATCATTTCCTGTTGGTGTTCGCTAAGTTGAGCCGCGGAAAAACTACCGATAATGAGTGCATCGTAAGCAAATAATGTCTCTCGGTCAGATGGAAAACCATTCTCAAGCTCGTCGGAAGATTCAATTCCCTGACGGTAAAATTTGTTGGGGGTAGTTCTCAGCAAGGTAACTAACCTGATAACTGAATCCTTCTCGATGGCTCTACGAATGAACTTATACTCCCATCGCGGCTCACCCTCTATGTACAGTATGTGCCGACGCTGATCCGACACCTCTATCGGCCGAAATTGGGAGTTATTTATAGTGTTCGGTTCACCTGGAACTGAATCCAGCACAAAGTGGAGATCCTTGAGTCCGGCACCACCCAAATCAAAATCCACCCAACTGGTAGTAGTGCCGGCGCTGTCAGAAAGAGAAAGATCTTTAGATACTAAAATTTTTTCCCCATCATATACTCTAAGCTTCGCCTCACTCGCACCGGCATGGCGAATACTGACTTGGGCATTAATCCGAGCACCTGGTGACACCTGCGGCGATATAGACACGCGCTCCAACTCCACGTCTTCAGGGATTTGCTCGCGGCCAACACCTACTGCATGCACCGGAACACCGAAGCCTGCTATCTCAGCTAACTTGGCATTGTCCAGTTCGTTTGAATTATCACTACCATCACTCACTAGTATCACTGCACCAAGCGCCGAAGAACCTGCTCCTCTCAAAATATCCAGTAACGCACTGCCGATGTGCGTCGCGGGCCCAGGGGGCGGCACCTGTTCTAGCGACTCGATAGATGTCAAATCACGGGAAAACGCGTGCAACTGCACCTCAGCAATATCCCTCAAACTGTCTATGACGCCGCCTTCATTGAACGCTGTAACCACCTGCTGCAGGCGGGGCTCTTCTTCTCCATAGCCCATGCTGGCAGAGGTATCTATCAGCACGGCGACATCATTATCCCCTGCGCGTAATTGCTCTGTTGAAAGAGTCGGCTTCCAGAGCATCATCAATATGAGAGCAACAACCGCTGTTTGAAGAATGCCCACAACCAGTAGACGGGGAATTTTTAAAGATTCCTTACGTTGCGCAAGACCAAGACCCGCCAACACAGCAGCCAAGATACATAGTGTTACCAACAACCAAACGGGCCAATTGCTAGCAAAGAGAAAATCGCCATTTTTAAAGGTAGCGAAGGAATATTTGAAAAAAAACTCGAACACTTTAATTTCTTTAATCTTTAGTCCAAAAATCTGCCTGTTAGCCCTACCCTCATTCCCACTGCCAGCAAGCCAAATACGATAACGGGTGAGAGAGAAAGTCTACGACACTGCTACAACGATAGTATCACTTTGGTCGATAGTAAGAAGAATTCTAAAAACTTGACTGCCCGTACACCGTAGAAAGAACATCAAAAGTTCTGCTATCAAATACCTAAGTCTGCGAATAGCTACGATGTAGTAACAGTTTCCAAGTATTTTGTTTCCGCTGCTGGCATTATGATGGCTTGTGAATACTATTCAAAAAATAACTGCCTTAGTTGTTGTAACGGGCGTTACCCTATCAGCGGTCGTCACCGCAGAAACCGACGAAGAAAATACAAAGGCTTCCAGAAACCTGCCAGACTCTGAGTTTCACTTTACACGCCTCGTGTACAAAGATTACGGCTCCATAGGCTTCGGATTCAGGCAGGGCCGCGGGAGTTGGACGGTGGACATGCCCGAAGCAGAATTCCACCTCAGCCAGGGCTTAAGGAGATTGACAAGACTGGATGTCGAACCTGTGAGTCGGTATACGGCGGAGGGTGGACGTTGGCTTCAGATCTCTGACAATGAAATCTTTAATTACCCTTGGCTTTACGCGGTAGAGGTGGGTAATTGGTATCTAGATGACATGGAAGCAGCTCGATTACGGGAATATCTTCTACGGGGTGGGTTTTTAATGGTTGATGACTTTCATGGAACGCGCGAATGGGCAGGCTTTCTAGAATCAATGAAACGAGCATTCCCAGACAGACCAATATTAGAGATTTCCGATAGCGATGAAGTGTTGCATGTTTTATATGACTTAGATCAGCGTATTCAGATTCCGGGTATTTCACCTATCATGAGGGGCCGTACTTGGGAAAGGGACGGGACCATACCGCACTGGCGCGGGGTTTACGACGACGACGGCCGCCTTATGGTAGCCATAAATTTCAATATGGATCTGGGAGACGCCTGGGAACACGCTGATGATCCGAGGTACCCAGAACCCATGACCGCCTTGGCATATCGCTTCGCAGTCAACTATGTCATCTATGCCATGACTCACTAAAGAAAAACCGGCGCCCGTTACGTCGGATAAAAAGCTTATACCAAAATTAAATCTCTTTTGCTGATATCGCTCTCAGCGTCCCATGCCCATACCGCCGCGTCCGGCCATGCCCATGCCCATGCCCATGCCGCCCGCCCTGGGCCTAGCAATCCATTCTTCCTCCGTTACTGAACCATTTCCATCGCCGTCCAAAGCATTGAAGAGCCGATCAACGTTAACACCCCCATTTCTAACTGCCGGCAGCTCCCTCATCTCATCCACAGTTAAGACGCCATCTTGGTTATTGTCGATATCGGCAAAATTGGGTGGGCCAGATGGCTGAGCTAAAATCTGCCCAATTGATAAAATCGATATTACCGCCAGAAAACTAATCAGTGTAATTCTCATGGAAATTCTCCCAAAAAATAAACATCCAAAAAAACACGGGTGTAGCACTGTCAAATGCTTTCGAGAGCTGCGGCAGCTCTCTTTCATTCTTCCTTTGTCTGAAGTCTATGGTACTGCATCTTCTCGCGAGCCTCGCTGAGAGACATACCCTGAGCAATCATTTCTCTGATTTTATCTTCGGCTTCCTGGATGGACTCAGCCGTTGTTAATACCTGGCCTTCGCTATCTTTAGGTAATACCACTACACCATCGGCATCACCACGCAGTAGGTCACCGGGACAAACCCGGCAGGTACCGATATTCACAGGAATATTCGCAGCATCCACCTGTACCCTGTCTTTGCCCGTACGCATGATGTACCCACGACTGTAAATCGGATACCCAAGTTCCAAGCACAAACTTACATCACGGCAAACGCCGTCTATGACAGTTCCGGCAAGACCTTTCTTATGTGCCAACCAAGTCAGTATATCCCCCCAGACTGTTGCATCCATTCGTCCCTGATTGTCCAGCACACAGACAGTACCTTCCTCTAACTCATCAATGTAATCGCCCACAGTTCCGGGCTTGACATCTGCGGGGCCATATTTCAGGGTAAAAGCTCGGCCGGTCATACGAAATGAGTGGTCCCGAGGTTGAATGCCCAAACACTGGCCGCGGATTCCACACTTGTCTAGCGCATCGCTAAGAGTAGCTGTATCTAGTCTAGAAGCCCTTTCTGTGTTGGTATCCATACGGTTTGTATCACTTGTTATTTGTCGAAATATACCAAATAAATAAAACCTTTTATCGGAATACACAAGAGAAACCCCCTCTTTCAGTCCGAAAATGTCTTTTAAGGGACTTTTCAGACAGAAGGTAATCCTATAGTTTTGCTCTTAGAATAAATGAGGAATGAAAAAATGAACAATGCCAAAAGCACTCAGGGCTCGGTTGCCGAGTCATTTCTGCGCGCTCTCAAGCAAAGAGGCTTGGACATTGTTTTTGCCAATTCAGGCACCGACTTTGCGCCATTGATTGAAGCACTAGTTAGACTAAAGGCGGCAGGCGAAGAAACGCCTGACTTCATGACTGTTCCCCATGAGAATTTGGCCATGGCCATGGCGCACGGCTATCACCGAGTATCCGGAAAACCGGCAGCTGTTATGGTTCACGTCACCCCTGGAACCGCCAATGCTGTTTGTGGACTAATGAATGCCCAGCGCGACCATGTCCCTTTGGTACTCATAGCCGGACGCACGCCCATAACCCAAGCAGGCTCCATAGCCTCAAGATCAGCCCCCATTCACTGGGGGCAAGAGAATTTTGACCAAGCGGGTATGGTCCGTGAGTACACTAAATGGGACTATGAACTTAGGGCCGGACAATCTCCCAGTCAAATAGTAGGACGTGCGATAGATATTGCCTTAAATGAACCTAAGGGGCCCGTATACTTAACCTTGCCCCGGGAAGTGCTAACGAACCAGGACAACAATGCTGCTGCGACACCTGCGCCTAAAATAATTTCGGCCCCAGAGCCGAACATCAGTGCAATCAATAAATTGGCGGGATGGATTGCTAGGGCCGAACGTCCTGTTATTGTTACTTCACACGTCGGTCAAGACATCGAAGCATTTAAACATCTTGCTTGGCTGGCTGACACATTTGCAATCCCCGTCGCTGAAAACTGGGCCAATTGCGTCAACATAGCGGCAAGCCACTCCATGAGTCTCGGAGAGAATGCTACAGACTTTCTCTCTGAGGCAGACCTGATTGTAGTGATAGACAGTGAAGTACCATGGTTCCCTCGAGAGTTCAGTCCTTCGCCTAAAACTAAGGTAGTCCACCTTGGCTTAGATCCACTTTGCGTGGATTATCCCATCCGCGCATTTCCTGCCGACCTAATAGTTCCGGGACGATCCGCTGGCGCCCTATTTTTGCTGGGTGAAGCCTTAGAAAAACAAAACGCTGACCATCAGATCTCTAAAACAGAGGGCCGACGCAAAGCAGTGCAGAACTATCGCAGCAATCGAAAAAAGGCCCTCCAAAAACAACTTGCAGATGCCCAAAAAAACAAAATGATTCAGGGCAATTACCTTGGTGCTTGCCTCAAAGAAGTCGTTCCCAGTGACGCTGTGATAATTACAGAGCTAGGCGTCTCAGCCAGTTCGCTTTCACTGGAGAAACCGCATACGTTGATCGGTGGTAACGTTTCCGGAGGATTAGGTTTCGGTTTAGGGGCGGCTCTGGGTGCCAAGCTCGCCGCACCAGAAAGAACAGTGATTGCAACTGTTGGAGATGGTTGTTACATGTTTGGAAATCCGACACCATTTCACTACGTCTCACGAGCTGCAAATCTCCCTGTACTCACAATCATCATGAACAACTCAAGATGGCATGCAGTCGAAGCAGCTACCCGAGCTGTTTATCCTGAGGGCCATGCTGCTCAAGCCGAAACAATGCCCTTAGTGAAGCTTGAACCCTCCCCAGATTTCTGCAAGGTAGCTCAAGCATCAGCTGCATTTACTCGGCGGGTAGAGAAACCGAAGGATCTTCGTCAAGCCATACTTGACGGGCTCGAGGCAGTTTCTAACGGACAACAGGCATTGCTGGACGTACGCACTTCCCCGGGAAGAAGTTAAGATATTTTCAAAAAATATCGCGTTGCTAATGGGAAAAGGCGAGTGTTACAGATTTTTTGTCTCCCTCTGCTGAATGATTTTACGTGCATCTTCCAGTCGCTCCGGTGTTCCCACATCAAGCCACAGTCCATCGTAACGCAACCCCACCAACAATCCCCGCCCGATAGCAGAATCAAAAATAGGGCGCAAAGGTTGTCTTTCAAGTTTAAAATTTCTGAAAAGCGCAGGATCTAGCAGCGCTATTCCGGTATAGGTCAATCGCGGCGGGGCTGCTGTCAATTGGCCATCTGAAGTCAACCCGAAGTCCCCTGACGAATGGTGCGGTGGATTGGGAACCAATACCAGCAACCCCTTTCCTGTTGAAAAGGTAAGGCTGGAAAAATCAATATCGGTAAGAATGTCCGCACTCACAAGCAAAAAAGGATCATCTCCCAGTAATGGTAATGCGCAAACAACACCTCCCCCAGTATCTAAAGAAGGTTCGCCCTCATAGCTGTAGGTAATCCGTAGTCCCCACCGGCTGCTACTCACTAGATGATCTCTAATTAACTCACCCTGATGGGACAAATTAATCACCACTTCACTGACCCCAGCCTCAGCCAGCCGTTTCAGATGACGCCCGATTAGGGTTTCAGTTCCCAATTGCAGTAGTGGCTTCGGAGTCTCGATGGTCAGCTTTCCCATCCGCTCACCGCGCCCTGCTGCCAAAATCATTGCCTTCACTGGTTGAATCCGAGTTCATACATCATATGCGCGGACCCCTATAATTGATTGAAGCTACTCAGGAAGTATGCCATTGTAGCTGCCTTTGATGCGCTCCAAGCTTTTGTTTTTCGATAAATCCTCTTTACAACACATCGCGTGGCTCCCAATGTTTGGGCTTGTTCCGTTCACAACTAACGGGCAGGTTTGCTTGTCCACTGAGGATGTCCAAACCACACAGGTTGTGCAACAAACTTCTGCTGGTCAAAGCAATAATCAAATCGAAATCAATACCGGCCACATAGACCTTTCCAGCGAAGAGGGTGTGCAATTCTCTGGAGAAGTCGAGTTTCGATATGGAGACCGCAGCATCGTTGCCAAAAGCGCTTACTTCGATCGGGCAAATCAACGTATGGAAGTTATTGGTACCGCCACCTACTCGGATCCGAGCCTTACTGTTTTTGGCGAAGACGCTGAGGTAGACACAGAAAATGAAGAGGTCCTGTTCAGGGTAGCTGGGTTCGAAATTCCCGACGAAACAGCCAGGGGGTCTGCGAACGAAATTAAAATTCGGGGAGACCGAACCGTCAGTTTGCTATCGGTTAATTTCACAACTTGCCCCGTTGACAAGGTGGACTGGGAGTTTCTTGCATCCGAACTCGACTTGGATGCCAGTGCTGGATTTGGGACAGCTAGAGATGTAAAACTAAGGTTCAAAGGCCTTCCTATCCTGTACGCCCCCTACATCACGTTCCCTATTGATGACCAAAGAAAAAGCGGATTTCTGACACCACATTTTGGGCAAAGTGACAGGACAGGACTCGACCTAGAAATCCCGTACTATTTAAACCTTTCACCAAACTACGACATGACTTTGAAACCGCGCTATTTGGGCAAACGCGGACTCCAACTGAACACAGAATTTCGTTATCTTAGACCGAAAAGTGGTGGGCAGCTTAATCTAGAATACTTGCCTGACGATGACAAACTAGATCGCGCACGACGCTACTTCAACCTAAATCATGAAAGTTCATTTGGCACCAACTGGCACCTAATAACCAGCATTCAAGATGTCTCAGATGATTCTTACTTTGAGGACCTAGGTGGCAGTCTGAGTGTTACCAGTCAAACCCACCTAGACAGATATTTACAGATCGCTTACCAAACATCTCGTTGGTCCTTCCTAACGCGTATCCAAGGCTACCAAACCATTGATCCCAGAATCGAGTCCAGTGAACGTCCCTACGAACGAATACCTCAGCTGCTGTTCGACGGTGACTGGTCCAGAAATCGACTAGGCATTCGGGTCACATCCGAACTTGTAAACTTCGATCGAGACCTTGGTACAACCGGATGGCGTTTCGATTCAAATCAAGAGCTCAGTTTTTCTGTGAACAAGGCTGGCATGTTTTTAATACCAGCCATCGCCCTACGCCAAACAAATTACTGGCTTAATGATGCGACATCTGATGGACAGGATTCGATTTCCAGAACATTACCCATTGCAAGCCTGGATGCAGGATTAACACTGGAACGTTCAACAAATAGACTGGGCAACTGGATTCAAACACTAGAGCCACGGGTACTCTATGTACACATTCCGTATAAGAATCAAGCTTTGCTTCCTGTGTTTGATACGATTGAACCTGACTTTAACCTTGTGCAGCTCTTCCGAAAATATCAGTTTCTGGGTCCGGACAGAGTTGCCGATGCCGATAAGATCAGCTTTGGCGTTACAACCCGTCTAATTGATCAAAAAAATGGGCAGGAAAAGCTTACGGCAACATTAGGCCAAACTCGTTACAGAAGTACTGAGGGTACTGTGCTACCAGGTAGTCTGCCTAGTATCTCTAATGAATCAGATTATATTGCCGAAATCTCAATCAATATCTACAAGGCCTGGAATCTAGGAATAGACTACCAATGGAACAGCTATACGAATGCAGCTGTTCGAAAAGAAGCGCGTTTTCAGTATCGACCAAGTGAGCGACGACTTTTCAGTTTTGGGTATCGTTATCGTCGCGATTTACTAGAGCAAGGTGATGTGTCTTTAGTGTGGCCTATGGGAGATAGCTGGAGAATAATTGGACGATACAATTATTCTCTGTTGGAAAAGAAACCACTGGAGAAATTCCTGGGACTAGAGTATGAATCCTGTTGTTGGCGTGCCCGTCTTGTAGGAAGACGCTTTGTAAGCCGAAGAACCGGAGAGTCTGATAGCTCTATTTCACTACAACTTCAACTAAAAGGTTTCAGCGATGAGTTCACGACTCCAGAAGAACTGCTAGACCGTGGTATTCTTGGCTATCAAGGTTTTGGCAGAGGGTTATAACCTCATGAACGGAAAAATTTTTCCAGCCCTTACATTGCTCGGATTATGGTCCATTAGCATATTAGGATGGTCTCAAACACGCGAGCTCGGAGGAACAGGAGAGCTGTTAGATGGTATCGCCGCTATTGTGGATGACGGAATCGTACTAAAAAGTGAGTTCAACGAAAGACTGGGACTAACAATTAATGCTCTTAACCAAATTCAGCTTCAAGCACAACCAGAGCAACGACAAGCTATGCCACCGTTATCAATTCTGGAGGAACAAGTTTTAGAGCAGCTCATACTGCACCAAATTCAGCTACAGAGAGCTCAGCGTTTCGGGATAATAGTCAGCGACGAATTCCTGAACCAAGTGCTCTCAGGAGTTGCGGAGGAAGCAAACTTAACGCTCGAGGATTTGCCCAATGCTCTGGCAGAAGAAGGTATCGACTATACAATGTATCGCCAAGATACCCGCGAACAACTTATATTGGATCAACTCCAGCAGCGCGACGTAATTACTCGAATTGTTATTGCCCCACGAGAAATGGAACTGTGCCTGTCTCGTAGCGAACAAAATGCAAGTGACGAAATTGACTACAACATCTCACATATACTCATAGGGTTGCCCTCATCTGCCACTGATAATGAGGTTAATGAAGCCCGTAAGCACGTTGACGAGATCTATGAAAGATTACAAGCGGGAGAGGAATTCTCGCAGTTAGCGATCGCATATTCGGAAAGCCAGACTGCGTTAGATGGGGGAGCGCTCGGCTGGCGAAAAGGTGTACAACTCCCTACTTTGTTTGCTTCGGAAGTCATTGCAATGGAAGCTGGCAACGTTTCTGATCCGATTCAAAGTGGCAGCGGCTTCCACATAGTAAGACTCAATGATATCCGTGGGGCCGAGACGGTCATGATAGATCAAATCCGAGTTCGGCATATTCTGCTGCGACCCAATGAAATCCTTGATGACTCAGCAATTCTGCAAAAGCTCATCGGAATACGAAATCAGGTCATCGAAGGGGATGACTTTGCTACGCTTGCCCAAGCTATATCTGAGGACCCCGTGTCGGCGGCGGAAGGTGGTGACTTAGGTTGGGTGGGACCTGGTACTTTTGTGCCAGAGTTTGAGCAACAGCTGGCAACTCTAGAACTTGCAGAACTTAGCGAACCCTTTCAAACACGTTTTGGTTGGCATGTTGCAGAAGTTACTGAGCGGCGCTCCTACGACACCACTGAAGAAATGAAGGAACTGAAATGCGCGGAACAAATACGCTCCTCAAAGCTAGAAGAAGAGCGGGAACTTTGGCTTCGCCGACTTCGAGACGAGGCCTTCGTAGAAAAACTCATATAACTCATCGCGAGGGCCATCTCGGTGGCATTTAACTTTCCTACCATACTGTTGAGCTCAGGCGAACCCTCTGGGATCGGACCAGATATTTGTTTGACACTCGCTATGAAAAAAATCCCTGCCCGCCTGGCTGTTTTGGGTGATCCGGACCTACTTAAGGAAAGAGCTGGCACACTTAAATTGGATCTCGATATTCAAGAACAAAAAAAACTCTCAGATATCGTCCCCCATAGAGCTGGGCATCTAGACGTACTAGGAGTGTCACTAAAAACTCCTGTCTGCGCAGGTCAGCTAAACTCTACGAACGCTGAATACGTGATTGAATTACTTAAACGAGGAGTCGAGCTCTGCAAAACTTACGAAAAATCGGCATTAGTAACGGCACCAGTACAAAAAAGCGTGATCAATCAAGCTGGGATTAAATTTACCGGGCATACTGAATTTCTTGCAGACCTTACAGGAACGCGTACACCAGTTATGCTACTGGTTGCAAAAAATATGCGCGTAGCACTCGCAACTACACACTTACCATTGCACGAAATAGCATCCGCTATTAATCGGCAAAACTTGAAAAAAACTATTAACGTCCTGAGTAATGATCTAGAGCAACGATTCGGTCTAAACAAACCACGTATAGCCATTCTTGGGCTCAACCCCCATGCAGGTGAAGCAGGTGTGATAGGAAATGAAGAACAAAAAATCATTAAACCGCTTATCGAAGAACTATCTAGTACCGGCCTGAACATTCAAGGACCATTATCTGCCGATACCGCTTTTACCCCAGCACGTCTAACTGAATGCGATGTAATTTTAGCGATGTACCATGACCAAGGGTTACCTGCAATCAAAGCTCTCTCGTTTGGGAATATCGTTAACGTCACCCTAGGATTGCCAATCATTCGAACCTCCGTAGATCATGGTACTGCGCTTGCGCTTGCTGGAACGGGAAAAGCTAAAACAGAAAGCCTAAAACAAGCTGTGCTGCTCGCCATAAAACTCCTACTTAACTCAAAATCTACATGACTCTGAGAGCAAACAAGCGGCTCGGACAACACTTTCTTCACGACCCAGCAATTATCGAAAAAATAGTGAAAGTAATAGCTCCGCAGCCAGATGACCTAATGGTAGAAATCGGAGGAGGTCATGGCGCCCTTACCTTCCCCTTAGTCAAGCATTTAAATCAACTTCACGTAGTTGAGCTAGACGGTCAACTAGCAGATCAATTGATCAACAGATGCCCAAAACCCGAGCGCCTCAAAGTCTATCGCCTAGATGCTTTGAAATTTGATTTCTCGGGCCTTACTCGAAGCAAAGCTTCGCTGCGCGTAATCGGAAATCTACCTTACAACATCTCCACTCCACTACTATTTCATCTTCTTGTGCATCGTGCCGCTATCAGAGACATGTACCTCATGTTGCAAAAAGAAGTTGCTAATCGAATGACAGCCACACCGGGCAGTAAACAATATGGTCGGCTCACGGTTAATCTGGCCTTGTGGACGGAACCTAAGAAATGTTTTGATGTCGGGCCAGGCGCCTTTAGCCCGGCACCTGAAGTTTGGTCAACAATTGTTAGCTTGCAACCTAGCGCTAAACCTCGCTTTGCAGTAAACGACCCAAACCATTTCTCCAAACTTGTTACACGTGCGTTTTCCATGCGCCGAAAAACCATTGCTAATAGCTTGAAGGGGTGGCTTGAGCCGGAAAAAATTAGGCGAGCGCAAATCAATCCGCGTGCGCGACCAGAAACACTGACCCCAGAGGAGTTTGCCAAACTGTCAAACCTTTGCAAAACGATCATCGACCCTATCCAGCCGAACAAAACCCCTTAGATGGTATCTTACCTTCCCCACAATATGCTGATCTCCGCACAAATGTCACACACGTTACAATCGGCGTACTAAATGTTAATGGCTTAAATTAATGACACTATATGCAATCGGTGACATTCAAGGATGTGACCGCGCATTTAAGCAATTAATGGATGAGATTTCTTTTGACCCCAAAAATGACCACCTGTGGCTAGTAGGTGATCTAGTCAACCGTGGGCCCAATTCCCTAGGAGTTCTGCGTAGAGTTATGCGCCTGAAAGAAAATGCTACTGTCGTTTTGGGAAATCATGACCTTCACCTTCTAGCCGTGGCTGCTGGCGTAAGGAAAGCTGATCCTACTGATACAATCAATGCGGTCCTTGAAGCGCCTGACGGCGATGAAATCCTAGACTGGATCCGTCAACAACCCCTCCTACATCATGACCCACACACGAAAAAAGTGCTTGTCCATGCAGGGCTACCCCCCTTTTGGAGTGTAGCTGAGGCCATTCAGCACGCTAGAGAAATTAACGAACAGTTGCAATGCACTAACTGGCGCAAAAGCTTGGAAAGCATGTACGGTAATGAACCCAATATCTGGTCAAAAAAGCTTACTGGAAAAGAGCGGCGTCGCTTTACAATCAATGCACTTACGCGCATGCGTTTCTGCGACAAAAATGGGCAGTTAAACTTTGATCATAACTGCAAACCTGGCTTACAGCCCTCTGAGTTGTTGCCATGGTTTGATGTACCCGGACGCCTCAATCAGGACAACCATATTGTCTTCGGTCACTGGGCTGCACTGGGTATCTTGTCGCGAACGGATATCACGGCGCTGGACAGCGGATGCGTTTGGGGAGGTACCCTGACCGCAATTCCGCTGGAGCCTAAAGGGGAAAAAATCACTGTAAATTGCACCGGCATCATAGATTGATAGATTTTAAAGATATCTACCTGAATTAACCGAGAGATGTGCAACAGGATAATAGTGGAAGGAAACTCGAGTACACCTACCATTAGAAAAGATAGGCTGGCCTATTTAGACACCTGGGCTTTGATGTGTGGGTGAGCTTTGTAGCCATCGAGCTCTATGTCCTCATACCGATAATCAAAGATATTAGTGGGATTACGTTTTATAGTAAGCTGAGGTAAAGGTAGCGGCTCGCGGGTCAACTGCTCGTCCGCCTGACGAAGATGATTGAGGTAGAGGTGGCAATCTCCCCCACTCCATACAAAGTCTCCTAATTCCAGCCCAGTCTGACTCGCCATCAAGTGAGTCAGCAGCGAGTAAGATGCGATATTAAATGGCACACCCAAAAATATGTCCGCACTACGCTGATAGAGTTGGCACGAAAGCTTTCCATTTGATACATAGAATTGAAACATAGCGTGACAGGGTGAGAGTTTCATATCACCAAGTTGACCAACATTCCACGCGCTAACCACAATCCGGCGAGAATCTGGATCAGTTTTTATTAACTCAACTGCACGTGCAATTTGGTCAACATACCCACCATCGGTAGTAGGCCAGGCTCGCCACTGTGCCCCGTAAATTGGTCCGAGCTCACCTTTCTCATCAGCCCACTCGTCCCATATGTGTACGTCGTGATCATGCAAGTAACTGATATTTGTGTCACCACGAAGCAACCATAACAACTCATAAATTATTGAACGTACATGCAACTTCTTAGTCGTCAGTATTGGAAACCCTACACTTAGATCAAAGCGCATCTGGTAACCGAAGATACTTTGGGTACCTGTGCCGGTGCGATCACCCTTTTGAGTACCCTCTTCATAAACCTTTTGCAGTAAATTCAAATACTGTTTCATCAGAATTTACCCTCAGAAGACACTCTCCGAATATACACAAGAATTAACATAACAACTCCCGCTACAAACATCGGCAATGACAAAATCTGGCCACGTGTAAGCCAGTCAAATGCTACATACTGATTGTTGTCAGGCAATCTAATGAATTCTACGCAAATCCGGAAGGTGCCATATAACGTTAAAAACAATCCAGAGATAGCCATGATTGGGCGTCTCTTTCTGGAGAAAAACCACAGGACCAAAAACAACACCAAACCTTCTAAAAATGCTTCATAAAGCTGGCTCGGGTGCCGGGATATCCCATCGACAATGACAGCCCAAGGTGCATCGGAACTTGTTTCCGCTCCCCAGAGTTCCCCGTTAATAAAATTGCCGATTCGCCCCAAGCCTAAACCTGGTGCAATCCAGGGAGCTAGAAAATCCGTGATTACAAAAAAAGGTTGCTTGAGGTTCCGAGCAAATAGTCCCATGGCTATCATCACACCCAGAAGCCCACCATGGAAAGACATTCCTCCCTCCCAAACCTTAAAAAGATTGAGGGGATTTTCGATAAGACCGGCGAAATTGTAGAAAAGCATATAACCGACACGCCCGCCCAATATGACACCTAGCGCAACGTAGAAAACCAGATCATCCAATCTAACACTAGGAATAGGACTAAGAGGGTTTTTCGCTCTTGCTCGGGCGCCAAGCCAACCCAGCGCAAACGCGCCAAGATACATCAGTCCATACCAGCGAACCTGCAAAGGACCGACAGCAAAAGCAACGGGGTCAAATTCAGGATAGTTAAACAGTGAGAATGCCCATAGGGTAAATAAGGCCTAGTGTAATCGTGGGCCCACGAAGGAGCTAGTCTGATACACGATCCTGCTATAGTCGAGTCATGGCTAACCAACTCCAAGAAGAGACCAGTCCCTACCTTCTACAGCACGCTGATAATCCAGTGCAATGGTATGCGTGGAATAAAATATCCCTAGAGCTGGCAAAAAAATCAGGCAAACCAATTTTACTATCCATCGGGTATTCAGCATGTCACTGGTGCCATGTAATGGCGCATGAATCATTTGAGGATCAAGAAACAGCTCAACTGATGAACAAACTTTTTATCAATATCAAGGTGGA
>Ga0315336_1003928_pt1 | contig 18761 bp, 9 predicted proteins | sample ASW5metaG_FD_204512 | JGI IMG/M metagenome (GOLD analysis project Ga0315336, IMG submission 204512) | Ammonia-oxidizing marine archaeal communities from Monterey Bay, California, United States - ASW #5 | ecosystem: Environmental > Aquatic > Marine > Intertidal zone | place: USA: California... | reverse complement strand
AGAGCTGGCGGATCCCCAATCCTACTCACAATCGTAATCTCAATCATTATCGACTGGCTGAGTTGGACACGGATCGAGTCCAATAGCCGAAAATGCCCTTCACCTTCGCCCAGATGACCGACTCGCACCTCTACGCGCCGACCTCCGAAGGTCCGCGCGAGATCCGCGACCGGGTGTTCACCTCCTTTGCCGGCGAATGTGCTGCGCATGGGATCGATTTTATCATCCACACCGGGGATTTTGTGAATGGCGACCAGGAGGTGGAGGCGCATCGACACTTTAAAGGCCTGTGCAACGGGATCAGCCGGGACTTGGGAATCCCCTACTATCACGTGCGAGGCAACCATGACGCATCGCTTACCGACGATGAGTATCAAGATATCTACGGACAGGGAACGTATTGGTTTTCCCATGAAGGTTGGGCCTTCCTCGCCATCGACCGCTACTACCGAACCTACGAGCACACTCACCACGCCTATTGCATGAGCGCCGATACGATGGATCGCGTCAGGAATCTGCTCCAGGAAATCCCGGAAACGACACCCCTGGTCGTCCTGCTCCACGACGATCCCGTTGGTATCTCCCGGTTTCATCGGGGGCAGGAACTGCTGCTGGCCCTGGAGCACCACGCTGTGAAACTTCTGCTCTTCGGCCATGTGCAGTGCAGTTATGTCGGGGGCTACGCCGGGATCCCATTTGCCACCGTCACCGGTGACGACCGGCCCCATGATACATCCCCCCTGTCCTACAATATAATTACCTGCAGCGAAGAAGGTGTCGCCAGTTGCGATTTCCACCCCTACACAACCCACACGCAAAGCCGACCGGCGTCGCCCGGCCCTCTCCCCGGCGGAACCATTCGCCTGGGGACGGATTGGCCCGATGGACAAGGCACCAACGGGGCCCGAGGAATCGACAACGCGCTTCCGGATGTCGCGCCGGGCCTGGTGTGGGAGGCGCGCTTGCCCGGCCGGCTTGGCGTGGGGGCGCCGGCCCTGAAGGACGGGGCCCTGGTGGCGACAACAATGACCCGGGGCCGCGTTGATCAGTGCAGAATTCAGTCCTTCGATGCCGTCACCGGCACATCCCTCTGGGCGACTCCGGTGGACGGAAGCGTGGAAGGCGGGGCACTGCTCCATGAGGGGCGCGCGTATTGTGGAACCAGCGCGGGGAGCCTCTACTGCCTGGACGCGCAGACCGGCGCGACGCTCTGGCAGTGGAACAACCGGGACAACATGCCGATCGCCTGCCGGCCGGTCCTCGACGATGGCCTGGTGCATTGCGGGGCCAACTGGGAAATGTACGCGGTGGATGCGGAGCAGGGCGAGACGGTGTGGCGGGCCGTCGCCACGCCGAACGGGTTCACCTACATGGGACCCGGCAATGCGAGTCCCCTGGTCGCGGGGAACCGGGTCTATCACCGGCGAACCTTCAACGCCGTGGACGAAGGATGCAGCCAGATTCAATCGGTAGACAAGCGAACCGGAAAGGATCTCCAAATTGTCCGGACGCGGCCCCATATGCACCCGATGCACCGCCACGCCTCTCCGGTACTGCACGAGGGTCGGATCTACGCGGTGGCAAACGGACTGCTCGTCGTAGATCCGGCGCAACCCGGAGAGGCATTGCACTGGTTTAAACATGAGGCGGGCAGCGCCACGCCCGCCCTGTGGGGCGGCCGGGCATTTGTCTCCTATCACGATGAAATCGTTGCCTACGACCTGAACGACGGTGGGCGAGTTCTGTGGAGCGTACCCCATGAGCCGGCGCGCTGCCACTTCAGCGGAAACACCGGCTCGAAATGGGGACTCGGGGAACAGCCCCTCGGCGCCTTCTCCGCTCCCCTGGCCGCGGGCGACCGGCTACTTGTCTGCGATACCGGTGGGAACGTCCGCTGCCTTGAAGCCGAAAGCGGGGAAGAACGCTGGCGGCTCACCCTCGATGCCCCTATACTTGCCGCACCCATCCTGAGTGGGAACGGGCTGTTCGTCGGGGACTACGAAGGGAGGCTATATGGATTGGCGTTTTGATGTGCCTTCAATGTCGAGAATAGAATGTAGTCAAGTCTCCACTCATTTTCCAGGTTGAGTGAAATGTCGAATATCGAATATTCAATTTCCAATATCGAAGGGAACGGATTCTCTTGCCTTCGATATTTGAAATTGAGAATTCGATATTCGATATTCACCGGGATCTTTGCCGCGATTTCTCTTCCGACCGCCCCCACCATCGCCGCCGAAACAAACAACAAGAACCAGAAAGGAGCCAAGGTGCACTCAGCTGAATTTCGTACCCGCGCGTTTCACGGCGTGATCGGCGACAACACCGCCGGGCCAAACGAACACGCCCCCGGCTTCAACGGGCTATGGTCCCTGGTGCCCACGGGGATGCAGGAAAGCATGATCGGACGACAGCTTGCCGGCCTGAACCTCGAGCATTACATCAATGGAACCGACGAGGACGGAAAGGCGCCGGAAGTCCTCTTCGATCCGCGCCATTCTCCCATGGAGTTCAAACCGTTGTCGGACTCGCGCTTTCTATTGTACCAACCGCCCACGAAATTCTTCCAGGTTGAAAGCTGGACGGAATTCACCGTCCGCGAGCCGAACATCATCGACATGTCGTTTCGCTGCATCCCCCACAAAGAAGTCTTCCCCAACGGTTGGCTGGGTGTCTTCTGGGCCACCTACGTGGAGGCGCCGGAGGAACCGGCCGCCCACTTCCTCGGTTATGAGACCACGGAGGCGCAGAGCCCGAAATGGCTGACCACCGACGGAACTCAGATGGTGTACGGCCGAACGGCCCGGGTCCCGCTGAAGTTTCCCGGGCCCATGCGTGGTCACGCCATGGCAACCACTGACCCACGGCGCTGGGCCGAGCCCTTCTATTATGCCGTCTGGCGAGACCGCGCGTACATTGTCATGTTCGATACGGACCACGATCTGGGCATGTACGCGGGCAGGAACAGGACCGGCAAGGGATGGAATCCCTGGGATTTTCAGATGATTATCCACAAGCCTGCCGTGGGGGCCCGATACGAATTGAACATGCGCATGGTGGTGGACAGATTCAAGGGAAAGGACTGGATCATGGAGAAATACCGCGAATGGCGGGTTTTTCGGAATTCGGAGTAACCGGGTCTTGAGATCATGCCCTCGATCCTTGCCCAAAAAAAAATACCTTGCTTGTCCTTCCCGTGAGTGTGTGGTATCCGTGTACGTTGGTTCGTATATTTTCGGTGCGTATTCGGCACAAAGTCTCGCAAAAATCAACCACGGGAGAGAGCGCATGCAAACGATCCGTCTCGCATTCATTACAATCATCACCTTGGGGATCGCGGCGGGCCAGGCTCTGGCCGGCACCATCGTCCTCTACAGCGACGATTTTGACGACCTCAGTCAGGCGACCGCTACGCACGGCGGAACGGCCGCGGGAGTGGATATCGAAACCGGTTCCCGGACGGTCTTGGGCCACGACGGCACAATTTCGACGGTTCCGGCCTCGGAATTCCAGGTTAGCTTCCCCGCCGTGTCGATGACCGCGCTCACCAACGTGAATTTCACCTTTGACACCGTTTTGCGGGTGAACTCGCTTCTGAACAACCTGATCGTTGAAGTTAGAAACGAAGGGGGCAACCCGGGTGATTTTCATCGGTTGTATACCAGCATCAATGGTCCCGGCGTTCTGGAATTCCGCGAGTATGTAAATCCGGACACACAAGTCCAGGATGACGACGGCATTCTTGGAACACCGTTCCCATTCAGCAACCCGAATGTCGATGAAGACTATTTTACGCTACGCATTGAGTATGATTTTCCGTCGACTACGTGGACGGTAAGCTCAGACCATACCGGCTCGATGACGGCGATTAGATCGTTCATGCGTCTCTCGACGATCGGCGAGTTCGACCGGATACGGCTCCGACTTGTGGGCGTGGACGGTCAAGACTTTGTTTCATCCAGGTACTTCGTAGATTCTGCATCCGTCTGCCTGACAACGGGAGCGCCGCCGCCCCCGATCGTGGTCACGACCGGCCTCGTCGATAACGTAATGAGCGTCGCATTCGACAGCGAGAATGGAAAAAATTACCAGTTGGAGTGCACGACCAATGACGTCGACTGGACTGCCGCGAACTCCACCATCCTCGGCCTCGGCCAGACCGAGACCGCCTTCGATCCTACCGGTGTCGACCCGAACAAAAAATACCGCGTTGTAACTTTGCCATAAGGCCTCGACGGAGTAACGGACGTCCGGTCACCGGAATTATCCATAGGAGAACGAACATGAACTTAATGAAAAAACAGATGACGCTAGTTGCAGGGATCACTCTCGTAATCGCCGCGGGCCACACGTCGGCCCCCGCCGCCGTCCTGTATAGCGACGACTTTGACGATTTGAGCAAGATTACGACACAGCACGGCGGACCAGCCACGGGAGTAGATACCGAGACCGGTTCCCGCACGGTCTTCGGCCACGACGGTACATTGTCAACGGTTCCTGCCTCGGAAATCCAGATAAACTTCCCTGCCGTTTCGATGACCGATCCCACGCTGCAGACATTTACATTCGAAACTGTGTTACGGGTGAATTCACCGCTAAATAACCTGCTCATAGAAATCAGAAACGAAGGCGCGCAACCGGGTGATTTTCATCGGTTGTATACCAGCATCAATGGTCCCGCCATCCTGGAATTCCGGGAGTATGCATTTCCTGACTCACAGGTTCAAAGTGACGACGGCCTTCTCACGATACCTTTTCCGTCCAGCAGCCCGAGCGTGGAATCGGATTTTTTTACATTCCGCATCGAGTACGATTTTGCCACGACGACGTGGACGGTGAGCTCGGATCATACCGGCTCAATGACAACGTTACGGTCGTTCACTCGACAAACGACGGTAGGCGAGTTCGACCGGGTGCGGTTCAGAATGGCGGGCTCGGCCGGCTCGGCCTTCAGTTCCTCCCGGTACTTCGTTGATTCCGCGTTGGTCTGCACGGACGGCGATTGCGTAGTCGTCGTCCCACCCGAACTCGGGGTGGCGATCACGACCGGCATCGTCAACGACGTGACGGGTTTCATGTTCGACAGCGACAATGGAACGAATTACCAGTTGGAGTGCTCGACCAACGACGTGGACTGGACCGCCGCGAACGTCGTCATCCACGGCCTCGGCCAGACCGAAACCACCTTCGATCCGAACGGCTACGACAGTAACAAGACTTACCGCATCGTAATAAAACCGTAGTCGTCGTTCCGAAAGGTAACGTAGCGCGGAATTCATTCCGCGTCCGTGTTGCGGACTTCAGTCCGCAGTGAGCGTCAGTACGGTCATCTGTAAAGAAACGGATTTTGAACAGAAGGCAACGAAGACAACAAAGCCGGAAGTGATCGAACCCGTTCCACTTTGTTGTCTTCGTTGCCTTCTGTTCAACGTCTGTATTTTTGTGTGCTGCTTGTGACTTATGGTGGCTCTTCTCACTGCGAACTACAGCCCGCAACTCCTGGACGCGGAGTGCCATGGCGAAGGCAGGTCCGCCTTTGGCGGAAACTCCGCGGTACGTGAATATTTTTGACGGGCGCGGCTTTTTATGCGATCATTGATATGATGGCGTCCCCGTTAAAGACACGACCTTCCTTTCGCGTTTGCTTCGCGTTGGCCTGCCTGGTTCCCGGTTTCCTCACAACGAACGCAAAAGGCGATTCGATCACGGTCGAGGTCAACCGCGTGGTCTACAATCAGGGTTCAAACGGCCAGGCGCGCATCACCATCGATGTGCCCGCGGTCCAACCCGGAACCTACCAGATCAAACCGCGCCTGGAGTACGGGCTGGACCAGACCAACACGCTATCCCCGACCGTGATCAATCCCTCGGTGAGCAACGAGGTCAACATAGCCTTCACGGTCCCGCCAAACGATTGGGGGTACGCATTAGTGGCCGAGCTGTGCCTGGACGGGGTTCCGCAGGCCACATCGAACGACGTGTTCGCCGTGGGCACCAACCCGTTCCGGTTGGGCCAGATCAACAACCACGGGGGCTCGCTGCCGAACACGCCCGGAACGCTCGACCTCTTCGCGAACGATGACTCGTTCTGGCCCGCGAAATGGCGGCAGACCAAGGGCACCTGGCTCGAAATCTTTGCCGGCCTGCTCTGCGAGTTCTCCGGACTCGATACGGATCTGGATGAATGGATCACCATGCAGGCGAAATTCAGGATGTCGAAGGCGGGGATCTCGGCCTACACCGAGGCGGCCCACCGCCTGGGCCTCAAGGTGATGACCTACAACAACGCCACCCCATCGGGTTGGTGGGGGGCGGACTGGGCGCGTGGATATCCCGAGTGGCTCCACTACGACTACCTGGGCGGGATGCTCGCAAGCATGTCCGTGAGGGACCTGGAGAAGCAGAAGCAATGGCATGTGACCCTGAGTCCGGAACCCGAGGTGGGCAGCTTCCAGCAACTCCATCTGAACTTCTACGATCCCCTTGTCATCGAGTTCGGTAGCGACCAGTTGCTGGGGGTGGCCGATGAACTCGGGTACGACGGGGTGCGCTTTGACGGCCACTGGATGATTGGAGATGTCTGGAGCGGAATCAGTTTCGGAATGGACGGGCGACGTCCGAACCGGGGGGAGAGCCTGGATGAAATCAATCGCGGAAACATCGACCACATGAAGCAATACATCCGGGCCAGCAAACCCGATTACCTCTTCGGCTACAACTACGGCAACAACTACGAGTCCGGCGGGGCGCGCAACCCGGATGCATACCGTGCCGCCTGCCAGGACGGCGGGATGATCCTGTGGGAAGGGGCGGCCCATGGCGAGGCGTTCAGCGAATGGCGGGCCGGCGCGCTGAAATTGCGAGAAAATTCATTGCGCGTTCACCAGTCCGGGGGGGTTCATTACGGGCAGATTCTCGGCCCCAGCAGTTCGACTTTTCCCAACATCGACTTCTATCAACGCTATATCTACATCAACAATTTCGCCGCCCTCAGCCATATCTACGGCACCGTCTATTTCGAACACCCCGGCTATCTTCCCATCCAGGGCCTCTACTACCGGTTCGCCTTGCGGTACGGCGAGCTGCTGTTCGACGCGGGACTTCAGCCCATCCTGACGCCGACCAACCACCTGGCCGTTACGGTCGGCGGCGTGGAGGACCCCGATCTTTGGTGGAAGCCCTACACGTACAAACTGCAGCGCAACGGCACGTACTACATCATCAGCCACCTGGTGAACATGCCGGCAGAAGGTCTGAGAAAGGAAGACGCCCAGGCGAGCCATCAGCCGGCCCCCTTGATGAACGTACAGGTGGATTTCTCGAATACGCCGGACCGGGTGGTTCTTCTCGATCCGGAGGCCGCCTCGTGGATCGAATTCCATGGGAGCACCTCGTCGATCACCATCGCCGAGCTGCCGGCGTGGAAGATGGTGGTCCAGGAGTTTCCCGGGACCTGTGCCCATATTCCCACCGAAACGATCCCGGAGGGAGATTTCCAGGGCGCCGACATCCTTCCGGACCCCATGGGGGGCACAAACCTCCTGCCCGTCACCACGCTCCTGACCGGCACCGTGCCCGGCACGGCCATCCCCACGGGGGGCGCCAACTCGGTCGACATGGTTGCCGACCCCTCGGCGCAGTTCGGCCAGGCCTTCCGATGCCTCGCCGCCGGCGTCTCCCAACCCACCCCATTGCTCTTCGGCCCCAGCCAGGTGATGCCCTCGGCCGCGCCGGGGGATAATCGAATCACCTGGCGGCTGAAGGTCGCGGACAACACGAGCGGCCAGACGGTCTGCACGGTCGGCGGGACCGCCCTCGGTGACCAGACGATCCGGGCAAATGACTTCGCCCAACCCGGCATCTACCAGGAATTCTCCTACGATTATCCGGTGGAGGAGGACAGCTCCAACTACATGACGCTCACCTACCATGGCGTCACCGATCTGTGGGTGGACAACCTCACGTCCTACGAAGTGGACCCGGTCCAGGACGTGGATTGGTTCAGCCCGGGGAGCCTGGACGTCTCCGGCCTGCCGCTGCGCACCGGGGTATCGAAGAAAGGGCATCTATGCCGGGGTCTCTGGCATGAATACTTCGGATTCGATGCCGCCCTGAACAGCAACGGGATGACGATTGCGGAGTCCTGGGACACCCTCAATACCGACCACGCGACCATTCCGGCGGAACTGCCGATCACCGTGTCCGACACGATGGAAAACGATCTCCTGGCGCTCCTGAATGTCTCCGCCCGTTCGCTGCAGCCGGTTCGACGCAAGAATCTGCGGGAATACGTTTTGCGTGGCGGGATCCTGTTTGTAGGGGGCGGCCCCCGGGCCTTCGGGCATGGCGGCTATAAGAATACCTTCCTGGAAGACCTTCTGCCGGTGACTTGCGAGAAGTTCGACCTGAAGAAGGCGGAAAGCAATGCGCTCAATGTGGTGGCGGGCGATCCCCACCCCATTACCGACGGCGTGTCGTTCGCGAGCGGACCCGTCAACCATTTCTACCACGATGTCACGGCCAAACCGGGTGCCACGGTCTTGTTGAAGACCGGGACCGATGTGCCGCTTCTGACCACCTGGGGTGTGGGCGACGGGACGGTCTATGCCTTCACCGGCACCCCCCTGGGTCCGACCAACGCGCCGGTGTGGTGGCAATGGGCGGGCTGGAACACGATCCTGGACCGAGTCGTGGCGGATGCCAGCCCGGGAACGAACGTTACCTACCTCGCGGAATCGAATACCGAATTCGGTATCGTGGCCCACCTGCCCGGAACCAACGACCTGTTCATGACCAATGGGTTGGGACAGGTCATTGCTCCCACCGAGACCAATGGGGTCTGGGCGACGCCACAGGGCGTCTCCTGCGGATACAACGAACCCGACGAGGGGGCTCCGGGAAACCTGATCTACGAAGGGCAACAGATGATCTATCCGGAGGGCTCGATCACGTTCAAGATCCGCCCCGGCTGGGACGTTCCCACAGACGGCACGCCCGTCGAGCAGGCTGATATCACCGAGTCGACCCCCCTCCTTGTGACGCAGTCGGCGACACACGGCGGGCAATTTCTGATCTACATTTTCGTACATAAGGCATCGGGCAATATCACCACCGTGGCAATGGGCTTCCACGTGCATACCAACGATGAAGGGACAGGTGAGCTCACGTCCCACTCGGTTTTCTATCCCATTATGATGACTCACGGGGGTCTTCGAGACGTCAAGAAGTCCCTGTGGCAACAGGGAGAGGAGTATGAAGTCACCGTGGATTGGACTTCGTCCCAAATGGTCCTTCGGGAAAACGGCGAAGTCATGAACGCAATGGATTTCGTCCCCGAGATGGATCTGAGTTCGTTCACCGGCCCCCTGTATGTCGGATCGAGTTTGAACGGGAAGCTGTCCAGGGTTTTGTTGAAAGATGTTATCATTCAAAGTCCCCTTTTCCTGACCCCTCCCGGTACAGGAATCGTGACATACGTCGACGAGGACTTCGCCGACATCGGTGATTGGGCATCGTCTGGCGGATCGGTGGCGGCCCTGGATACGGAAACCGACGGCCGCACGGTCCTGGCCGATGGCGATACCTTCAACGATTTCGTGGAGGTGCAGCGGTCTTTCGCGGCGTTGGAACTGTTCAGTAATACCAACAACCTGGAATCTTTCACCGTAGACACCGTATTCCGGCAGAATCAGCCGGCGGGCGGCGCCCCGAAGACGATTTTCTTTGACCTCCGGGACAACAGCACGACGGACGGCGTGGGTGTGTTTCAGCGGCTCACAGCCCAATACAGAAGTTCTGACGGCTTCTTCCAGATTGATGAATTTGAAGGGACGGACTCATTAAAAACGACTCACTTCAGCGGCTTTCTCGGGACACCTTTCCCATCTACCGACAGTGCCGCCGACTATTCGACGCTTCGCTTCGATTTTGACTATGCCGCCTCCCAATTCACAGTGAGCACGATCATTAACTCCGTGGAGACGGGGATCACAACGTTCTCCCTGGATACGACGTCAGGCGTTTTTGACCGGATGCGGTACAGGTTCCAGGCCCAGACATCGGGCACGCTCCCTGCCGACTCGCCCTATTTCGTGGATTCCGTATTGATTTACAGCACAGCGCCGACCGGCGGCCCGCCGGGGATCGTGGTCACGACCGGTCTCGTCGACGACGTAATGATTGTCGATTTCGACAGCGAGAATGGACGAAGCTACCAGTTGGAGTACACGACCAACAACATGGACTGGTTCCCCGCGAATTTCACCATCCAGGGCAACGGCCAGTCTATAACCGCCTTCGATCCGACCGGTCCCGATAGCGACAGAATCTACCGCATCGTTACGCTACCCTGATTTGTGCGTCACGAACGTACAGATAGCTCCCAAGCCGTGGATGCGAACCCGCATGTCTGGAGGGCGAAGCTTCAGCTGAGCCGGTGGCGGTATTCTACAATTCGGATAAATTCATCGAATTGCTCCCCTTCCGTCTTGGTCAGCATCGAACCATCCGATCGGCTCAGCTGAAGGTTCGCCCTCCAGGTAGAGAGTAAAGGAGTAAAGAGGCGAATGACTGGCGACCGAACGGGCAGGCTGGCGACGGCGGCATCCACCTGAACATAGGGATGTATTAGCGGCTGTGGACGACCTACTGCGTCACCGCCACGCCCCACTCCCCTTTCTTCACGGGAAATCGGACAAACTGCTCGCTGCCGAAAACCTCGTAGGTGGCCGCGACATCGTCATCGCCGAACCGGACCTTCGCCCCGCCCCACTCGGCTGGCCACCAGGCGATGACCTCACCGTCATGATTGGCGGAGATCTCGAGGGCGACTCGCCTGGCATTCTCATCGACTGCGCCTGTAATCCGGCTCTCCAGCGTGGTGGGCGCCAGGGTCTGCACCGGGATCCCGGCGATGGAAATAAACCCGGCCGGGGTCTGGCTGATGGCGGTCACACAGACGCGCTCCGGCGGGAGTTCGGGGATGGTGTAGGTGAGGTCCGCTGATCCGGGTACCAGGCTCCTGCACGACCGGGAACTGAACATCTGGTCCCAGTTTTCCGGCACCGGCACTCCCTTGGGGTACTTTGCGTAATCCCGGCGCAGCAATTGCCAGATGAAGGTGCGCTTTCCGGGATCGAAGTCCATCTTGCCCAGATCTGCGCGAATTCCGGCGTCCGTTGCCTCGGCCTCGTGGTTGATGACATTCACCAGGTAGGCCGTGCCGTCCGCGGAACCGTCGTTTTCGGCCCGTCGTGGCAGCCGGTGCGTGTAGGCCTCGAGCGTACAATCCGGGTCCCTCCACCACGCCGGCTCAAGCCCGATGTCGACCCACTCGCTCTCGTGGATCTCGTTACAGGTCCAGTGCACTGCGATCTGGTATCTCCAGATCTCCGACCAGTCTGCCTCCCCCTTCTCGGTGGGAAAATGTTCATGGTACGGATCGAGGTAACAGTTCACCGGCATCACCGCCGCGCCGATGACCTTGTCGATGTACCCTGTCTCGTTCCATTTCTTCTGCTCGATGAACATGTCGCCGCCCATCCAATAGAGCGGCAGGATCACGGCCCCCGGCGGCTGGTAAAACTTGAAGAAGGCGGCATGGGACGCGGTGTTCCGCCAGTTGTGTCCGGGCTGGGACTTAAACGTCTCGAAATAGCCGACGTCGAAGTAGGGCTGGCCGACGTTGGAATTGAGCCACAGCATGCGCCCCTCCGCATTCAGAGTCGCTTTGAGGTCCCTGATGAACGGCAGGTAGGTCTCGAAATCGACGACTTCGCCACGGCCCCAGTCCGGAAGAATGGCCCCCACCCCGAAGTCCAGGTAGCAGAAATCGAGGTCGTAGTAGCGCACCGTGCGCAGGAGCCCCGACGCCAGGTGGTCTACAAACTCCGGACTCCAGTTGGCACGCACGTACTGGTCTCCGTAGAATCCCTCCAGCGGCGCCCCGTCGCGTTTGATCGCCGCCCACTCCGGGTGCGCTTCGAAAACCGAGCCTCCCTTATAGATATCCATGATAAACTCGTAACTGTTGGCCAGCAGGTTGGGCGACAACTCACGGAACAGGGCGCGTGCTTTTTTCACATCCGCACAATTCCGCCGGGCCTTGACCACCCCTTCCCGGTCCTGGTGGGGATCGATCTGCTCGAGCCCGTCGGCGGCGGGGAACTCCATCCAACGACGGTCGGTCGGGATCCAGGCACTGAAGAAAAGCTCATCGGGACGGAACAGTGCCTGCGTCTTCTTTCCCGCGACCCGTTCCCGGAATGAGGAGGTCTTGGCGGAATCGCCGACAGCGTGCACCACGTTCGCACTGGCCATCCCGCCCAGGCGCCTGGCTTTGGGGTGCGGCACGTGCTCGGCACGCACGGCGGCGAACTCGGGCAGCGCCCGGTATTCCGTGTGATAGGCAAAGGCGTCGCCGCTGAAGAGATGGAATCGCACCTCGGTGGAATGCGGGGTCTCCTTGAGGAATCGTCCGGCAACCCCCATGTCCCAGCCGAAAGGCGTCCAGTAGCTCGAGGGCAGCGTCTGCGGAAAGGTCCAGTGGTCGTTTTCCTTGTAGAGGTATTCGGCCAGCCCGGAACCGGTTTCCGGATTGATCAGGGCGAACTGAGCCCGGCCCTCGTCCGATGCGAACCAGGCACGCTGCTGCAGGCTGGCCGTCACCTCGGTGGCCGGGAAAAAAACATGGCCCAGGTTGCCCATGGTGCCGATCACAATGATGCGGTGATAGTGGGCGGGCGAGCGATACGCCTCGTCGAACAGGGTGCGGGACGTGATGGTAAAAAGCGTCATCTCGCCGGCGTCGGCCACCGTCTCGATCCGGCGGCAGAGGATGCGTTGCTCTTCGCCGGTACGTTCGAGGAAGTAACGCTTTCGGATCGTGAGCCCGGGCATGGCCGGGTTGGTGCAGGAAAAGACAAGGGCGTCGCCCTGTTGCTCGGCCTTCACCACCACGTCGGTTCGCTCGTCGAACTTCCCTTCGTCCTCCCTCGTCTGCCAGGCATAGCGCAGGTAGCTGCCAACCATCAGGCGCATCTCTTTTTCGCGATCCCACAACCCGGCAATGCGCCCTGTGCCGGGATCGATCGCGGCCGCGATCCGGTCCGAGGCGACAAACCAGGAGTCACCCCGGCGGCCGATCCCCGTGAAATCCGACGGAGGCGGCACAGCCTCGCCCATCGTCGTCGCCAGCAGGTACGCCATTTGATCCAACTGGCCGGCCCCTGATTCGAGTTTGAGCAGCAATCGGTTCCACCGCGCCACCGGCGCCGGTTCCGTCTCGCCCAGCAGGGCGCGAATCTCTTCCATGAAGGAGTCGATATCCGCTTCGAGTGCAGCGATACCATGGCTCTGCTTCGCCTCCGCCGACATGCCGCGGGCGAAACCGAGCTGCCCGGCGGCTTCATCGGTGAAGCGGGCGAGCTTTCCGCGGGCATCCTCCAGGAAGTCCCGGTTGAGCAGGTTTTCCTGCTCGACAATGTCGATCTCGGGGATCTTCCCGGCCATGATCAGACGGGCAAACTGTTGCGGGTTCTGGTACCCGGTATTGGCGTAGTTCAAGGGGCACAACTCGGTACCGCGCGTGTTGCGGCTGCGGGCGGCGCGAAAGCCCCATACGTCGCCAATTGCGGGCGGCTCTCCCAGGGCCGCGTAGGGGAAGGTCATTTCCACGGTCCAACCGTCGTCATTGCGGCCGGTGGCGGACGTGAACCCGGAGGACCAATGGATGTCCGCCTTGCCTTTTACGTGCCGGATATCGCACCAGCCATTCCGGCTGTTGATCCCGATCTGGGCATTCGGCAACTCCCCGTGCGTGGCGCCGAAAAAGAGTTCGGCAACATCGTCGCCAAATACACGGGGAGTGTCTTCATCCGACCCCGCATTGGCCTTGAGCTTGTCGAACAGGTACTCGTGCAGGGTCATGCCGACATAGACGTTCTCCCCGTCCCGGCACAACTTCACCTCGGTCTGGGCCGTCCGGTACTCGTCGACCTTGGCGTACACCAGGAACCCGGACCAGGCGGGGAGCTTCGCCCAGACGCCGTCAGAGAGATCTCCGTCGACCGCCGGGGGGCTGTCTGTCATGTAGCAGGTGTACTGACGCACGTCCGGGGCCTTCAGGGTGATAAAGCCGCCGGCTTCCAGGACCTGGGCATCCAGCTCTGCGGCGAGGTGACCCTTCGGCACAGGGATCTCCTCCTTCGCTTCGAACAGCACCGAATCGGCGATGCGCAACTCGTCGATCAGGGCCCCGGCGGGCTGGCCGCCGGTGAAATAATTGCCCACGGTCACCGGGCCGGATAGCGGCGGCACATCCATGGGTTCGTCCCAGGTCCGCTCGGCCACCCGTTTCCCGTCGACGAACAACTGCATGCCCGCCGGCGTCCAGGTGGCGGCGATGTAGTACCACCGGTCCTTCTTCCAGACCAGGCCGGTCTTTTTCTCGTCCGGGGTCACCCGTGCGTTGACGATGTAGTCGGGACCGGGCTCGCCCTTCACCAGCGGCGTGCCGTCGTTGAAGTGAAACATCAGTTGCGGGATCCAGTGTGGCCCATGATAGTAAGCATAGTAGAGGCTGACAAAGCCCTTGTCACCGATCGGCGCCGAGACAAAGCGGCGATAGACGGGATCCATGCCGCTCTTGGCGCGATTCGCGTCCCAGGCGGGCTTGACCCACAACTCGATCGTGCCGCGCAGGGTGTCGAGGTTGGCCGCCGGGTAGAGCACCGCGGCGTCCGGATCCGCGCCGGCGCCATACCCGGCATCGAGGGCCCGTCCGCCCTCGACGCCTTCGAATGGAAAGCCCGTCCCCTTGTCGGACACGCCCAGTCCCTGCGCCGTGCTCGCCGGCTCGCCGTACAAGCTATGATCGGCGTCCAGGCCGTCATCGAAATGGTTCAAGAACAGGACGCGCCCCTCGGCGGCATGGCACATGCCCCACACGAGGAGGGCGGCGAGACAGTTACGTGGAGTCATACGTGTCCGGGAGTTCAGGTTTTGGGTGTCAGGTTTCAGGTGTCAGTCCGGCCTGTGACCCGGTGTCACAGTTTTCCATGTATCTTAATCGCAATCCTAATCGCAATCCTAATCGATTAGGATTGAGATTAGGATTGAAGAATCAGGCATATTCACAAACAAGGTGTCAGGGGATGGGTTGCGTCGGAGGGTGTTGGTGAATCTCGATTTACAGATGATTTCTCAAGTTGCGGGCGAACCCTGCACTGGGCTTCGTGGTGGAAGGCAGGATAATTGGAGCAGAATAAATTTCTGTAGGCTCCGCTGGATTGGCAGTTGTTGGGAACCCTCCACCATCCACCATCCACCAACGAAAACTAAAGAATCTGCGGAACCTGAGGAAATTGTTCTGACACAATTCATACTGCCTCCAATGCGGAACAACGATTCTCTCGGTGGTCCAAGTCGTTTGGTTGCGGCTTTGCTGCTCTGGGATGTTGCTAATCAAGGGATGTACCTACCATCCTCTCATAAAACGATCTACGAGCCGCGAAAATTCGTTTCATTGAAACGGCGGGCAACTTATCGTGGCTCGAATCGCACCGAGGACCAGAGGACACCATGAATGGAGATACCCTGAACGCCCGTACCATCAACTATCATCCGGATGGCTCCATCGAGCTGGTTGAGACGACCGTTTCGGACCCGGGCCCGGACGAAGTCCAGGTGGAAGGACGTGCCTGTGGGATCTGCTCGTGGGATGTGGCTACCTGCAAGCTGGGTACCGAGATGAAGGTCCCGGCCCCGCCGGGGCACGAGGGCGTCGGCGTGGTCGCGAAGGTCGGCCGCGACGTGACGACCCTGAAAGAGGGAGACCGTGTCGCAGGAGGCGGATTTCAGACCGTTCGCAACGACGCCCCCGCGCGTCTACACAAGATTCCGGAATCCGATCTTCCGGATGAGCATTGGCTGGTCGAGCCGGTCGCGTGCGCGATCACCGGCCTGGATCACTGCCGGCTCAAACCCGGTGACCGGGTGGTTGTAATCGGCTGCGGCTTCATGGGCCAGTTGATTCTGCAGGGACTCGCGCGTTCGTATGCCGGGCAGATCGTCGGAATCGATATCGATCAGGGGCGCCTGGACCTGGCCGAGTCCATCGGTATTAGCGAAACCTTCAATGCAGCGACCGTGGACCCGGTCGCGTTGGGCAAGGACATCGATGTCGTCGTCGACACCAGCGGCAGCCAGAAGGGGCTGGATATGGCCACGGAGATCGTGAGGCGCGGCGGTCTTATCAATCTCTTCGGCTGGATCAAAGGCGAGTCGGCTTTGTTCGACCCGACAGCCTGGCACTTGAAGGGGATTACGGTGGTCAACTCCTCGCCGAGCGCTGCGCTGCGGGAGACGATGGAGCCGGCCATTCGATTGATCCACCATGGATTGTTCGATCTGAAACCGCTGGTAAGTCACGTGGTCCCCCTTGACGAGTATCCGGATTTCATGACGAGAATTCTGAACGGCGAGCCGAGTTACGTGAAGGGTGTTGTGAAGCTAACCTGATCGACCTTACGTAAGGCTTAAGTCCTCTCACGATGGGAGGAGTTGGGAGACGATGCGGTTTGTACGTCGGCCATCTGCGTCACCCGGGAAGGCATATCGGATTCGATTCCGATGCGAGATGAATTGTAGACTGACTCCCGCATGGGATGGCCTTGACTTTTCTCAGGGCGTGAGTACTTCGATTTCATCTGCTCGAAAGCGCTGGAAGTCAGACAGATTGTAGGTGTAGATCCGTTCGCAGGATGCCTTCTCAGCACACGCGAGATGAAGCGCGTCATAGATCACGCCGCTCGACAGCCCCAGTCCACTCGCCCGCCTGATCGCCTCTGCATAGTCGGTGCCGCTGAGTTCGATGAGCTTCAGCCGATTGATGAAGTTCTCCTCGATCAGTAGGCACGCTTCCGCAGGCTGAACGCGCTTGGGCAGCGGGATGGCCGTAAGTGTTGCATAGCACTCGGCAAGGGCGTGCGTCGAACAGCATCCCACGTGATCAATGCTGCCTGCGTAGTGAGAAAAGCAGGCCAAGGCGGCCTCATGATTCGGCAACTGGTCCACCACCGCGGCAACCAGAACGGTGGTGTCGAAAAGCACTTTCAACCATCACCCCGTTCGGGAATCGCGCGACGGCTGCGCGTGTCACGTTCTCTGCGAACGAATTCGGCGATATCAACCTCTGCCTTCGAACTGCCGTGATGCACGAGGACGCCTTCCTTTTCCACCAGGGACGGTCCCGTCTGGAGCGCCCGAAGGCGAATCCCATCATCCGTGGGCTCCATCTCGATCTCGGCCCCCGGAACCAGGTTGTATTGATCCCGGAGCGGTTTGGGCACCACGAGCCGCCCAGCCTTGTCAATGGTAGTCTTCATACCATAATGGTAATTCTTATGGCACAGCGTGTCAAGGGTGGGCGTTTCACAATGATCCGCTCTATCGTAAAGTCGACTCCATCAGCAGCTTATTCCACTCATCCGACGCCCAGTAATCCGCGGGCTCGGGCGTGCCCATCCCGGCCAGCTCGCAGAGCAACACCCGGCCCTCCCTACGCCGTCCCGCCCAGGACCAGCCACCGCCCGGCCGGCCGGCACCGGCCACGACCGGTCGTCGGCATGGGTCAACCAGGTACCGAATGAGCCGTACCGCCGCGAGCCGGCCCACCGCTTCTGCGCAATCGTCTCCACCGTGAACGGGTTGAACCAGTTCATGTCGCCCGCTTCCCACGACGGATCGCTCGCGATGTCTCCGTCAGCAAAGTCGTCCCACGTGGACAGTTTGTATCATCTTGTGTCGATTTTATGGTGTTTCTGATTTCAGTGCGGCCCGTGACTCATGATCACAGTTTCCCGTACATCTGAATCTTAATCACAATCGTAATCGCAATCCTAATCGACCCTTTTTCTGGTCAAAGTCCGATGAAGATTACGACAAAGCTCACGATGACCAACGACAATTCGCGAGGATCATTGTCGTAATCTTAATCGAGCACTTTTTTCGGCCCCTACCTTGTACGCTTGCGCCCGGAACACCGGCTTGGTGGGTCACGCGGCGGGAATGTCGTGAGCGCCGTTTGGCGGTCCTATATCCGATACATCATCACAAGTGGTGCCTTCACTTGTAGTGGACGCCCCGTTATGACACGTTGAATACTCCAAGCTCCAGTAACCTCTTTATCACATGCTGAGCGGATCTTCTTGGTATAACCCCCTCACCTTCAGCCAGCTACCGGGTGGGAAAACGGGACCGAACGTGAATTCAAGAATTGACGATTTCTGAGGCCGATTACTTGTGAACGCTACGGAGCGCAACTTGATGGGTGAGCTCGCCCTGCTATATGTCTGGGAAATGCTGCTTCCCCGGCGCCAATTATCCCGGATGTTGGTTACAACTGATTGAGGCGCTTCGCGGGGAAGATTTGGCGGGACTTGCATGTCCAGAGGAGATTCTGCTCCAAGTAACACGTGGAGCGCTACGGTTCAGAATCTAGGGCGGCTCATTGAGTTCGCTTGTTTGGCACAATTCGCGACGAAGCGGCTGGTTGGCTCGCCTGGAGCCGCGACCCTCCACGTCGACTCTCTCAATTCTTCTTCAGGTCATCAAGCGTCCAGCTCGGGTCGAAGAATGTAAGCGTCCGGTGATTCACCATCTATGCAGTCTGGGGCCGCGATGATAGACCGGCTGTATGACAACCGAAGCATCGAAACCGGACCGGCGACTCCCCACGAAGTACAGCGCGGCGGAGCGAGAGC
>Ga0315336_1003926_pt1 | contig 18764 bp, 18 predicted proteins | sample ASW5metaG_FD_204512 | JGI IMG/M metagenome (GOLD analysis project Ga0315336, IMG submission 204512) | Ammonia-oxidizing marine archaeal communities from Monterey Bay, California, United States - ASW #5 | ecosystem: Environmental > Aquatic > Marine > Intertidal zone | place: USA: California... | reverse complement strand
TGTTCCTCTAGCTTTGGAAACAAGATCAAGGCGCTGAAAATTATGAGTCAACAGAGGATCTTAATGCTCGTGGGAGATTTTGTTGAGGATTACGAGGTGATGGTCCCGTTCCAGATGCTGCTGATGGTCGGACACGAAGTGCATGCTGTTTGTCCCAACAAGAAAACGGGTGAGGTGGTAACGACGGCTGTTCATGATTTCGAGGGTGACCAGACCTGCACGGAAAAGCGAGGGCGCAATTTCCGGCTGAATGCGTCACTGGATGAAATCGATGTGGCGACTTACGACGGCCTGGTGATCCCTGGCGGGAGGGCGTCGGAGTATCTTCGACTGGACAAGCGGGTCCTTCAGATCGGTCAGCGTTTAGCGGGAGCCCGGAAAATGGTTCGGCCTCGCCAGGGGGGGTGGTCGACCGGGCTAGCATGCCGCTTTGCTCTCAAAACACATTTTTAGCGAACCGGCGGTTTAGTTTTGGCCTCATATTTCTGGATCGCAGCTAGAGGTACCCGGAGTTGTCCTCGCACTTGTTCAAAAGGGAGTTGCCCTGTTTGCAGCAACTCCCGTATGTTCCGTCGCGTGAGGCCCCAGCGGCGGGCGACGCTGTCCAGCGGCAAGCTGGTCGGCTGCGGGTGTTGGGCTGGCCGCTTCATGGGTGGCATGGTTCATGCTTTTGGAGGAGAGGTGATGTTAGCGAGGGAGGGCGAATTTTATCCGCGGATTATACCAAATGATCCGGTTACAGCGGGGTGGTTTGACTCGGTGGCTTGAGATACCGGCTGAAAGAGAGCAGCTTTGTATCGGCGGCGAACCGTTGGCCTGCTACGATACTATTAGCGTTCTATTTACTCATGTGAGGGGAAAACGTCATGTCAGGGGGAAACGAAGATGGCCCGCACGGCGTCCATTGATCGAAAAACGGTCGAAACAGAGATTCAATTGTCTCTGAACCTCGATGGGACAGGCAAGGCAGATATTTCCACAGGGGTTGGTTTTCTGGACCACATGCTGGAGCTGTTCGCCAAGCATGGCATATTGGATCTTGCGGTCCAAGCGAAGGGGGATCTGCACGTCGACCAGCACCACACGGTCGAGGATGTTGGAATTTGTTTGGGTCAGGCGATCAAGGCAGCGGTGGGAGACAAGGCTGGGATTCGACGGTACGGGCATTTTACCCTACCGATGGAGGAGACCCTGGCGACGGTGGCCTTTGATTTAAGTGGTCGGTATGCTTTTGTGTATGAAGGGACTATTCAGGCTGCCAAAATTGGCGATTTCGATAGCGAACTTGTAGAAGACTTCTGGCAGGCAACGGCAGCGAACGCGTTGTGCAATCTCCACATGGTGGTTCACCATGGTCGCAACGCCCATCACATCAGCGAAGCGATTTTCAAGGCTGCCGCGTTGGCTTTTCGGATGGCAGTTGAGCCCGACCCACGGCGGGTTGGCGTACCGAGCACGAAGGGTACACTCGGAGGTGCGTGACGACACACCTGCATCGCCAGGCGGCCCGTCGCGCCGATTACGGGGAGCTCAGTGGCGGCCGATTTCTTCTTCGTTGACGTAGGTTTCCAGGAACCGTGTCAGTTTCTGGAAGTCACTATTGTGTTCGATGAACCGCACAACCGTGACAAGAGTTTCTGGATCAATGAGTTCTTCAAACGGGACATACTGAAGTTGCAGTTGTCCGGAGACAGAAACCATAACGCCATTAAGCCGCTCTTCGATAAGAGCACGGTAGGCCCCCACGCCGAGTTGGCTGCCGAGCATGACATCGAAGGCATGCGGCTTTGCGCAACGGGCTTCATAGCCTAGTTGCAGTGGTGTGATTTTTTTGAACCGCCCGGTCTGACGTTGATATTCCTCCAAGATGAGCTTGGAAAAAATCTCGCGGAGGTTGATTGTAGAAATGCTGATATGCCCGTGATCATCGCGGGCGATTCCTTCGATGTAACTGTGGGGCATAAGTTCGGCAAGTCCTTCGGCGACAACGACCACCCCGAAGTGTTTGCCATCCCGCTCACGAGTTGTCATGGTGAGCACGATCCGCTGAATGACGTTTTCAAGGTTCATGACCCTGCGGTGTATCACTTCACCCGTTTCCGGATCAGGTATTTCTTCCGTGTCTTCATACTTGCCATGAATATCTTCGACACTGATGACGAGGCTGGCCTCCCCGGCAATGGCGACACCATAAGCGAGCCAGCCGGCGCTTCGTCCCATCGATTCGGCAAGGAAGTAGCTGTTGTTTGCTTGGGCATCGGCCAGGAGGTTACGGACTTCCTCGGCCAGGAAGTCGACGGCGGTGAAATAGCCGAATGTAAAGTCGATCCCGCGGTAATCGTTATCAATGGTTTTGGGGAGGTGGATGATGGGGATGTGGTGGCTCTCGGGAGGGAGACCATCCTGATACAATTTGAGTTTATTGGCCGTCTTGATCGTGTCATCGCCGCCAATGGAAATGAGGGCGTCGACCTTCAGGGCACAGAGGGCTTGGTAGGTGGTTTCAAGTAGCCTGGTCCGTTCGGGATCGTTTAAATGCGACGGATGAGAAACCTCTTTTCCCGGATTGGCTCGGGCGGTGCCGATGAGAATTCCACGTTGGTTTCGGGTACGACTGAGGAGTTTGTGGTCGAGGATCACGTAATCGCGACCTTCGACCAGTCCCTGTTCGGGGGTGTACTCGACGAGTTTTGAGTAGCCGTATTTGATGCCCACGACCTCGATGTCGGCGCGCAGGAAGGATGCGGCGGCAGTGGAGATGACCGCATTTGCCGCCGGAGCGGGACCGCCTGCAAAGAGGATGGCTACTCGGCGGATGTCGGAATTTTCGCGGCTTGGCAGTGAAAGGGAAGAATCGACCATGGCAAGAGCCCAGGAATACTTTGGTTATTCAGTGTTGAAAGTCCGCTCGACAAAAGTCGTGTCAATCCGCCCTTCCACAAAATCGGAATGGGTAAGGATATCTTGATGGAGTGGTACCGTCGTAGCAATGCCGTCCACGCGGAGTTCCCCCAGTGCCCGCTGCATACAGGCAATGGCTTCTTTTCGGGTGGGCTGGTGGACGATCAACTTGCCGATCATGGAATCATAATACGGTGGCACTACGTAACCGCTGTGTACATGGGAGTCGAACCGCACTCCAAATCCACCAGGTACGACTAATCGTTCAATGGTTCCGGGGGAAGGCTGGAAGTTACGTCGCGGGTCTTCGGCATTGATTCTGCATTCGATAGCAGCTCCGTCCAGGCCCACATCTTCCTGTACAAAGTTGAGTGGTTCGCCGGCAGCAATGCGGATTTGCGATTTGATGAGGTCGATACCGGTTACCATTTCGGTTACAGGATGTTCCACTTGGATTCGGGCATTGACCTCGATAAAGTAGTAGTTTCCTTGCTGGTCGACGATAAATTCTACCGTGGCGGCGTTGGAGTATTCAGCGGTCAGAATCAGGCGTTTGGCAGCTTCGCACATGGCTTGCCGCGTTTCTGATGTGATGCTGTTACTGGGACTTTCCTCAATCAGCTTTTGATACCGCCGCTGAACACTACAGTCCCGTTCCCACAGGTGTACCGCGTTGCCGTGCTGGTCTGCCAGTATCTGCACTTCAACGTGGCGAGGGCGTTCCACGAATTTTTCCAGGTAGACGGCGGAGTTTCCAAAGGCGGCCTCTGCTTCGGCTTTGGCTTGTTGGAGGGAAGACTTTAAGGCAAGATTATTCGAGGCGACGCGCATTCCCTTGCCTCCACCTCCGGCGACCGCCTTAACCAACACGGGAAAACCAACGTCGTGTGCGAAGCGGAGGGCTTCTTCTTCGCTCTCGATGATTCCATCACTCCCCGGAACTACGGGGACTTCGGCCGCTCGGGCTAATTCGCGGGCAATGTTCTTGTCACCCAGTTTGCCCATGGCCTCGGGACTCGGGCCGATGAAGTCGATTTTGCAACTGCGGCAAACCTCGTTGAAATGAGCATTTTCAGCGAGGAACCCATAGCCGGGGTGAATTGCTTGAACGTTTCCAACTTCAGCCGCACTGATGACGTTGGAGATTTTCAGATAGCTGTCAGTTGCCTTGGCCGGGCCCACGCAGAACGATTCGTCGGCGAGTTGCAGGTATTGGGCTCCCCGATCCCCCTCACTATAAATCGCCACCGTTTCGACGCCCAACTCCCGGCAGGCACGCATGATTCGCTGTGCGATTTCACCACGATTAGCGATTAAGATACGTTGATACATGCGATTCGTGACCGTGCACGACCGGATCAGGTGATAGTACGGAGTGACACGTGGTCGTCAAGAAAACCATTCGCCCGATGTTCACTTTCTCCGGGCTCGTGCTCTATGAGGCCTTTTCCACTTTGAACAGTTTTTGTCCGAATTCCACGGAATCGCCATTTTCTACCAGGACGGCAATGATCTTTCCCCCACAGCCGGCCGGTATCTCGTTGAAAACTTTCATCGCCTCAATAATGCAGACTGTTGTTTCCGGTCCAACTTGATCACCAACTTTTGCGAAGGGAGCGGCTTCGGGGGTGGCGGCTGTAAAAAACGTTCCGACCATGGGGCTGGTGATGTACTGGGCGGATGAATCTTCGCTCGTTGAGGGTGGTCCCTTAGCGGGAGCCTCCGGCACCGCGGTGTTGGTTGCCGGCGCCATCCCCGATACCACCGTTGCGCCGCCAGTGGTCATCAATTCAGGGCCGCGGCGGAGACGAATCCTCTGCTCTCCTTGACGCAAGTCGATTTCGCTCAACTCATGTTCATTCATGAGTTCGACAAAACGACGGATCTTCCGTACGTCAAAAACTTCGTTTCCCCCCGAAGTCGAATTCGTTGCCATGTGTTTTCCTTCTGCCGTCGGGGTTTGCCCCGGCTTACTCACCGGCGATTTTGGATCTAAAAAACGTGCGGGCTAACTCCCCGCAGGCTCGCGAGACCATCACAGGCACAAAATACAATCATCCAGCTGCTTGGGCACGTCGGACAATACTTCATGCCCGCCACGAGTGACGAGCACATCGTCCTCGATCCGAACTCCACCCCATCCGGGAAGGTAAATACCTGGCTCGACCGTTACGATCATACCAGGCCGAAGTTCCAGCTTTTGATTCTGGCTCAGCCGCGGCCCTTCATGAATCTCCAACCCGAGGCCGTGACCTAAACCGTGACCAAATGCTTTATCAAAACCAGCTTTGCGGATAACGGTGCGGGCAACCGAGTCGATGGCCTCGCAGGTTACGCCTGGGCATATTGAATCAATTGCGGTAAGTTGTGCTTTAAGAACCACGTCGTATATTTTTCGAAGTTTCGGCGAGATTCTACCGATCACCAAGACCCTCGTCAAGTCGCTCATATATCGCCCAGTGTGAGCACCCCAATCGATCAGGGTGAAGTTGGCGGCCCCAATTTTTCGCTGGGTGGGCGTTGCGTGGGGTAATGCAGAGCGAGCCCCGACCGCTACGATCGCAGGGAAACTCAGCGCCCGAGCCCCGAAACGTCGTGCCTGGTATTCCAGCTCTGCCGCGATTTCAAGCTCAGTCATTTCGGGGGTCAGCAGTGACCGCACCGCGTTGAACGCCCGCTCTGCCTGGCGGCAAGCGAGCCGCGTATCGTCAATTTCTGTACGGTCTTTCACCAGCCGGAGCTGTTCGACGAGATTGTCTGTCGGGACGCGTTGTACGTCTGGTGCACCATTGGCGAGCTTGCGGTCTTCAAGCAGGGTCATGGACCCTGACTCAACCCCAAGTTGCTCGATTCTGGCGGCGATTACCGATTTGATCACCGCATCAGGCATCGATTCTCCCGGATCGCGGATGGAACGATTCAGCCCGGGGCATTCTTCTTCCAGTTGGGTCGTGTAGCGAGGATCGCTCAACAGCAACTGGCTGTCACCATTCACCAGCAGGTAGCTGTCGTCCCCGCTAAAACCTGTGAGGTAAGTTACGTTGGTAAAGTTCGTTACGAGCAAGGCATCGAGCTTTGCCCGGCGAATCAACTGGCGAAGCTTATTGCGACGCAATTCGTGAACATTCATGTTTAACTTCCCGTCGGACGTCGTGACGGCTGGCCAAGGTCTTGCCAGCCTGACGTGCTAATTCAGTCGCCAACTCCAAGGAAACGCTGCAGGATGCTTTTAAACCCGAGATTTCGATGAACATGATGGCCGACAAAAATCACCTGTCCCCCAACAAGTACGCCGGCTGCTGTCGCCGAAGCCAAGAACCTGCTACGTTGGATATCAGGCATTTTTCCCCCTTACACATATGATGAGTCAATATGTATTTTGTTACCCGCGAAATCGAGTTTTGTTATGGGCATCGGCTTCTCGATTACGATGGCAAGTGTCGTTACCTTCACGGCCATAATGGCAAAGCTGTGCTCACTTTTCAAAGTGACGTGCTTGATCATCGGGGGATGGTTCTCGATTTTTCCGACATCAAACGTGTCGTAAGCGGCTGGATCGACGAGAACCTCGACCACCGTATGATTCTCAACCGGGCCGACCCAGTTGTACCGTTGTTGCAGGAATTTGGCGAACCTCTCTATTTGCTCGATACGAACCCAACGGCTGAGTACATCTCGCAGTTGATCTTTACGAAGACCAAGGATTTGGGTTTTCCTATCGTCGAGTCGCGTTTGTGGGAGACGCCCAAGTGCTTTGCGAGCTACCGAGAGTAGGCTTCTCTGTTCGCCAATTCGGTCGGCGACTTTTCGCGCCCGGATCAATCCTTCATCACGCTTCCTGTGCGAGCTACCATTCTTGCGGCTGGAGGGTCAATTAACGGTTACGCTCAGTAAACGGCGGGAGAAAATATAAGCAGCCCGGGCGACTCCATTGAGCCGTCACCGGACTGCGTTCCCCCCTGAGAATTTCACGTTGTTGGGTCTGAGGATCTCTGGGGTTCCGTTATCGTGGTTACCACCTCGTCGTTTCGAGGCAGCCCAGCTTGCTGGGTGAAGCGATCCGAGCACCCGTCGCAATTCCGAGCACCCGTCGCAATGGCGTTCGCCCTTCCCGGCAAGTAGCTTCTCTTGGCTACAGTATCGGCATGCTATCGTTGCCAACTTTGGTCAACTGCGACGAATCTACGGAATTTAAGGATTGGGCAAAGCCGGGCAATTTTAGCAGTTGTCCTCAATGGAGTCTGCCGGTTATGCCGATATGTGACGTCGAGTGTAGGGTATGACTGACTGTGGCCGAGAAGACGGAGTTTTTGTCATTGTTGGATCCACGGCAACCATACCCCGCGGTGGTTTCCATCCGGTTAAATGGGGGCCGGGGCTCGGGAGTACAGGTCACTTCTATGTGGTGTGTTGAGAAATCTATGTGGTGTGTTGAGAAAGGACTTTCGCCGTGACACGTATTGCGTCGTTTTCGGAATGGATCTTACGCCAGCCACTCGTGTGGGGTGGGCTTGGCTGCCTGGCCTTTTACGCCGCGATTCGGCAAGGTGTCATTGATAGCCCGCTGGTCGTCCGCTATGCCGACAGTCACGTTGTTGAATACGTCACAATTGCGTTGTTCTTCGTTGGCCTGGCCGCCCTGACCCTGCGGTTGATCGGTCTTGTGGTTCAATACGGCGTATTTCATCGCGAGTTGTTGGAGCCTATCCCTTCAGATGGTCAGGCACCTGCGGAAGCAGGCCGGCTGTTGAACAAGCTTGCATTGCTTCCCGACTACGTGCAGCAGAGTTACCTTGTCGAACGACTTCGCCGGGCACTCGAATACGTTTTTCGCAAGGATTCCGCCGACGATCTCGATCGCCACATGCAGCAACTTGAAGAAGCCGACGCGATTCGTATGTCGAGTGGATATGCAATGGTTCGGATCGTAGTCTGGGCAATACCAATCCTGGGTTTTTTGGGTACCGTTATCGGGATCACGATGGCCATCGCCAAGCTTTCCCCCGAAGCGTTGGAGACATCCTTAACCGACGTGACATCGCGGTTGGGATTGGCGTTCGATACCACGGCGCTGGCGCTCTCACTGTCGATGGTTCTGATGTTCTTCAAATTCTGGGTCGAGCGCGTGGAAGATAATCTGCTGGAAAAAGTCGACACCTGGACTGCAGAAGAATTGGTGGGCCGGTTCCAGAAGTCCGGTACTGGGAGTGATCCGAACGTTGCCGCGGTCCGTCTCATGTCGAAGCAGGTGATTGAAGCGGTCGAAGTAATGGCAGCAAAGCAGGCAAAAGTGTGGAAGTCGTCGATCGAAGAAACTCACCAACAGTGGGCCGAAGTGACCGGGGAAACGGGTAGAGTGGTGGAACAGTCGCTCGCGGGTGCGATGACAAAAGCGGGTGAGGCACACGCCAGAGCATTAAATCAAGGAGCACTGAAACAGTTGGACGTGGTTGCCGACGCGGCGCGGGAAAATGCCGAACGGTTTGGACAGGCCATGGCCAAATTTGAAGCTGGCACCGAGCAGCACGTGCAGCAGTTAACGGCTGCAACCGGAGAGCACGCGAAGCAGTTCGCCGACGAAACGGGCAAAACGGCAGAGCGACTCCGGCTTGGGCTGGAAAAGTTTGCTGAACTTTTGATCGAGGTGTTGGAGCAACACGGAGAGTTACTTACCCGCGGTGAAAAGGAGATGGCTCAAGAAAATCGGCAGCACCTCTCGGAAGTACAGGCGGTTCTGGGGGAGGTGATGACCTTTGCGGAAGATCGTCACGAGGTGTTCATCAAGTCAAACGAAGCCCTGCTTCAGCAAACGCAGAACACGGTTGCCGAAACGACCGACATTTCGCTGCAGCAACAACAGCACCTGCTCAAACAGGGAGAGATTCTTTTGAAGGTTGTCGACGCGACTGGACAGGTGCAGAAGCTTGAGGAGGTCCTCAGTCGTAACCTTGCCACAGTCGGTCGGTCTGGGAACTTCGAGGAGACACTGGTAAGCCTGACGGCTGCGGTGCACCTGTTGTCTGCCCGGCTTGGGCACTTTAACCCGGGAGCTACGAGCTACGACGTCCGATTGGATGATTCGACAAGTGATGCTGCATGAGTCGCGAACATCTTCAACACAGTTCGACAACGGTTACGCTGTTCCCGTTCCTGGCAGTATTACTCTGCACCATGGGGGTGCTGCTGCTGATTTTGGTTGTCATGGCAAAGGTGTCGCGTGACAAGGCACTGCAACAGGCCCAGGCCGAAAGAGATGCCCAGCACCCTCCCCGATCGGCAGAATCGGGCAGACAGGCGGAGCACAAGTTAAGCGTCCTCAACAGGCGGCTCGGAAAACTTGAGCAAACGCGGGTTAAGACGAAGGAAGTCTTGCGCCAGGATCAATTAAAGCTGCGGCATATTGAAGACCATATGAGGCGACTTGAAAAACAACTCGAGTTACTCCAGCAGGCCGCCGGCGAGCTTGAACTCATGCATCAAGAACATTCCGATGACCGCATGCAGGCGAAGCGCGAAATCTCCCGCTTGCATAAACTTATCGACGAAGTACTGGAAGAGATTGCCCGCGCGGAAGAAGGCCTGGACGATGCGCCACACTCGTACGCAATTGTGCCCTACCAAGGGGCCCGTGGTACGCGGCGGAAGCCGATCTATATCGAGTGTCGGGGCAATGAGGTCGTGTTGCAGCCGGAAGGTGTGTCGCTGACACCGAGGGACTTTGCACCCCCCCTGGGAGCCGGTAATCCGCTTGCCTCGGCGTTGCGGGCAGCCCGGGAGTTTCTTGTGAACCAGTACCCGGAAATGGGGGATTCAGCAGAGACAGAACCCTATCCACTGGTACTGGTTCGTCCCGACGGGGTAGGTGCTTATTACCGTGTGAGGGCTGCCATTGAAAGTTGGGATTCCGATTTTGGGTACGAATTTGTGGAATCCGATTGGGAACTGGAGTTTCCGTCGGCGGATCCCCAGTTGGCAACCGTTGAGTCTCGGGCAGTTTTTCAAGCACGGGCCCGACAACGACTGCTTGCCGCCGCCGCGCCAATTGCTTACACGCGCATGGCCGGTGGTGGAGGAATGGTCAATAGTTTTGAAGTCCAGGCAGGAGGTGGCAGACCTGGGCTGATGGAAGACGATTTTCCATCAGCCACCGCCGAAGCGTCCAGGCCGCGGCCATGGTCTGCGGCCGAAGAGATGGCCTCGAACGGGACCAGGCAAGTGATGTCGCCGGCTGAGACCGCTACCGGTGGTGCGCAGTTGGGAGTGCAGCAGCAGGCGATGCCTGCTGGGACGGACGGAGAAGACCAAGCTCCCAGTTTGCCTGAGTTGCCGTTGGCCAGCAGCACCCTAACCGCGGCCACGCAGGGCGGCAGCAGCGGTGGAACCTCCGTTGGCAAGACGCCCCAATTTGCCGGGGAGCCTGCCTTGGAATTGGGTTCAGGGGGGGCCCTGCAACAGAATTCGGAGAGAACCAAGGGGGCCGACTCGGAATTTCCCCACGACGATCCGGACCCCTCTCAACGAGCTTTTGGGTCATTGGCCCGGGCGCCAGTTGCGACTGATGATTCCTTCGAAGCGGGGGCATCACAAGCTGGGGACCAAAGTCGTGCAGACCGAAAGGCCATGAATCACCGCAACTCGGATCCTGGCGAGCGGGTATCAGAGCGTACAGCGGGTGGGGCCACTGCCGGACGGGGCGACGTTCCAGCCAGTCCGGCCTCTGGAGGGGCGCCTTTGCCCGGGGAGATGACTTCATCACCGCAAAATGGTGGTGGCGCATCGACTTCCTTGAGTCTCACGCGTCCGGGTTCGGAGGGTATGGCGAGTCGCGGGGGGAATTGGGCGTTTGGTGGTGACCAACGTGCCGATACACCTGTCAGCCGTCCCATTCGGGTTATTGTGCGGCGGGACCGATTGTCGGTCTTACCCGACCGCTACGAAATGTCTGGCACCGGTTGGATAGGTTCCGGTGGTAGGGAGGTGAAGCTTCAGGGACCGACGCGGTTTGCCATTGACGAGTTGGTTGCTGGTCTACGGGACCACGTCCAACAGTGGGGGATTGCCGGGAGCGGACTCTATTGGCGTCCCGTGTTGGCACTAAAGATTGCCCCTGACGGCAAAGCCCGTGCTCGCGATTTAGTCAAACTTCTCAAAAACAGTGGAATTGAGATTCAGGACACCTCGACAGCAAAGCGAGTCGACCAGCCTGATGCGAAGAACACACGTTGACGATGCCGCCGGAAATGTTTCCGGGCAGGACTCGTTTCTCGACATTGTTGCCAATATCGTCGGGATTCTGATCCTTCTCGTGGTGGTGGTAGGGGTGCGCGCGTCGCAGTACATCGATAAAACAGTAGCACCGAAAGAGTCTGCTCATGAACCGGCCCGCGATGCTGGAAGTCCGGTTGCAAAGGTGTGGCCAGCAATGCAGCAAGTGTTGGGATCCCAGCACGATTTGAAGGAATTGATCAGGCAAATGATCAATGTGCGCCAAGAAGCGTTGTTGCGGGACGAGGAGCGGTTACAACTCAATACGTACGTGGCTGCTGTTGAGCAAGAACTTGAAAAGCAACGATCTGAACTTAGCCGTGAAGAACAGCACGATTTCGACTTGCGACGAGAGTTGCACGACGCTCAAAACACGCTCGACGAACTGACTCGCAAACAAGTAGGCTTGTTGACGCGAGCCCCAGAAGTCGAGGAGTTGGAGAACATTCCTACACCGCTTGCCCAAACCGTAAGTGGGGAAGAAGTTCACTTGCGTCTGGCGGGCGGTCGCGTGGCCTTCATTCCCCTGGACGATTTGCTGAGCGAATTGCGTAACCACGCAGAACGAAAGTGTTGGCAGCTGCGTGATCGCAATTCGGTCGTGTCTACGGTTGGTCCTCTGGGCGGGTTTCGGCTCAGATACCGACTAGAGAAAAAAGGCTACGCTGTGCGGGGGATCTCCGGTACAAGGCGGCAAGGTTCCCTGGTCCAACTGACGCGTTGGGAATTGTTGCCGGAAGTGTTGGAGATTGGTGAGCCACTTAAGCAGGCGCTGCAACCCAACTCCGACCTGATGCATGTTCTGAAGGGACATCGTCCCCAGTTGACCACCATTACGGTGTGGACTTACCCCGACAGTTTTGGCGAATTCCGCGAGTTGAGACAAGGGCTTTTCAGTCTTGGCTTTGGGATCGCCGGACGCCCCTTGCCAGATGGAATTCGCATCGGTGGTTCACCAAGCGGAACGAAGTCTGTTACTCAATAGCCGACCGTTTTCTGTTTGCCATTTAGACCTGCTGTATAACGGGGTCAGGCTGGTCGGCGTTTGCACGAACGAGGTCGGCGAGACTCAAGCTGGCTAATTCCTGGCGCGCGACTTCGGCAGCGCGGGAGAGTGTCCTTTTGAGCTTTTCTTCCGTGGCGGCTGGCAGTGTTGCGAGTATCGGTACGGTGGGAATCAAGGGATTGTCGAATGCATCAAGGACATCCATCAAGGTTATTTCTTCCGGCCGGTGGGTGAGCGTATAGCCCCCATCGACCCCACGCGTTGACAGTAGCAGGTTATGCGTGACCAAGTTGCGGAGAATCTGCAGCAGGAAGCGTTCTGGCATTTTTCCTTCACAAGCAAGCTGACTGCAAGGGACTGGAGTTTCGGAATCGGTTCGCGCCAATTGAAACATGGCGTGCAACGCGTACGCTACGGTTCGCGACACTTTCATATTTGTGGGTTCCGTAAATTAAAGGGAGTGCTGGCGAGAAAGAACACAACAAACCTTCCAGTGAAGCCGAACTTGTTGGCCGTGACGGTTTGCTGGGTTCGAAAACGCGAGCTGGCGGGGTGCCCCGTTATGGTTATGCGTCGGCGACGCTTGCCCACGATGCTGTTCCGTGAAGATCCGAGGTATCGTATAGTGGGAAGAGATGGATGATACCGTCAATGTAACTGCGTTCCTCTGCGTAGTTTTTAGCATTGGATGCCAACCAAGTCAAACTATTAGCACCGTCTGGCCCCGATAAAAGAGGACCATTTCAGAAATATCTTTTCTGGTCAGGAGTGGATTTCCCTGCTTCCTAAAAGACAGGGGGTCGGATCAGCTATCAATTGGACGATCCAACGACAACTTGTGGATTGATCTTCGGTGCGATTGACTTGCCGGAAATGCGTTGGTGGTATCCGGGTTCCCCCCAAAAGAGCTGGGCTGTGTGGGGTAAGGAATGTTGAGAAGTCATGAAGCTTTCGTTTCTTCTGCTGCCTCGACCGTGGTGATCGCCTTGGAATCGGGTTGGCGGAAAGTGTGAACGATTAGCAAGCACGCTCCCACGACGAGAAAGGAATCGGCGAGGTTGAAATTGGGCCATTGCCAGCGGTCGTTCCATTGCAGGAGTATCCAATCCCGAACGGCGTAGGCCCGCTCACCGGCGCGTGGCAAAGGTTCAGGCCAGGTTTCGCCGGAGAGCCCAAGCCGATCGTAGAGGTTGCCAACGATGCCAGCCATGACACAACCCAGCGCCACAGTCAACCAAACATCCTGGGCGGCACCCAGGCGGAAAAGCCAGATTGGGATGGCAATTGCGGCAAGTATGCTAATCGCGGCAAATAGCCAGACCATTCCTTGGCCCATTCCGAAAAGTGCACCTTCGTTCAGGCTTTTTTGCAGCCCGATGTGTCGAGCCCAAATCCAGTAAGCGTTGCCCCACGGCAAGGAAGACCAGTGGAAAACGGCGTGTTTCGACCAAAGGTCGAGAATTCCACCTCCGATTGCCAACACGGTAAAAAGGTAATAGCGACTCACAGGAAGTCGTTCCATGAGCCAGTCTCCGTACTGGTGCGATTTTTTTTGAGGCCTGTTGTGATTCGAAACCGGGGGTCGCCTGGCGGCAATCGAACGTCCAGATTGCGAGGTATTTGGCGTTTTATCCTCTGGCGGCGTCTTTTCGGGAACGCCACGGGTTGCTGCCACGAGGTGTGCGGGATGGACTCCTTGTTTCGCGCAGAATTACTCAAGTTCCTCTGCGCAACGAATGCAAACGGGAGTGTAAGGGATCGCATTCAAGCGGGTTTTTGCAACAACGCCACCGCATTCGACGCACTTTCCGTAATCGCCGTCTTCAACACGTTCCAGCGCGGCCTCAATCAGACCCAGGGTATCTTCTTCAGTTGCCAGCAGACTAAGCATGAATTCTTGTTCGAAGTTGTCGCTTCCAAGCTCTGCCATGTGAATGGGCATTCCAGAACTTTCCGAGCCGGGCATTCCGGATTTACGCAAGGCAACTTTGGCCATGGTCGAAACGTCACCGCGCAGCCGGGCGCGGAGGTCAAGCAGTTTTTCCTTGTAGGCCCTCATATCGACTTTTTTCATCAATCGGCTCTCCAGGTTGCGATCACTGAGCTTGTCCATCCAATCATCGAAACGAATCGATCATGGCTGACATGCCTCTACCAGCGAGACCCAGTATTTTAATCCTGGGAAAAAGCGGAGTCTACTAGTTTTGCGGTTGTTGTGTATAAAATAAGATTAGTTGCGAGTTCCGACGACGATGGTTTAAACTAGGGTTAAGTCGTTCGAGCACCATGCTTTACGTCAGTCTTTGAAAGCTTAAAGTTGCGGGCTTGCGGTGGTGGGGGTATCGTAAGCGACTATTCAGGCCAGACCTGCAGGTTCGTTTGGCGAAAAAACGTTGTTGTACATAATAATTCCTTGACACAGGTCCGACCAAAGGCCAATCACAAAGCAGCGGTGCGGTGGGTTCCTTTCTTGAAACGACGACCGATTTGGTTCACCAGCGGTGCATTTTGCCCGAATGTGGTGCCACGTACGATGTAGGTGAAGCTCGCACCGCTTGTGACGCCTGCGGCGCACTGCTCGACGTGGAGTATGACTGGGACCACCTGTCGCCCCCTGATAACTGGTCGTTCTTTGCGAAGCGATGGGCTGAACGGAACGAGCCTCTCTCGTTCAGTGGGGTGTGGCGGTTTCGCGAATTATTACCCTTTGCCAGACCGGAGCAGATTGTCACGATTGGGGAGGGGCAGACACCGCTTCGCCTGTCGGACGGGGTGGCCGAATACGTTGGCATGCACCCGGGTCAGCTCTTCTTGCAATATGAGGGAATGAATCCCTCGGGCAGTTTCAAAGACAACGGCATGTCAGCTGCATTTACGCACGCCCGTTTGATTGGGGCTCAGCGGGCTGCTTGTGCCTCGACGGGCAATACGAGTGCTTCGCTGGCGCTTTATTGCAGCATCACCAAATTGATGCAGGCAGTCATCTTTATTGGTTCCGGAAAAATCTCCTACGGCAAGTTGTCACAAGCTCTCGATTACGGGGCCCTCACGATACAGATTGTGGGAGACTTTGACGACGCGATGCTGCGGGTTCAGCAGGTGAGCGAGCAACTTGGCATCTATCTCGTCAATAGCGTGAATCCATTTCGACTCGAAGGTCAGAAAACGATCATGTTTCGTGTCTTGGAGTCACTCGGCTGGGAGGTTCCGGACTGGATTGCGGTGCCCGGCGGGAATTTGGGAAACAGCAGCGCCTTTGGCAAGGCGTTTCACGAGCTTTTTCAAATTGGTTTGATCGATCGAATTCCCCGCCTGGCCGTCATCAATGCCACAGGGGCCAACACGCTGTACGAATTGGTTGAGAATCGTGGTTTGCGCTGGAATGGTGGCAAGCCAGATCGTACGATCGTTGACCAATACCATGCTGAACTCGACGAGGCGGGTCGACGGGCATCGACCATTGCCAGTGCCATCGAAATCAATCGTCCCGTGAACCTCGACAAGTGCATCCGTTCACTTGAGTGTTGCAATGGCGTTGTCAGGGAGGTTACTGACCAGCAGATTCTTGACGCCAAGGCACGTGTTGGGGCGAGCGGTTTTGGCTGCGAACCCGCTAGCGCCGCGAGCGTGGCGGGTGTCAAATTGCTCTGTGAAGAGGGTGTTATTTGTCCGGACGAACGGGTTGTTTGCATTCTCACGGGGCACCAGCTCAAGGACCCCACGGCTACGGTTGCTTATCACACGGCCGATCAAAATGAATTTAACCGGCAGTTAGGGAGCCGTGGAGTCACCCGGGCTACCTTTGCCAACCGTGCGGTACAGGTTGATAACGATTTGGGCGAAATCGTACGTGCCATTCAACTCAACAGTTAGTATTTTCGAAGTTCGCCTTGCGCGACTACGCCGGTAAAACACGAGTCAAGGATGCCATGGCCACGAAAATTGCAATTCACGGTGCGGCTGGAAGAATGGGGCAAAGGTTGATTGCCCTGGGGGTAGCCGACCCCAATATTGAGATTGTGGGTGCCATCGATTCGGCGACGCACCCTGCCGCTGGCGTCGATGCCGGGATTGTGGCGGGGGTCGGCGAAATCGGCATCGCCATTGGTGCAGAACTACCTGACCAGGTTGACGCGGTGATTGATTTCTCCGTACCTCAAGCGGCCGTTGCGATTATCAAGCAGTGTTGCCAACATCACATACCCGTGGTTCTTGCGACCACCGGGTTGAGCGACCAGGAGCAGGATGAGTTGAATACTGTCGCCGAAAGTATTGCCCTTTGCCAGGCACCCAATATGAGCCTGGCTGTAAATCTCTTGATGAAGTTGAGCGAGGTAGCGGGCAATGCGCTAGCCAAACACCCCACCGGTGCTGATGTTGAAATACTCGAACGGCATCACCGCTTTAAAGAAGATGCACCAAGTGGAACGGCCCTTGCCTTCGGGCAGATCATTGCCCAGGCCATGGGACAATCCCGACACCAACATGGTCGAGAGGGGCGCCCCGGCCAGCGGGCTCATGAAGAAATTGGCTATCACGCAATTCGCACCGGTGACAATCCGGGGGAACACACGATTATATTCGGACTTCTGGGAGAGACTATTGAACTGCGAGTCGCAGCGACCAGTCGTGACTGTTATGCTCAGGGAGCGCTCGTTGCCGCCCAATGGCTCGTCGGCAAACCGCCTGGAAAATACGACATCAGCGACGTTCTCGGGCTGTAGTCTGCTAGCAGGTGCGGCCCGACCATTGAGTGCGGTGGCCATTGAAAACCAATTTAGTGCCAGCACTAGAGCTGGCCCCCGCGGAGGGGACTGCACTGCGTTCACCCGCTTCTGTTCTCCAGCAATATTAATCATGGCGAAGTGTGACGAAGGGTATCTTTGCGAGGTATGCGGCAACGATGTCGCCGCGATCACCGACAGTGATCTTTACCTTCGCTACATCATCGGCATGCTCGATCCGGAGGTTCTTCACACGACCAGCGAGCGGCACATCCGCTGTAATCCAGCATTGGCTCAATACATCGTGGCAGATGACTTTGAGCCGGTGGTCGTATCAGGGCTCTTTGACAAACGCTCACTGGATGCGGACTTCGTGCGGGCAAGAGAGATCCTGGTCTCCCGAGGGTGGGAACGGTTAAGAGAGACTGTGGGTAAAGAGATTCCGATCCTCGAGTATCCATTGCCCGAGGTCGTGGCGAAGATTCAGGCAAGATCGAGCGGGAGATCCTAAGGCGAGGCGAGTTTCGATCTTGTGACGAGTTTCCTCACTGCGGCATAATTTCGCTATGCCTCAACCATCTGATGAGTCTGTTTCGACGCATCCGTCAATCTCTGAACTACCGTCTCTTTATCACGATAGGAGCTATTGGGGGCTTGCAGCGACGCAATTCTTGGGGGCCTTCAACGACAATCTTTTCAAGCAATTGATGCTGTTGCTTGCAACTCCGGCGGCCATTGCCGTGGCAGGAGTGGCCCAACCCCCTGATCGGCAAAGCGAAGCCATGATCGTTTTTGCCAGTGGGTTTTTGCTGTTTTCCGGGTTTGCAGGGTATTTGGCGGACAAGTACAGCAAGCGGAGGGTGATTGTACTCTCGAAGATTGCCGAGATTGTGGTCATGACTACCGGTCTTGTCGCCTTTTTTTGCTACGACTGGTTTGATTTTTCCGGCTTGTTGTTGGTCTTGTTTTTTATGGGCCTCCAAAGCACTTTTTTCGGTCCTGCTAAATACGGGATTTTGCCCGAAACACTCCGCGCTCGTGATTTGCCCCGCGGTAACGGCATCTTCATGATGCTGACATTTCTTGCGATTATCTTTGGCACGGCCATTGCCGGCGCACTCCTGTGGCTGCTGGAGGGGGCCAACTTGCCAGTTTGGCCTGCCTCGTTGGTTTGCATCGGGATTGCAATCGTCGGCACGCAAACTGCCCTGCTTGTGAGACGCGTTCCGCCAGTCGACCCGCATTTGCGATTCCGATGGCGGTCAGTCACCGTCCCGCAGGAAATTATTGGACTGTTGCGGTGTGATCGCGAGTTGTTTTGGGCGCTGATCGTGGCCAGTATGTTCTGGATGCTGGGCGGTATTGTTCAACAGACGGTCAATGCACTTGGGAAAACACAACTCGGACTCGCCGATTGGCAAACCAGCTTAATGGCGGCAATGATCGGCATCGGGATAGCAATCGGCTGCATGCTGGGCGGATATTTATCCGCCGGGAAGATAAATGCCCGTGTGGTGGCGACGGGGGCCTCGGGAATTGTCGCCTGCCTGCTGCTCATGAGTCTGCCTGGCGGGCCGCGCGGCCATTTGCTGCAGTTTCAAGGAAGCATACCCGTGTTGATCGCCTTGGGGATATTTACCGGGATGTTTGTAGTACCGGTCCAGGTGGTTCTGCAAATGAGACCTCCCAAAAGTGAAAAAGGCCGCATGATTGCCGTCGCCAATCTGGCAACAAATGTTGGCATCATTTTCGGAGCGGTCATCTACAAGATTAGTATCGGCATTCTTGATGGAATCGGCGGGCCGCGAAGTGCTATTTTTGCCGTGACTGCCGCCATCATGTTGCCCGTGGCTTTGTTCTATCGCCCA
>Ga0315336_1003925_pt1 | contig 18764 bp, 6 predicted proteins | sample ASW5metaG_FD_204512 | JGI IMG/M metagenome (GOLD analysis project Ga0315336, IMG submission 204512) | Ammonia-oxidizing marine archaeal communities from Monterey Bay, California, United States - ASW #5 | ecosystem: Environmental > Aquatic > Marine > Intertidal zone | place: USA: California... | reverse complement strand
TTTATGGACGATTCTGCTATTACATATGATGCCGAAGGTCTAACAGCAGCCACTAATATTAAAATCGGACAAGGAAGATTTGAAAACATTGCTTATATTGTTGATAATGATATTAAACAAAAGTTTTTACTTCCAAAATATGCAGACATTTCCACACTTACTATTCGTGTTCAAACATCCCAAGAAGATAATACGGGATTTGCCACTAAATGGACTTTGGGTTCTGATTTAAACAGTATTGGAAAAACTGATAAAGCATATCATGTTCAAGAAGTAAGTAAGGGGGAATATGAAGTTTATTTTGGTGATGGTATTGTCGGTGTAAAACCTACAAGTGGTAATGTTATTATTATTGAATATCTTAATACCAAGGGAAGTGAGGCTAATGGATTTGGGAAAACCGACAAAGCAGGCTCAAGAGTATTTACATATTCTGGGGGGACAGTAAAGGTATTGTCTGAAGCAAGTGGTGGAGGTGACGGCGAAACAAACAATTCAATTAAATATTATGCCCCAAGAAGTTATCAAGCACAAGATAGAGCAGTAACAGAAAGAGATTATGAAGCAATTCTTTTACGAGATTATCCAGATGTCGAATCTGTTACTATATGGGGAGGACAAGACCACGACCCGCCAGAATATGGAAAGGTGTTTATTGCTCTAAAACCAAAAAGCGGTTTGACGATTGATTTACTAAAGAAAGAACAAATTTCCAAAGACATTTTAAGCAAATCAAATGTAGTTTCTGTGATACCAGAATTGGTAGACCCAGAGTATTTGTTTGTGCAAATTTCTATTAAACTAACCTACGACCCATCAGTGACAATATTAGGAAAAAATGAAATCATCACGGTAGTTAAGTCTGCTGTAACTGATTATATTCGAAACGATTTAGAAAAATTTGATAAAGATTTATATTTTTCAAAACTAAGTAGAAAAATTGACCTTGCTAGTGAGTCTATTGTTGGAAATGAAATTTCTATTAAACTACAAACTAGATTTAGTCCTGACCTCCTCACAAAAGCAAATTATAAAATTCCTTTTGGAAATTCAATTAAACACATCAAAGATGGTGATGAACCAATACTACATTCGACATCATTTACTTATAAAGATGATGATAATGTTATATTTCTTGGATATCTCGAAGATGATGGTTATGGTGTAATGAGAATTTGGAAGATGGATTCTTTAGGTAATAAAGTAATTGTATACTCAGGTGCAGATAAAGTAGGAACACTAGATTATGAAAAGGGTGTTATGAATCTAAAAGATTTTAGACCACTTAGCACACCTGGCACCAATCATATTAGACTAACGACTACACCAAGAAATAATAATATTTTTGCAACACAACGACAAATATTAACATTAGATTCGTCTGATATTGAATCAATACAAGTAGAAACAAAAACTTTATTAGAAACCAGTAGAGGAAGACCAGGAATAAGTACCAACATCACTGACCTTGGTAAGTAGGAAACAAAATGTCGATTTTATTTTTAATACAACAAAATAATCCGACTGCTCTGGTACAAAGAACAATACCAGAAAGGAAAGATAACATTGTTTCTGTTTCTTCTTTAGTAGAAGAGCAACTTCCTCATTTTGTTAGAGTTGACCATCCACGAACAGTCGCTTTTATGGAAGCATACTATGAATGGATGGAAGAGAAAGATGAAACACTCTATAGTGCTTTTATTTTGCACGAATATAAAGATATTGATGAAACTATAGATGGATTTGTAAAGTATTTTAGAAGACAATATCTAGATAGATTTCCAAAAGATTTGGCAATAGATAAATCAACTGGTGCAAAGGTAGACGAAAAGAGACTTATCAAAAGAATCAAACAATTCTATGGAGCAAAAGGAACAGAAAAATCATATCGTTTGCTTTTCAGAATTTTATATGATACAGAAATTGAATTTTATTATCCAAAAAAAGATATAATTAAGGCCTCACACGGAAAATGGATTCAAGAAAAAAGTTTAAAATTAACATCATTGGTAGGAACTAGTGGTGGTACATCTGGGAAACTTTGGAGTACTCCCGAAACTATAATAAAACAAGATGATGCATCGGGAAAATTTATAGCAGAGGCAAAAGTCTCAAGGGTAAGCGTATACGAAACTGCCCTAACAACTATAAGCGAAATATTTTTAAATGATATCAATGGGATATTTAAAAGTGATGTGCCCGTAACCTTTGCGAATAATTTTTCAGAAGTACCATATCCAATTCTACAAAATGTATCAGTAAATATTGATGTATACGGCAACAAAGAAAAAGGAAGAGGATATAAGGTTGGTGACAAAGTAACTATTACTAGTAGTGTGACTGGTGGTACAATACAGGGAAATGGTGCTAGTGGAATTGTTAATACTGTTAGTATAGATGGCGGAATAATATCAGTAGAACTTCAAGAATGTGGATTAGGATACAGACACGATAGTGGTGCTACTTTTGACTATGCAATTGAAACATTAACAGGAACAGGAGCAGGACTGACTTCGAGTTCAGGTGCTTTGTTTGATAATCCTGGCTATTTCTTTGATGCTAATGGTCATCCAAGTTCCACAAAACATCTTCAAGATAGTTTTTTCTATCAAGATTATTCTTATGAAATTAAAACTGAAATTACATTAGAATCATATAAACAAGCGGTATTGGATTTGGTCCACCCGGCCGGAACAAAACTTTTCAATAGAATTTACATCAGAAAAAATCACCCAACAAATACGGTGAAAGAAACTTCTTCTACTGCTTACGACATATCTACCTTTGGTCATTATTTACCATATACATTTAATACGGTTGAAAATCTTAGGCACAACAGTCAAGGTGTAGATTTATATCCGTTTGGTTATAATCCATCGGCAACTGGGGCCCCTGCCACTGCGGTAGATGCGATTGATACAACTGGCTATGTAGCCAGCGGTGCGGATGCTTCGTTTACAATCTCAATACCAACATCGGCAGGTGGTCTAGGTGGCACGGCCATTACATTTTTACTTGATGAAAGTGTCATAACTCCTCCATCGGGCTCTGGGCCGGCGTGGGCTAACATAATCAAGATTGGAACCTACGCCGGGGCTGAAACCGATGCCCTCGCCGCAGGATACATTATCAAAGCCATCAACGCAGTTACCGATGCTCGTATCTTATATGCGGCATCGGGAAATGGTCAAGCGGGATATGATATAGGTGTTACTGCGAAACAAGGTTCAAGTGATACTCAAATTACACTTACAATGGATACTGGAAGCAATTCTGGTAATATTAGTTCTGCACTAGCCAGTGTATCAGGCTTGAACATAATTGATGTAACGGACTTTATTGGTGGTACAACTTATGGAACTGCAAACGAAACAGGAGTTACTGCACACCAAGCCGCAGTTGCAAGAGATAGAGTATATTGGGGTTTGGTGTTCAATGATGAACCAGGCAGAACAGCACAGAGTGATGGTTATACTGCGGGAAATACATATGCATTCCCTTTGCCTGGGGCGAGCGATGGTACTACTTGGGACCCAGGCATAACTGGACCACTTTATCATTTGAGTCAGGGAATTGTAATGAACTATGGTCTTTCGGGTGCATCTTCGGATTATACGATACTAGCAACAGCAGAAGCCGGTGATTTTGCAAACCAAGGTTCTTATTGGGTAATTTATCAACATCCAAATTCTAGAGGTCTAAATACTATACCATCTGGAACTACATTTGCAAATGTGAAACTTGAACCATTCTTCCACATGACATATCCTGGCGGATATACTAATTCTACTGGTGGTGTGTTGACAACTTCAGAAACGATACATGGGATAGTCTTACAATAAATATACAGGACATATATGGAACTAAAATAAATGGCAATAACAGGCGACAACTCAGCACATAGAAGTAATTTTAGAAGACACATTACTAAAACCCTAATGCAAGAATTTGATATTGGTTCAGAAAATCAATATTTCTTATTCGTAGCAGGGGTAAGTGGTCCTACGGCTGGCCAGGCTCCTGTAGCCCCAGTAGACACTAGAGCAGAAGAAGTAAATACTTGGAGAGACATATTAGCAATAAAAAGTATTGATATTGGTCAATCGTTCTTTATGATTTCAAAAAATACTTGGACTAGTGGTATTACCTATGATATGTACAGCGATACTATTGATTTGGTAGATAAAAACTATTTTGTGATAAACGACACATATGATGTATATAAATGTTTAGATAATAATAATGGTGCGATTTCTGTAGACAAGCCCGTAGGAACAAAAACAGAAGGCAATATCAAATTATCAGATGGATTTATATGGAAATATATGTTTACTGTTCCTCCGGCTCATCGAACATTTATAACCAATAATTATGTTCCTGTGCGGGTTCAAAAAGCAACTGGAATATTTACAGAAAGTAAAAATCAGTGGCTTGTGCAACAAAATGCAGTAGATGGTGGGATAGAAATTGTTCTTTCGGAAGCCGAGTCAAACTTTTCAAATGCACAAGTAATTTGTAGAGGCAATCCATACGCAACCACTTCACTTGTTGGTAAGAAAGACTTAAGCACACTTTATCTAAACGAACAACATTCATTGTCTGATGATGCATATAATGATTATACCATTACAATAATGTCAGGACCAGGCGCAGGACAAAGAAGAAAAATTACTGACTATGATGGGACTTTAAATTTTATTACGGTAGATACTGCTTGGGAAAAAACTATAAATGCCGGTTCTCAATATGAAATAGCACCCCAATTAGTGATTTATGGAGATGGTTCTTCTGCTGAAGGGTTTATTAATTTACGACCATACGATGGTGCAAATGTTGCTACTAAGAAAATTGATTCAGTTTCTATCTCTAATATAGGGAAAGATTATACAACATCTTCTTTTGAATTACAACCGGCGGGTGTCGCTGTTAGTAATGAAACGCCTTGGTCGTTTAGAAGTATTCATTCGCCAAGAGGTGGACACGGCAGTAATGCTATACATGAATTAGATTCTAGACAACTATTAATTGTCCTCAACACAGATGCAAATGAAGGTTCGGCTGGAAATACATCATCGGGATTCTTTGCAACAAATGATTGTAGACAATATGGTATTTTGAAAAATCCAATTCTAAATGATACTGATTCTATCTATTTAAAGTCAGACGGAAAACCATATAGGATTGCAGGACAAGCCACAAGCATTTCACGATATTTGGATATTGTAAGTGCCACAGAAAGTTCTTTCCTTTCTGAAAATCTATTCATTCCCGGCAGATATGTAATTGGGAAAGAAACAAAATCAACTGCAAGGATTGTATCTTGGGGACCAGGCCTTTCTACGAGACACGGACTATTGAAGGTTGACGATGTAAAGGGGTTTTTCAGAGAACCTGCTGATGCCGCATCATATGGAGAAGGACTAGCAGAATTTACACAAGATGAAGATGATTGGACAGTCACACACAGTGGTTATGCAAAAGTCGCAGGTTTTGACGAGGTTATTCAAGCAAACTCGCCTACATATAGATGTACAACAATCGTAGGAGTAAGTGGTGCTAGTTTGAATACTTCATCTTTTGTTTTAGACGGAGGTGTTACTGGTGGATTGGTTGCAACAGGTGCAACAGGCGCACCAACAGGAACGGTAGTTAATTGGGCGCCAGATTCAAATGGTCTTTCAGGAGAACTAGTATTAACAGGGATAAAAGGAACTTTTAATGTTGGGGATTATATTGGAAGTGCCTTTGCAAGTAATACAACATCGGTTATACATAGTTTAACAGGACCAGAATTATTACCAAATTCCGGCGAAATAATATACCTACAAAGTATGAGGCCTATCGAGAGGGGACCAGAACAAAGAGAACAATATCAACTCTTATTCGGATTCTAAAAACATGTCAGTAAACAAAAAATCTAGATTTAATATACCGCCGTACTATGATGACTTTGACGAAGAGAAAAAGTTTCTACAGGTACTTTTTAAGCCAGGTCAAGCACTACAGGCAAGAGAATTAACACAACTTCAGTCTGTTCTCAATAACCAATTAGGAAGACTTGGCGACCATATTTTCGAAGATGGAGATGTGGTACAAGGTGGCGGCATAACAGAAAGACGACTTACTGCTTTACGATTAAATGCATCGTTGAGTAGTTCATTTGATTATACTGACCTGATTGGTTATGAACTTGAATATTCACATACCATACTTGAAACACTAGATGATGATGACCCATCTGGAACTACAGACCCGCTATCAGGAATAAAAACTACTGTTAGTGCAAAAGTTGTACACGCAATAAAACCAACAGCAACTGACCCATATCCAATTGTTTTTATTGAACTTATAAAGGGGACTCAAGACGAATCAATAGCATTTGATGATGGTACACCCAATATAGTTTCAACGAATCCTCTGCTTAATGTAAGCCTAACTGTTGCACATTATGATGGTTCGATTTATGCTAATACTATTTTAGGTACACAAGACGATGCAGGCAAAATTGGCAATACTGAATGCATAATCATCTCAATCGAACAAGGAATCTTTTATGTAAATGGAAGTTTTGTTTTAAATGATGCACAATCTCTCGCTGTATTTGAAGAAATTGGTGGAGTACGAATATTTAATCCAGATAATAGAACCTGTTCTGTGGGATTTAATATTAGTAGAGAAATTGCTACACCAGAATCCGACCCAACTCTTAGAGACCCCTCTCAGGGAACTTATAATTATAATGCGCCGGGAGCAGACAGATATGTTGTGAATCTTCTCATTCATCAAATTGTATACATTTTTGATGAGCAGGGATACAGAACAGATTTTAGTACAGAAAACTATTTTGAATTTGCAAGAATTATTAAAGGACAAACCTTTAAGAAATTAAAGTATCCAGAATATGCCAAACTAGAAGAAACCCTTGCAAGAAGAACTTATGATGAATCTGGTCACTATACAGTAGTTCCTTTCGGAATTAATTCACAAGAATATACTGAGGTATGGAATCCTGCTGATACAGGAAGAAATAACCCATATGACTATCTTGCAATTGGTCTTGAACAAGGAAAAGCATATGTTCGTGGATTCGAATTTGAATTACAAAACACAGAACATGTTCTTGGCAAAAAGGCAAGAAGTGTTATGGCGTGGAATGACCGATTGGTTGATGTGAATCTTGGTAATTATATTTTAGTCGAACACAATATGGATGGTGCATCTCCCCTCTTTAGAGGTGAGGTTGGAATGTATAATGATAATACTTCCTTTTCTCAATTAGTTGGTAAAACATACAAAAAAGTATATTTAACTTTTGACCCTGGCTCAGGCTTTCTTGAACCTGTTGGTTGTGCCAGAATTGCTCAAATTGCAAGGGACTCTGTAGGACAAGGGGCTCAAGGTACAGGTGTTCTTTATAGATTTTATTTGAATGATGTTCGTTTTGGTACTCAGGCAGGATTTTCTTCCGAATATGATGCTAAAACGATAAAAGATGTTAAGTATTTGACAGACCCCATAAGCAGTAAACAAGTTGCCAAAGTTTATCAAGGACTAGATGGGCAAGGAAGAGATTTTTATGAAAAAGGAGAAACAGACCTTCTCTTTAAAGTTCCAGAAGGCGAACAAGTAAAAGAAATTACAGGATTGGATTACTATATCCAAGATGATTTTGAGGTTGAACTCACCGAAAGTAGTGGTGTGTGGACAGGCACAGCAACAGTTCCTAGTGATGAAGGTTCTCTTTTCCAAGGAAATCTAGATAGTGTCATTAATGATGTTACAAATCTAGACGAATACTTGGTTTCAGTTGATGGATATCTTTTTGATATGAGTCAAAATTCAGTTGGCGCATATGGAGGAAATACCTTAACAACACAAAATGGTAACAGAACTGTACAAGTAGAAATTGGTTCATCTGCTTCAGATTCTTGGACTGGCACAAAGAGAGGGTTGCTAGTTGCGAATTTAAGAAACAACCACGATGATGAAATTCTAAACAACAAATACTACAGAAAGAAAGTATTAAAGAGACATACTGCAACTATTACAAATAATATTAACGCAGATAATTCTACCACTATGTGGAACAAATATCTTGAGAATGGTAGGGGAATCAATTTAGGATATTCTGATATCTTTATGATTGAAAAGGTAGTAGAACTAGGAACAAATACTGATTATACTGGTATGTTTACCTTAGATAATGGACAAAGACCATCAATGTATGACTTTGGTAGTGTTGCACTAGACCCAGGTCAGCCAGGCGGTACAGGAGGACCCAATGGTGCGTGGATGGAATCAGGTGCAGGATTCAAAGTTACTTTCTTGTATTTTGACCATCAAAGAATGCAAAGTGGATTTGATACATCAGACCACGCAACTGTGATTTTCCCATCTGTTGTAAGTTCATATACACACGGCGACCACGAAGTTAAAAGTTTTGACAATGGTGGGAAAACAGCAACCTTTGTTCAGGAATCTACTGAAGATTGGGCAGAACCAACAGAATTAACAACATATAATTATATTCCATCTTATACCAATCCTAATACTGGAGAAACTACAAGACTTACCGATGTTATTGACTTTAGACCAATGAAAGTTGGTGGTTGGGATGTTAGCAATTCAGATGCAGGACAAGTTCGTGGAGTATATACACCACAAGATGGAAAATTATTCTTTGCAGACTATAGCCATTATCTGCCAAGAATTGATAAACTTGTACTCACAAAAGACAGAGAATTCAAAATCTTAGAAGGAATTCCAGGCAGAACACCACTTCCTCCAGAACATAATCCAGAGGAAGCAATGGTTTTATATGTTTTATATTGGAATTCCTACACTGTAACTCCAGATGATGTATCAACAGAGTATATTGATAATCAAAGATTTACTATGGAACAAATTGGAGAAATAAACGAAAGAGTAACTAAACTAGAAGAAGTTACGCAATTAAGTATAGGCGAGATTGATGCAAAAATACAATCTGAAGCATACGGTAATAAAGTATTCTTAAATGCTATGATTGTAGATTCTTTCCAAAATACAGAATCAGCAGACATAGACAGTCCAGACCACAATGTTGCTATAGACCCAGATAAAGCAATACTAAAACCTTCACAATCTGTCACTAATGTTAGTTTAATAAAATCTCCAGTGGCAATATCCAGTGGTGTTACGGGTTCCATTAATAATATCTACACATTAACACCCGCTTCAACAGATGTGTCAACAGTAAACAATTTAGATGCTAATATTGCAGTTAGTGCAAATCCATTCGAAAAAGCAAACTGGGTAGGTTCTATGACATTAAGCCCATCATCAGACGATTGGATTGATACAACAAGAAACCCAACGGTATTGAGTAATGTTGATGGTTCTAAAGACCCATTCTTGATTCGACTCAAAAAGAAGAATAAGGGAATTAGAAACGGTTGGGGTGGTGTACATAACTGGTGGTTTAGAAACTGGATTGGAAACACTAGACATAATGTTCCAAGACAATTATCTAAACAATATTTAGGCAACACATTTAAAGTTCCAGCCAATCAGTTGGGTATAGTAAGAGAAAGACCAGTAAATAAACAATGGTGGAAATATCGTAGTGGTGAAGAAAGATTATCCGAACTTTCTCATAATAATATCAATCAAAATTCCAGAAAAGAACAATTAAAAGGAAGAGTAATTGATAAAGGTATTGTTCCTTTTGTTAGAGAAAGAGAAATTACTGCTACCATTACAGGAATGCGACCAAAAAGTAAATATTATGTTTTTGTTGATGGAGTAAAAGCAAACACAAACAGTACTATGTCAAGTAGTCTTGGTGTTGCTTATGTAAAATCAAAAACCAACCACGGAAGAACAGACGAGAATGGTAATGCAACAGTAGTTTTACAGATTCCTAAAAATAGCAAATATCGTGCAGGGAAAACTTTAATCAGAATTGGTGATTCGAAAACAAACACTGCATCACAAACAAGTACTGTTGCAGAAGCATTCTATGTTGTAAATGGAAATGTTAAAAGTGTTGATGAAAAAATTACATCAACAAGAGAAATTCTTGCAAAGAGAGACAGTGCAAAGAGTGAAAGAATTACACAAGATGCTCAAGCAACATCCAAAAAACAAGTTCTTAGTAATGTTGCAGATTATTTTGACCCAATGGCTCAAAAATTCACTATTGATTCTGAGAAATTCCCAAGGGGAATATTCCTTACAAATATAGAATTATTTTTCCAAGCAAAAGATGATAAGGATATACCATTTAATCTTCATCTTCGTCCTATTCAAAACAATGTTCCTCACCCAACAACATCAATTCCATTATCTGAAGTTTCAATAAAACCAGATGATATTGTTATTAATTCGGCTGGGCCTTCAGGAATTACTGGTTCCGCTAGTAAATTCAGTTTCTCCAGTCCAGTATTTGTGGAGCCTGGAGAATATGCAATCGTTTGTAAAACAAACAGTAAAAAATATAAATTATGGGCATCGGAATTTGGTAGTAAAGGTCTTAGTGCTGACGGAACAGCAACATTGAATGATGTTGCTAAACAACCTTATGTTGGAAATATGTTCGAACCACAAAACAACGGAGCAAGAACAGAAGAGAAAATGAAAAACCTTATGTTCCGTGTAAATCGAGCAAGATATCAGACGGGAGATTCCGTTGCAGGTGTTTTATACCTTGTTGGAAGTACTGGCGATACTACTAATGCTGATGGTCTTGTTATATCAACTCCTGATGCACACGAAGTTTCGTTAATGGCAGAATATATTAAAGACCCGGCTGCAAAGATAACATACGAAATCAAAGATTCTGGCTCTATGGTTAAAATGCAACCAAACAGTTCTTTGAGATTATCAAAAAGAAATACCTATGATTTGAGTAATGTTACCGACCCGTTGGTGACAGCATCACTATCCACAGACGATGAAAATATCACACCAGTAATAGATATGGATAGATTGAGTGTTGTTGCTGGCAAATATGAAATGTCAATAAATACAACAGACGAAGATAAATCTGCCGCTCCTACAGATACCACTAAAGGAATGGCAAGATATATTAGTAAACAAGTAAGAATGGATACTAGGGGCAACAAACTGAAGATTAAATTGGAAGCATCCAAACCTTATGGTACTAATGTAAAGGTTTATGCCAAACTATTAAGAGAAAACGAAAGAGTGATTTCCAGTAAAGAATGGTTTGAACTAACACCAGAGGTACATACAAATCCCACTTCTGTTGGAGCAAACAATTTTTATGAATATAGATGGTCGTACACAGACGAAGACCAAACTACTGACCACGGATTCATATCGTTCATTACTAAAGTAGTATTGACGGGCGACGAAACAAAAAGTGATATTCCACAGGTAAGAAAAATGAAAACATATTCTCTTTGGGATACTACTATAGCACCATCTGCCTTGTTGGATGAGTTAATGACAACAGGCTACGAAGGTGATGACGGACAACCAGAAGGATGATAAATAATAGAGTAAGAGTAGATGGCGAAAAGTATTTATTTAGAGACAAAAACTCTAATGCTATCATAAATAATAATAAAAACCAATATGATGAAATTAACAAAAAAGCATCTGAGGAAAGAAAAATAGAACGACTTGAAGAAGAACTCAAAGAACTTAAGTCCCTATTAAAAGAAGTATTATCAAGGACCAATAAATGAGCAGTCTCCATTATATAACACCACTTGTACTATCAGACACATTCAATGAATGGTTCTTGCGTTGTAATTCGTTGATTGATGTTGTTAATAATATCAATGTGTATAATGTCGAAAATGGGTGGGGATTATCAAGATATAGAGCAGTTGATGGTACAACCACATTAAGAATAAATCTTGGTGTAAACGAATTTAATAATTCTACTAGTGCCGTCCCTGTCACTGCGTATACTCACGGTCTTAGATTTATTGACGATGATGGTGTTACAAATGCAGACAATCCAGATATAAGTACAACTAGAAAAATGTTGGCACTTGATTATATGCATCTTTCAGATGCAACTGGTGGTGCAAGTGGGGCATATGTTTCAGAAACAGATATTTTCTCGTTCGCAGATTCATCTAGTTCGACTGGTGCTATCAGGGGCGTATCCGCGGCACATATGTTGCCATACGGAATTAGTGGCGACCACAGATTTGATGGAAGTATATACTTCGACGGTGACACAACTTATATTAATTCATCTGAATTGTATATTGATGATGTAAATCTATATCTTGCTACTTCAAATACGGGAGATGGTAGCGGAGGACATTTAAGTGACATAAATCTAGAAGGCGCTGGCATTATTATTAAAGGTGCCTCTGGTGATAAAGAATGGAAACATGATTATTATCAAGTTTCTGGAGATTTGAATTTTAATTCTTGGAAATCAAATATTGATTTACAATTATCCGCCGATACAAAATTCTTAACTGCAAATAATAAATTTGATATTTTTGCACTCGTTGATGAAGATGTAGATTTAACTATTCGTCAAATAAACAACGAAAGTAAATATTGGAAAATCAGAAAAAATACTGAAAGTACTGACCCACAAGGAAGACTTGTATTCTTCCACGAAAATACCATTTCGGGTATTTCTACAGATGCACTAACCCTTTCTAAAAAGGGAACAGTAAAAATTGGACATCTTGATGGTCATGTTACAGTTAGTGGAACAACACACGAATCTTCGTTCCACTATACACCAACTCAATATGCTATTCCAACCACAGGTACTACTGGGGATACTTCCTTACACTATAAATGGACAAACAGAAAATTAATACATCAAGCAGAACACGGATTTAGTGCAGGGGATTTGCTTAGATTTTTCCCACAAGGAACTACTTATACTAAAGCAAGTAATGAAACTAAAGTATCTGCGGAAATTATAGCAATTGTAGAAAATACACCTACTCTTACTTTCAATGATGGTGGAGTTACATCGGGCGCAGACCAATTTGTTGCTGTTTATGATGGTATAGTTGACCTTTCATCAATGGTTGGTGACTTTGGTTCAGGACCTCTTAACGGAACAGGATTTACTTCTGGTGAAGTTTACTTCTTAGACGGTGATGCCGGCGGAGTAACCCACGGCGGATTTACTGGTAATGAACCTACCGAATCTGAGAAAATTAGAAAAGCAGTATTAATAGCAATCAATAGTACTGAAGCACTTTTTGTTAATTATCTTGGAACAGTTGTTCCTGCTACTGGTGGTGTGGCAAGTGCAGGGGTTGCAGACCTGGAATATGATACAAGTACTGGTTATATAACAAGAACAAGTGCTTTGCCGGGAATGGATTTCCGTAACAAAATTGTTAACGGAGATTTTAATTTTTGGCAAAGAGCAGAAGATGGACTAATGGGCAACTTGCCACATTACCCATACGGTGCAGGCAATTGGACTGGATTAACTGGTACTGTGTTCCAATTTAATGGAGGATTCGGAGCAAGCGGTTATTGTGCAGATATGTGGGCGGTAAACGCAGGTCTTCCAAGTTGGGGTGGCGTTGCTTCAGTAAGCCAAGTATACAAAATGGGGATGACTGCGGGTGACTTGGACTTTACCTATCAATCTGAACCATTACAAAGTTTAAGATTTGAAAAACAAGCCGCCGCTGGCGGAACTGCTTGGTTAATTAACCGAGTGGAAGATTGTAGAACCTTTACAAATAAGACTGGTCTCGGATATGTAACGGCAACTTATTATCTGAAGGGTTCTTCAGCAGCCCACTTCACAGATAATGTTAATGTTTCGTTATGGCAAGTTGTTGATGGTGCAGTAGACGGAATTACATATAATGGTGGAGCAACACAATGCGTTGCTTATGCAGGCGGAGCAACATATGAAAGTGGGCATACATTAGGTGCTAATAGTCAACCCGCATTAAGTGCAAACTGGATAAAATATACACAAACTTGGCAAGTAGCAGGACTTGATTCAGTAACTGCACCGAACGAAACACTTGGAGATGGTGGAGTCCCTGCCGCATACCAAAAACGACACTGGATGGAATTAAGATTTGCCTTGCCGGGTAGTTGGTCGGGTCAGGCCGACGGCGCATACGGTAATGGAAATACCGCAGGAATTGACCTTGCTAGAGTTCAACTTGAGGCAGGTTCAACTGGAACGGATTGGGAAGAAAGACCAATTCCAGTAGAAGATTTATTAGTGAATAGATATTACCAGAGAATATTCTCTAATGCAGTTGGATATGCTCACGCAGTCGGTGTGACTGGTAGTGATTTGCACCAACATAAAACAGTACCATGGCCATACAATGGTTATATACCAATTAATGTAGGAATGTCCAGTACTCGCGGAAAATGTGTACAAGCAGTAGACATTACTGCAAATGATTGGGAGGGTGGTTCGGCCTTACCGATTTTGTGTAACGCCGCCACCACTGATGATGTGTATCTGTGGCCAGTAGGGATGAGAATAGATAGAAGACTAACAACAGTAGGACAGTATCAATGGAAGACAATGTATCATATTGATACGAGCATACGCTAGGAGATAAACAGTGGGAAGTAGTGCATTTGAACAACTAAGCGGCGCCGGTTCTAGTATGAAACTAACCGTCCAAATGGAAGGTCATGGATTTTCTTGTGGGGATGTCCTTCGTCATGATGGTTCGGCCTGGGTAAAAGCCTTAGCAAATAATTCGTGTAATGCAGAAGCATTGGCTGTTGTTGAATCCGAAACCGCAGGTGCATTTACAATTGTTTTTGCTGGCGCATTCAATACAGCATGTTCGGGTTTGTTAAACGGAAGACCTTATTTCCTTTCAACTACAGTGCCAGGGAAATTGGTTGAGGAGGCCCCACTCTCAACAGGGTCAATCAAAAAATGTATTCTTGTAACTACAACCTCTACTGAAGCAATTATAGTAAATTATATTGGTGCAGTAAACGGTATTGATTTAGGGAATATGGTAGAACTTAGTGAAATATCACCTGTAGGAATGGTAGTTCCTTTTGGTGGGGCTGATGCAACAACTGTACCTGCGGGATGGTTGCTTTGTCAAGGACAACAGTTTTCTGAATTAGATTATCCTAGATTGGCGACTTTGTTGGGTTCTAACTTCGGTGCCGTCGATGGTGTGATGCATAGACTTCCCGACCTTAGAGGAAAATCTCCACTTGGTGCAAATATAGATTCTAGTTTATACAGCACAAGAAATGTTGGTGAGGTTGGTGGTGAAGAAAAACACTTCATTACTACAGGCGAAATGCCTTCCCATAATCACGCAGCCAGATATGAAGCATATCTGGACGAATACGGAAATGATAATAACAGACACTTAACAATTGACAACAAAGCATACGGTCCTATCGCCAATCAACCTTGTTTCAGTCCAGGCTGTTCATTGAGTACATGTTCCCAAATGGGTGGACACGGACCTATGGTTACTAATGACTGGGCACACTATTGTAATGATGGTAATGGTGATGACAACGACTTAGGTAGAGCATATAAAGGAAGTATTGTAGACCCCGAAGGTGGTGGAGAAGCACATAACAATATGCATCCATACCTTGCTATAAATTATATAGTTCGGGCCCAAGCAACAGCAAACGCATCCTTTATTGATGTTAATTTATCAAATCTAGCAGATGTTGATATTTCACAAAGCACAAATAATGGTGTATCTGGTGCAAGCAGTTGTGTAAAACTTCTTTGTAACACACCCCATCACGGTGATACTTTAGTATATGACACCAATATTGATAAATGGAAATCAACTTATCGAACAAATGACAATTATCTTATAAATGGCAATCTTGATATTTGGCAACGAGGCAACCAAATGGATAATGCAGGTGCGTATGTCGGAGGCGGCGCCTGGGGAAGCCAAATTTTCTGTGCCGACAGATGGGGATTTTATCGAGTAGGTCAATCAAGATTTTCAATGGAACGGTCAACCGATGTTCCTGATATAACTAATGTTGCAACGCAAGAACTAGGAGCAGGTTGTGCGTATTCGTTAAAATTAACTTGTACTACGGCTGACCCGTCATCGGCTTCGGCGACTTATTCAGGACTTCAATATTATATGGAAGGTCCAGATTTTAGACCTCTCTTTATGAGTGGAGCGATGACATTAACTTTTTGGGTTAAAACAAGTACATCAGGAGAATATTCTGTTTCGTTTAGAAATGAAGAATGGGATAGGTCATATGTTGCACCATATGTTGTTACTTCTCCCAATAGTTGGCAAAAAATAACAATAAGTCTTCCAACACCATTATGGGAAGCAACCAAGTTTAACTTTTATCCACGAAGCATTACAGGTAGTGGAAAAGGCGAAGGATTAAAAATTTGGTTTGGTAATCATGTTGGTGACCAAATTAAAACCCCACGGGCTTTAGTAAACCAATGGACAGCAAGTAATACTGTGGGTGTGGTGGGACAGGTAAATAATGCCGATACAGTAGGTAAAACTTTCCAAATTGCTCAGATAAAATTAGAAGAAGGAACTGTGGCCACCACCTTTAGTTGTCGGCCGTTTGATGTTGAACTGCAACGATGTAAAAGATATTTTGAAAAATCATATGATACACATGTAGTACCTGGCACAGTGACCAGTAGGGGCAGAAGAACACAAGATGACTGGGTTATTGTACCAACTGCTCACTTCGATAATGCATTTGAAGTAGAAAAATCTAGAACTCCTGAAGTTGTGATTTTCAACCCCAACACTGGGCAAAAAGATTGGTATCGTATGATTCACTTAGAAGGGCACAATGCAGGTGCAGATATGAATCACCATGTAAAACATGTACATTATAGCAGTAAGGGCATCTATGCAATAACTCGTTTCATCGACGAAACGACATTGATGACAGGATATAAAAACAAAATTGCATTTCATTATGTTGCAAGTGCAGAATTAGGTGGGGCTGATGGTTCGGGTTAATTTATATAAATATTATAAAAGGCAAGGTAAACTATAAATGGCATGTATAAACAATAGTTCAATAAATGTTCCGAGCGATGCCTCGACACAGCAACAAGTTATCAACTCCAGTAGTGAATTCTTTATTGGTCCAACAGGAGATGATGTGTCTAATAATGGGTCTATAGCAGAACCTTGGGCATCATTGCAAAAAGCATTTAATTATCTTGAAAATTATAGAATTACAGAAAATGGTTCTGTTACACTTTATATATTGCCTACACTAAGAAGTCCATCGCTTGCCGGATGGACGGGTGCTATCAATGGTTCAGAAACAACATTAAATCACGCACAATCAGAAAGAATTCATATTGCAGGTTATAATCATAATACATTAAACCTATATGGAGTCAATTATTATGATACAGCCCAACGGGCTTTAGGACCACATATAATGCCAGGCGGTACTGGTGGATATATAATGGAACTTTTGGTGGGGGATGCCGGTCCAGTAGAAGTTGGTGATTTTATTTCTATTCGTGATTTGAGTTATACAGGAACTGGCGAAAGTGGTGTAACTGGTGCAACAGTAATAGAAACAGATATTAATTATGAGTATATCAATACTGATGGTAGGAGTGGTTCAACTAGTGGAGTTGGTGCAATGTCACTTCGAAAAACTTTAATGTATGGTGTACACGAAGTTCTTGCATTAGATTCTACTACTACCAAGGCTAATAGTATTCTTGTTCATGTTCGACATCACAACCCAACTAGTTATGGTGGGGCGGACCAACAAAATTTCATTGGTGGGGCAGGAGGACCAAGCGCCGACGAGGGCGGGTATGCAGGAATGCACGGCGCTTGTGGTGCGGGTGGTACTGCTTATATGACACCACAAGGTCTTAGATTTAATAACGCGGATGCACTTTTTCATAATTCACTTTCTGTAACAACGGTTAGCGGAAACGAATGGAGTGCCGGCGTAACGATGAGTAGACTTGGTAAAACTTTCCCATATTATGCAGACCTCGGTACAGGTTCTTCGGGTGGAGCAACTGGAAATTTAGGTATTACTTGGGGTGTGGAAAATGAAGGTGAAGGTGATGTAGTTGGACAACACGGTTCTGACGGAATAACTTGGGATTATCAAACACTTCAAGTTGAATTAAAACATCTTCCTGCTAGAATTAATTTCAATAGTGGTGGTGGAATTAATATTTCGAACTGTAAACTTGGAAGTATTAAAAATATTGTTTTATGTGGACCTGGATTTGATACAGGAGTATCAGGACATCTTTTACCAATAGATTCTTCAACAGGTATTAATGTAATTGATGGTGGTGGAATTAATACTACTGAAAATCTATGCGTAGCAGGATTTGAAAATGGCATTGCTGTTCGAAAAGAATCAGGCGCAGACATATCAGAAGTTGTGGTTAGCAGTTGTCTAAATGGAATTTTAGTCGAAGATAGCAGTAGTGCTATAGCAAAATCTTCTATTGTTAGTGGTTGTAGCCAAGGATTCTTAATTAGAGAATCTAGTAGTATTGATGCACAAGCATCCATTTCAACTGCCAATATGAGCAATGGTGTAAATATTGAAAAGAACTCTTATGGAAACTTCCATCGCTCTTTGTCCACATTTAATGGCGGAAATGGATATGTGGTGCAGGAAAGTTCAACAGGACAATTCCACAACCCATATGTTACCGACTATGCAGATTTTCTAGTAACTAGAGGAACTGAGGGTGGAGGTGCTTCTGCTGAACAAGATACTAGACACGGTTGGTCAACAAGAACTGGTTCAGTCGCATTTAGGAATGCTTTGTCTGGATGGAA
>Ga0315336_1003924_pt1 | contig 18767 bp, 17 predicted proteins | sample ASW5metaG_FD_204512 | JGI IMG/M metagenome (GOLD analysis project Ga0315336, IMG submission 204512) | Ammonia-oxidizing marine archaeal communities from Monterey Bay, California, United States - ASW #5 | ecosystem: Environmental > Aquatic > Marine > Intertidal zone | place: USA: California... | reverse complement strand
GCGATCTGCGCCGCAACGCCCGCAAGGGCCAGCGCCGATATGCCGAGCGCCACAAATCCCCAATGGAGCGGATGCGCAAATAACTCTTCCGTCAGCCAGAAGGCATGTCCCCACTCGTTGAAGCCAACGTTTGGCAACACGAGGAACGGGCCAACTACGGCCAGAATGAACATGAAAGAAATGCCTTTGGCGAAAATCGGCGTGCGGGTCATCGCATAGAGAAACGCACCTACGCCGAAGAACAGATAGGCCGGAATGATGCCATAGAACAGAATGACATGCGTCGGCGAGAACGCCGTGTCACGCATGGTCAGCTGATGCCATGTCGCATCGCCCTCGGTCCACACGCCCACCGTAACGATGGATGCCGTATAGGCCACGAGCCAAAGCGTCACATAAAAATACCTTTTGAGCTCGACTTCCGGCGAGATGTTCGCAAGATCCCGGTCACGGGTCACGATCAAATAGGTCCAGCATGACAAATTCAATACGGCAATAACCGCCATTTCAGCATACAGCAGTCCAAACCAGTAGGTCTGGAACTCCGGCGACGTGGCGTCGAGGCCCATCGCAAACCCGTAGGTCTGAAGATACATGCGCCAGAATACGGCCACGACGATAAGCGCCAAGATGGCAACGCCAAACCACATCATGCCATTACCGATTCTATAATCTGCCTTGGCCTTTACCGCCGTGGAAGAAGCAGTGTCTGTTAAAGCCATTTTCGTCTCCTTATCAAACGCTTCCTCGGAGAACTTCGGCTCGGATCCGAAACGCCGAAGTCCAACGTGTCAGTCGAATGGCATTCACCATTCTGGGCCCGGCTCGCTTCTGCCCTACGGTCACCCCTCGGCTCAACCACCGACGCAAGTAAACGAGCACGAGCCTCAAGGCGGCAGCCCACCTTGCCCGGCTCGATACTCTCAAGATGTGACGCAAGCGTCAACTTGATTCGACCCAGATTTCGCCCAAAATTCTCGACCTTCGATTAATTCTTCTAAGGAAATTCACAAATTTCCAACCAATCGTTCCAGAAACGCAAATTCGGAATGGGAATTTCTTTTAATATCAATCTGTTAACATGCCCCAAGACCTTCCACACAGTTGTACAGATTTTCGTAAATTCCGAGGCGATCACCGGCCGCTTACCGGGCAGGACGTACCCTGCCAATCATACAAAAACCAGGGGCCGCGCGATGCGCAGCCCCTGGCAGAGATTCTCGCCGATTCCGGCAGGTTCGGCTGGCCTAGACCCCGTAGCGGTCGCGCATGCGGGTGCAGTAATCGACCAAGTTCTTTTTCTTTAGGCCGTACTCCTTGGCCTCGGACTCGAACGGCACATAGAGCACGTGCATCAGGTGGCCATAGACGCCCGCATCGATCGAGCGGGGCTCGTCACCGAAGAAGAATGGCTTGTCGCCCAAGAAGTCGGAGATCGCGTCGAGATCTTCCCTAGCCAATTGCCAGACCTCCTCGACCGATCGCCGTCCCATGCCTTGGCCGTCGAATTCGCCCACGATCACAGTGCGGAATCCATCGAGGCCCGCGCGCAGTTCGGAGTCCTTCGGGACTTCGGCGCCGCCGACGATATAGGGAATGTAAGTTTCCCAGCCGCCATCCAAGCGCCAGCGCGGCTGAATCACACCCGACCAATAGAGGTGCTCGTCCAGCAGCCGGTTCCAGGCCACCTCGTCGGCCTTTTGCGCAGGCGTCAAATCGGCGTCGAGCGGATCACCATACTTGTCCTTCAGATATTTCATGATGGTGTTCGAGTCGCCGACCTTGGTGCCGTCTTCATCGACGATATAGGGCAGCTTGCCGTGGGGCGCGTCTGCCTGCAGCGTGGCGAGATCCTGTCCGACGACTTCGTAGTCCGCGCCCGACATCGCCAGATAGTTGACCATCTTGGTCACATAGGGGCTGATGCACGGTAGATTCCACGCTGGGATGTACCCATAAACTTTAATCATTACTTCCTCCCTTTTAACATTGGACCACCCCCCGTTCTTAGGGTCGTGTTCCTTGGCGGCTGAGCCCAGGGCCGCCTACCATGGCAGCAGCTCTCCGTTGGAGTGCCGGAATTCGGGCCCGTCTCCGATCTTTGCGTTGTCGACAATTTTGATCAATCCCGCGGCGGCTTCTTCGGGTTCGATGAACTCGCCGTCGAACCCCCGGGTCAAATCTGTGTTCACCATGCCCGGATGCAGCAGGACCACCGTAATTCCGCGGCCCTTGAGGTCGTGATAGAGATTGACCCCCACCATATTGGCCGCACATTTGGAAACCCGATAGGCGTAAAGGCCGCCCGACTCGTTGTCGTTGATAGAGCCGACCCGGCTGGTGACGATGCCGACCTTGCTGCCCTCGTCAAGACTATCGAGCAGCGACTCGACGACCCGCAGCGGTCCGACCGTGTTGATCTCGAATTGGCGGCGCACGTCGTCATAGTCGATCTCGCCGAGCTTATCGACGCCAAGCACGCCCGCAACATTGACCAGCACATCTATCTTGGTGCCGGCATCCTTGAGCCGCTTGGCCATCGCCTTGACCGCGGCATCATCGCAGACGTCGATATCGGGCTCGACCTGGATGCCCAATGACCTCAGCTCCTCGGAGTCTCCAAGACAGGCCGCGATCACGGTCTCGCCGCGCTCATGGAGCTGAAGCGCCATGGATCGGCCGATCCCCTTGTCGCATCCGACGATAAGACAGACAGACATAATCTACTCCCCCCTCACTCTACTTGTTGTCACAATGATCACCCGCTCCTGGCCGCAAGCAGTTATTGCAGCCGCGTTACACCGACCGCCGTCGCCTCACCTCCACCAATGCAGAGCGCCGCAACGCCGCGCTCGGCGTCGTTGCGTTTCAGGGCATCCAGCAGCGTGACCAAAATCCGCGCGCCCGAGGCGCCGACCGGATGGCCAAGCGCACAGGCACCGCCATAGATGTTTACGTTATCATGGGCGAGCCCCAAGTCGCGGATCGCCGCCATTGCCACCACGGCGAAGGCCTCGTTGATCTCGAACAGGTCGACATCGGCGCTCGACCAACCGAGTTGCTCGTAAAGCGCCTCGACGGCGCCAATCGGCGCAGTGGTGAACCATTCGGGCGCCCGCGCGTGGCTGGTGCAGCCCTCGATCCGGGCAAGCGGCGTCAGGCCCTTTTGTTCGGCGGTCTTCTCGCGCATCAGAACCAGCGCCGCGGCGCCGTCGGAAATCGAGCTGGAATTGGCCGCCGTGACGGTGCCGTCCTTGGCGAAGGCGGGTTTGAGCTTGGGAATCCGCTCCGGGTCGGCGGTGAATGGCTGCTCGTCGCGATCAACCGTCACCTCGCCTTTGCGTGTCGAAACCGTTACCGGCACGATTTGCTCCGCGAAGGTGCCGTCTTCATTGGCCTTGCGGGCGCGTCTCAGCGACTCGATGGCAAAAGCGTCCTGGTCGTTGCGGGTAAACTGATAGTGCTGAGCAGTCTCCTCGGCGAAAGTCCCCATCAACCGGCCCGGCTGATAGGCGTCCTCGAGACCATCCAGGAACATGTGGTCGTGTATGACGCCGTTTCCGAGCCGCAGGCCCTTGCGCACATTCGGCAAAATGTGGGGCGCGTTGGTCATGCTCTCCATGCCACCTGCGACGATCACATCATCGGGCCTCACATGGAGCGTGTCATAGGCCATCATCACCGTCTTCATGCCTGACCCGCACATCTTGTTCACGGTGGTACAAGGCGCGGAGTCGGGCAGACCCGCGGCGCGGGAGGCCTGACGCGCCGGCGCTTGGCCTTGACCGGCCATCAAAACGCAACCCATCAGCACTTCGTTCACGTCTTCGCCCTCGAGCCCCGCCCGCTTCACGCCCTCGGCGATCGCGGCGCCGCCGAGTTCGGCAGCGGTCACATCGGAAAATTCGCCCTGAAAGCCGCCAACCGGCGTCCGGGCGCCCGAGGCTATCACCACGGGACCGTGGGAATTCTTCTCGCTCATAGTTGATTTCACCTTCGTCAACGCCGCATCAAACCGCAGAATTCAGCGGTCTTTGCACTGTATTTTATTCGCCTTCAAAGCTCGCATTTCGGGTGCCTTGTTCATTAGTTTACGCATACGTCAACTAAATCTGCGAGTCTATATTGCGCGGCGCGCTTCGCGTCGATGCAGAAACCCTGCGCCATAGGCGACCGCCGAGCTGGGCGAGGCCTCCATGGGGTGAGCGCAATCCTGCTTGTCACATGCTCAACCGGCCTCCTCGCCACGGATTGATTCGGCCGCCGCGACGATCTCCGCGTGGTCGAAGGCGAGCGCTTCTAGGCGCCAATCGGCCACCCATTCTGCGGCGGCGGCGTCAGAACCCGCTTGCGGCTCGACAGCTTTGATGACGCTCAGAAAAGCGATCGAGACCGTAGGCCCGCGCGGATCACGTTCGGGATCGGAAAACACCCCGACCAATTTCAGCTCGCCGGCCTCAATTCCCGTCTCTTCCAGGAGTTCGCGCCGGCAGGCAGCCTCAACAGTCTCGCCGCTCTCAACGAAACCCCCCGGCAACGCATAGGCGCCTTTGAACGGCGGATTGCCGCGGCGCACCAGCAGCACGCGGCCGCCCGCATCGAAGCAAACGCAATCGACGGTGAGCGCGGGGCTTACGGGCAATTGGCTCATGACGGCACCCCGCGATCAGCGGGATGCCGTCCGGCCATTTGAAATTTTCTCGCGGCGCCGGACCGCCCAGTCGGCGCGGTCACAAACGTCTCTCCGAGACTCAGCTCTGGCTGTTCCGCCTGTTCTCCTGCAGGCTTTCGCCCATCAGCATGAAGAACTGCAGCGAGCGCTGCGTCTCCGGCTTGGAGAGCAGCGAAAGCGTCGAGACCAGCCCGCCCTTCACCGGGCGGTTGTCCGCCTCGGCTGCCGCTTGTTCCACCGAAAGCCTGAGATTGTCGGCGAGCTCGGCCATCTCTTCGGTCGCCACGCTGTTGAGCATGTTCTCGATGAACATGAACATCCGTTCGACGATGTTGTCTGTTGCGGCTTCGCGAGCTGCGTGCAGCAACGTCACCATCTCGAATAGAGTCTTCAATCCACCCGTGCGATGCAGCTCCGTCAAGCGATCTATCGCGAAATGGAGAGCGTCCCGCGTGTCCTCGTCATTGAGGCGGTCGACGACATCGAGCGTGTTGGCCGCGGTAACCGACAAACGCTCGACCATGTTGTCGGTGAGCGCATCCTGGGCCGCGGTGACTAGGCGTTCGAGCTCGGTCGGAGGCTCGTTCCTAAGCTGTCTTGTTGGTGCCTTTGCCATGATCCCCGCCCCCTACAGAAGACCGCGGGCGGAAAGCCAATAGAGACGGTTATAGGCGAGCTTGAACCAGTGGACCATCAGCGACGGTGGGCCTGGATTGGGCGGGGTCTTGTAGTTGAACCAAACATAGGTCCCCGAATTCAATCCGGTCTCCACGAAGCAGAACACCTTGCCATCATATTTGCGGGCCATGCGTCCTTCCGTCACCAACGAGGCTATGTTGTCGATGATCGCGTCCGCCTCGAAATGGGCCGTGGAGCCCGCCTTGGAGATCGGAATGTTGGTGGCGTCGCCGCAGATAAAGATGTTGTCACTGCCTTCGTGCAACAGCGTCTCTTTGTCGGTCAAGGCCCATCCGCCCTTGCCGAGCTTGGAGTCGTCGATCACCTGGGCGCCCGAATGCGGCGGCACGGTCACCAGCAGATCATAGGGAAGTGTGACGCCCTCTTCCGAAGTGATCGTTTTCTTCTTCGGATCCACCGACTTGGTGTTGAAGAAGGTCTCGTATTTCACGCCGTATTTGTCGAACTCCGGCTGCGTCCATTCCGCCACCGGCTCCAGGGCGTGCAATCTTCCGATCGGATAGGTGTAGGTGATCTCGCACTTGTCGAGGATGCCCTTATTCTCGAAATATTCTCGCAGCATGAAGACGATTTCGAGCGGCGCGACCGGGCATTTGTGCGGCACGTTGATGTTCACAACGACCTTGCCGCCTTCGAAGGCTTCAAGGGCCTCGCGCATCTTTCGCGCACCTTCCAGGTCGTAGAACCAATGCGCGCCCTCGGTCATGCCGGGGATCGTTTCGTGGCGTAGCCGCGAGCCCGTGGCCACGACCAGATAGTCATAGTCGTAGGTCTTTCCCGATTCCGTCGTCACCTGGTTCTTCTTCTTGTCGATCTTCTTCACCGGATCGACGTGGAAGTGAATGGCGGAATTCAGAATCTTGCGTTGATCGCGGAACAGCTCCTGCTCGCGAAACTTCCCAAACGGGACATAGAGCAGTCCCGGCTGATACATGTGCTGGTCGGTGGTACCCAGTATGGTGATGCGGGCTTCATTGTTACGCAGTTGCCGGCTGAGTTGCCGGGCGAGGCCATTGCCCACAATAGTGCCGGCTAGACCGCCGCCAACTATCACGATTTTCTTGGTCATTTCAGGCGTCCTCCCTTTCAAACAAATTTCAACTAACGAATTTCCGGTCCCGCCTGAGGATGCCGAAATCTTCGAATTACCTTACTTCAATTTCTTGACCACGATGCTCCAATGGTCGTCCTTTTCGTCGATGCCCACCAACTCGTGCTTAACCTTTGCCACCCATTCTGGAATGTCGTTGGCGGAACCCTTGTCCGATGAGAGCACCTCGATCTCATCGCCCACTTCCACAAGCTTCAGAGTGGCGATCAGCTCCATCAAGGGGCCGGGACAATAGGCCCCCCTCGCATCAACGGTTGTCGTTTCTGACATCGCGCTCATCTGCTCCTTGAGCTATATCGTGACCAGGTGGCCATTCTCCGCGTCGGACAGGAACTTGGTCAACCCCGCCGGCGGCTCAAACAGATCCTCAACCAGCTCACTTTCCTCCCAACCGCTAATGTCCATCGCCATCGAGCAGGGGTAGACCTTGAGATCACCGAGCATCCGGCCTTGCTGAAACAATTCGATGGCGTCGGGCGCATTCTTGTCCTTCATCAGCTTGGAAAACTCGCCGCCCTGATAGTCGCTCCGGTCCTTTCGGAATGCAAACATCGCATTCATACTTACAAAGACCTCGACGGGGCGCTCGGACACCGCCGCGACGGAAGCGATCATTCCCGCCAATTGAATCTTTTCGTGTTCCCCGGAGGAAAGGATGATGAAGAGTGTGTCTGCGCTCATATGGATTGCCTCTTGCAAGCCCCGGCGTTCCAGGGCTCGGTTAGCCATGTCCCTCGATCCGCGCGCTTCTGCGAAGCCGCGTAGCCGCGCCCGTCGCTGGGGCGGCGATACGCAAACCGACGTTTGTTGGAAAAACCCGTCGATGCCTGGCCAGCAAATGAGCACATTAGAGACTGGTCAAGCAATAAAAAGGTTCCCCGTTCTTCGCGGCGCGCGGGACCTGTTTTTCGTCCTATCTCAACTTATAGAAAAAAATTCTTTTTGGACTGATCCAATCTGTCGCACGGGATGGGCCTGGAGCAGGCCAGGTTCTCACCCGCCCACAATCGACCTCAAGATGGGCCCCTATAGGGGCGGATAAGGCTATGCACATTCGGGACTTCGTCGTCGAGATTAGCGTTTAAGCAATTGTTTCTTCTAAACTTTTCAGCTTCGGAACTGTCCCGTTCAAGTGGGGGCGCGGCGACCTGCGGCGCCCGAGCAGGTTTTCAATCATGGAATCAAACCGTTAGCGCCAATGGCTCCCAACAATCCGATAGCCGAAACCAACCACGCGTCGCTGTTTCAACGCGATTGTTTGAGCTATGCTGGCGCCGTGCTGCTTGTGCGTTTTTGTGCGGAGTAAGGAGTTATAAGTTCGCAGTGGCGTCTCCTCCGATTGCACGCGTATGCACTGAATGAAGCATGCCGGGCGGCCAATTAAAGCAGCCGATCCGGCGAACGGGAGGTAGCAATATGAGTAAGATTCGGGACGAAGTCGTATCCGCAAACGATGCCTACTCGGCAGACTTTGGCGACAAGGGAAGTTTACCCATGCCGCCGGGACGAGGATTTGCAATCTTGACCTGCATGGACGCGCGCCTCGATCCAGCGAAGTATGCGGGCCTAGCCGAGGGCGATGCCCATGTGATCCGCAATGCCGGCGGCCGGGCAAGCGACGACGCGATCCGCTCCTTGGTGATTTCGCACAAGCTGCTTGGCACCAATGAATGGTTCGTCATTCAGCATACCGATTGCGGCATGCTGACATTCACCGACGACATCATGCGCGGCCTGCTGGCCTCCAGCCTAGACACGTCCTCTGTGGATGCGGATGGATGGCATGACAACGGCAAGAGCCCCGGCTCGACCGAGGGCAATCACATCGCTTGGCTGACGATGACGGACTTGACCGAAGCCGTGAAGGAAGACGTCAACCGCATCAAAGACCACCCCCTGGTTCCCGACTACATTCCGGTCCACGGGTTCATCTATGACTGCGGAACCGGCAAGCTGAATGCAGTGAAGGCCTGACCTGATTCCGAACCGGACAGGCTATGGCGGGGCCGGCCGGTCCCGCTAAATTCAACTAAGCCGCGCGCTGGCGCTCGGGTTCGGGCGCCGGCGCGTGCAGTTCGGCGAGCAACTCGCGGGCGCGCTCGTCGGCTGTCTCCGCCATATGCTGCTTGATAAAGCCATAACCGCGGACTCCCTCCGGCAGGGACGCAAGTTCGATTGCGGTCCCTATAGTTGGGGGACTGAGATTCGCCGCAATTTCATCCAGGCAGGACTCGTAGTCCGCGATCAGGCGGTGCTCGAGCTTGCGGTCCTTGGAATAACCGAAGGGATCGAATGCGGTTCCCCGCAATCCCTTGAGCTTGGCGAGCAGCTTTAGCGCCCGCATCATCCAGGGCCCGAAGCGGCGTTTTATTGGACGCCCGCTGACCGGATCTTTTTTTGTCAGCAATGGCGGCGCCATGTTGAATTCGAGGCTGTAGTCGCCCTTGAAGACCGCATTGAGCTGACGCTCGAACGAACCGTCCGTATAGAGCCGCGCCACCTCATACTCGTCCTTATAGGCAAGCAGCTTGAAGTAATAACGGGCCACCGCTTGCGTCAGCGCGGTCGAACCCGGCACGTGGCGGGCCTCAAGATCGCGAACGGTCTCGACGCGCGCCAAATAGCGCTTGGCATAGGCCGCGTCCTGATAGCTGGTGAGGAACCGTACGCGGCGCTCGATCAGATCGTCGAGGCCGGATGAAATGCGCTGGTCTGGAAGCACGGTGACGCGCGGCTTCACGATGTCATCCAGGGCCTGGACATCGTTGGCAGCCAGCCGGCCCCAGCGAAACGCGCGCGTGTTGGTTTCGATGCCGACGCCATTCAAGCGAATCGCCTCTTCAAGCGCCGCGGCGGACACCGGGATTTGGCCAAGCTGATAGGCGTAGCCCATCAAGAACATATTGGACGCGATGGTGTCGCCGATCAGGCACGCGGCGTAGTGATGGGCGTCGATGAAATGGCATTCGCGGGCGCCGGCGCGGGACTCCAGCGCCAGTTTCATCTCGTCCGCCGGAAGTTGAAGATCGGGATTGCTGGTAAAGTCGGCCGTCATCACGTCGTGGCTATTGACGACGACCGAAGTTACGCCCTCGTGGACGGTAGCCAGCACCTTGTCGGATGCCGCCACCACCAGGTCGCAGCCCAGCACCAAATCGGCGCCCGCCGCCGAGGCGCGGATCGCGTTGATGTCGTCCGGCTTGTTGGCGACCCGTACATGCACCGCAACGGCGCCGCCCTTCTGCGCCAGACCCGCCATGTCGATGACACCGACACCCTTGCCTTCCAGATGTCCCGCCATGCCGATCAGCGCGCCGAGCGTTACCACGCCGGTGCCGCCCACACCTGTCACAACCATGGAATGGGGCCGGTCTAATGCGGGTAGCTTGGGCTCGGGCAGATCGTCCGGTGAAGGCGGCTCGATTTGCTCGCCGGCGCCTTCCAGCGCGCCCTTCTTCAGCTCGCCGCCATACACGGTGACGAAGCTCGGGCAGAATCCCTTGAGGCAGGAATAATCCTTGTTGCAGGCCGATTGGTCGATCGCCCGCTTGCGGCCAAATTCGGTCTCTACCGGAACGATGGCAACGCAGTTGGACTGGATGCCGCAATCGCCGCAGCCTTCACAAACCAGCTCATTGATCAGCACCCGCTTGGGCGGATCTGGATAGAGGCCGCGCTTGCGCCGGCGCCGCTTCTCGGCGGCGCAAGTCTGGTCGTAGATCAGCACGGTCACGCCCTTGATCTTGGCAAGGTCCTGCTGAACCTGGTTCAGCTCATCGCGGTGGTGAACCGTGGTCCCGGACGGGAACTCAGTGAGGTTGTCGTATTTCTCTGGCTCATCGGTGACCACCACCACGCGTTTGGCGCCCTCGGCGGCGACCTGTTGCGCCATCTGCTCGACTGCCAGTCCGCCCTCAAGCGACTGACCGCCGGTCATCGCGACCGCGTCGTTGTAGAGCAGCTTGTAGGTGATATTGGTGCCCGCCGCGATGGCCGCGCGGATCGCCAGCATGCCGGAATGGATATAGGTCCCGTCGCCAATGTTTTGATAGACATGCTCACGCCTGGAAAACGGCTCCTCGCCGATCCAGTTGGCGCCCTCGCCACCCATCTGGGTGAAGCCGTCCGTCGAGCGATCCATCCATTGCGCCATGTAGTGGCAGCCGATGCCCGCATAGGCGTGCGCGCCCTCGGGCACGATGGTCGAGCTGTTGTGCGGGCAGCCGGCGCAGAAATAGGGAATTCGTTCGACGAGCTTGGCGGCGTTGCTGGCCCGCGACCGGGCAGCTTCCAATTCGGCCAGACGAGAAGCGATCTCTTCGTCCTTGCCACGATTTAGCAGGCGCTTCCCGATCGCCAGTGCAATTTGCACCGGATCCAAGGCGCCTTCGGCCTGAAACAGCGTCGCACTCTCCTCGTCGCGCTTGCCGACGATCTGCGGGGCGTTGGCCCGGCCGTAGAGCTGCTCCTTGATTTGAGTCTCGATCAGCGAGCGCTTTTCTTCCACCACGATGATGCTTTGCAGGCCCCTGGCGAAGGCTTCGATGCCCCTTGGCTCCAGCGGCCAGGTCACGCCCACCTTGTAGAGGCGGAGCCCGAGTCTCGCGGCTTTCACTTCGTCGATGCCGAGCAGATCGAGGGCCTCGGCGACGTCCAGATAGCTCTTGCCCGTGGTGACGATCCCGATTTTCGGAGAGCGGCCGCCCTTCAGCACTATACGGTCCAAGCCGTTCGCGTAGGTGAATGCCAGGATGGCGGGGCGCTTGAACTCGTGCAGGCGCTCTTCCTTATCCAGCGGCGTATCGCCCTGCTTGATATTGCCCAGCCTGATATTGAGGCCGCCCGGCGGCATAACGAAGTCGCTCGGCGTGACGATCTTCACCCGGTCGAGGCTCGCGTCGATCGAAGCGGTTTGCTCGATATTGTCCTTGACGCACTTCAAGCCCGCCCAGACGCCCGCATAGCGCGACAGCGCCCAGCCACGCAGGCCGAAATCCAGAATTTCCTGGACGCCCGCCGGGTTGATGACGGGCATCATGGCGTCGACAAAGGCGAATTCCGACTGGTGCGCGGAGGTCGACGACTCGCAGGTGTGATCGTCGCCCATCAGCGCCAGCACGCCGCCATGTTTGGAGGTGCCAGCGTGGTTGGCATGGCGAAATACGTCGCCCGAGCGGTCGACGCCAGGGCCCTTGCCGTACCAGATGCAAAACACCCCGTCATATTTGCCCTCGCCGCGGAGCTCGGCCTGTTGCGCGCCCCAAATCGCAGTCGCCGCCAAATCTTCGTTGAGCCCCGAATTGAAGATGATATTGCGCGCTTCCAGCTGCTTTTGCGCGCGCAGAATCTGCTGGTCCAGGCCGCCAAGCGGCGATCCCCGATAGCCACTGATATAGCCGGCAGTGTTGAGCCCGGCGCGCCGATCCAGCGCGCTCTGCATCAGCGCCAGGCGGATAACCGCCTGGGTGCCGCTGACGAAAATCTGGCTTTGGTCGAGGTCGTATTTGTCGTCGAGTTTGACTTGTCGCATTTCGAATACGTCGATGAAACGCCCCCAAACCTTCACTTACACTAATAGATAGGGGGCCGAATGGTTCCAGATAAGGGTTCGAACTCGCTTGGATAGGTAAGAAATACTGACATATTTGTGAAGCAGCCGCAATTGTGCGCCTTTCGAGGCTAGGTCAGCAGTCCCGATAGCTGGCCCAAATCGGTAATTTCGGCTTTCGGCTTGCCGGGTAGATGTTCGGTTGGTTGCCCGAAGCGGTTGAGATGCACGACCTGAAATCCGAATTGCGCCGCGCCCGCGCAGTCCCAGGCGTTTGCCGAGACGAAACAGATGTTCTCCTTGGCGGCGTCCATGCGGTCGGCCCCGAGCTGATAGACATTTGGGGCGGGCTTGAAGATGCCGGCCTCCTCCACCGAAATTACCGCCTCCAGCAACTGCGCCAACCCCGCATTCTCGACCGAGGCTTGAAGCATGGCGGGCGCGCCATTGGAGAGGATTGCGCAGCGACGGCCGTCGCTAGCGAGCTTCTCCAAGGCTGGGACCGCGTCGGGATAGGCATCGAGGGAGAGATAGAGCTCCATCAGCCTTTCGCGGAGTTCGCCATCTTTCACGTCGAACACCGCGAGCGTGTAATCGAGCGCATCGCCCGTCACCTGCCAAAAATCCGCATGCGCACCCATTAGGCTGCGCAGCAGAGAGTATTGCAGCTGCTTGGCGCGCCAGAGGTCGGAGATGGCGTGCGCCTTGTCACCCAACCGGTCTGCGACGTGCGCCGTGGGCGAATGGATGTCGAACAGCGTGCCATAGGCGTCGAACACACACGCCTGAATGTCTTGAAACTGAGTCATAGGCTCTTTGCGCCTTCCATTTTTCTTGTAGCTGGCTCAATTTCTCCAAACTTAGCACTTGCTCCTGCAAATCGGGGAGCGCGTAGATTAAGGAGCAGCCATGACAAAGACACATGAGGGCGGATGTTTTTGCGGCGCGGTTCGCTACCGCACTTCCGGCGACCCCAACCGGGTCAGTGCCTGCTCCTGCAGGTGGTGCCAGGGGCGAACGGGCAGCGCACTCGGGATATCGGTGTATTTTCCCCAAGAGAATGTCGAGTTCATCGAACGGGCCACCCGCAAGTTCCGGCTGACATCGGATGCGGGCCGTTGGATCGAAACCGAGTTCTGCGAGAACTGTGGAACCACAGTGACTTGGGCGCTCGAATTCCTGCCCGGCGAACGAGGCATCGCCGGTGGCACGTTTGATGAGCCCACATTCTGGTACAAGCTGCAACGCTATGTGTTCGCGCGCACCAAGCCCGATTGGCTCGAGATTCCAGATGACATTGAAGTGACCCAGGCCATGACCAGCAAGGGCCTGTGATTCAGAAGGGCCGGGCCGGTCCCAACGATCCGATAAACAGGACTACGCCCAGCAGCAGCACCAGCGCGGAGCCGCCGATTGCCGTGCCGCGATAAATCCATTCGGTCCAGCGATTGTCATCGCCGGCGAATTTGAGCGCCAGCTGCTTGGATCCTATCGCCAGAACGGCTAGCGCCGAGACCGTGATCGCGGTGCCGAGCGCCATGGCGAAGGTCGCCGCCACGCCCGCCCAGAATATGCCTTGGGCGAGCGCAAATACGAGCACGATCAGCGCGCCCGAGCAGGGACGCACGCCAACGGCGAATACGATCGCCGCCATCCGGCGCAAATCCCAATCGCCCTCCAATGTACGGGGGTCCACCATGTGGTCGTGTCCGCATCCAGTGTCCTCGCCGTGATCGTGCGCGTGGTGGTGATGGCCGCCACCCGGCCGCAGCTGGGAGATCAGCAGCCAGGCGCCGATCAGCGCGATCAACGCGTAGCTCCCGGTCTCGAGGCTGGCGGCGGTTTCCCTGATGCGGATACCGGCCGCGTTCATGGCGATCGCCAGCACGCCGATAATGACGATCGCGGAGAGCGCCTGGACGCCGGAGGCCAGGAAGCTCAGCAGAATGCCGCGCCGCGCGGTGCGCTCATTCGCCAGCACATAGGAAGAAATCACCGCCTTACCGTGGCCCGGACCAATGGCGTGGATCACGCCATATACGAAACTCAGGCCGATCAGAAGCCAGGCGGCGGACAGTCCCCGCTCCGCCTTGAAGCGGCGCACCGCGCCCGCTAGCTGACGGTGCAGATTTGCTTGGGTGGCTTGAACCCAGTTCCAGAAGCTCGACCAGAGGCGTGGGCTCGAAGCGGGTTGGTTCGCACCTGGCTGGTCGGGTGCAGCTGCAGTTTGGCCGGGCGCGCCAAAGGGGTTGGATTGCGCTTGGGCACCGTCGTTGGGAAGGCCAATTAGCAGGATGGCAAGGCAGGCGAGAACGAGAATTCTTAGCGCCCGCCGGGATACTGGCTCAGCGCGCATTGCACGCGATTTCCACCGTCTTCGCGAACTGAACCCCGAAGTCGCTGCCCGGTCCCAGTTCCGAATAGAACGACTCTTTCAAGGTCGAGGTGTCGACGCTCGCAGTCTTCTGTTCCACGAAGCGGGGCGCGCAGCCGGCGGGCCCGGAGGCCGCCATCATCACCGGGTTGGCCTTATCGAAGGAAAAGGCCACGAAATAGGTCGGATCGTAAATGTCGAAGGCGACCCGCGATTTTCGTGCATCGGCGGGCGCCTTCAGCGGCAGGGTGAAATGCAGCGTCAGGATCCCGTCGGTCAGCTCGAGGGAATAATCCTTGGGCTCGAGGCGTTCGACCTGCTCGCCGTCGACCTTCACGAAGGTGAAGTAATCGAATTCGTGCAGGGATTTCACGTTTTCCTCGGCCAGTGGCGCGAGTTCTTCCGCTGAGAATTTGCCGTCGCCATCCTTGTCCATGCCCTGGGTGGCGAAGGCGCTGTAGAATTCATCAAAGGTCCAGGTGTGGCGCAGGCCCGTGATCGCGCCATTGGGCCCATTCATCACTTGGGTCTGCACCGTGACCCAAACATGGGGGTGGGATTTCAACGGCGCGGACGGCAAGGCCACGCAGATCGCAAGAACGATCGAGGCAGTGAGGACTCGCAAACCGGTGACCACGCTGTTCTGCCCCTTGCTCCCACGCATCGAGTAATTGGCCGCGACCATAGCCCGTCGCAATTACCGATTCCTCAATCTAACAAAATTGCGGCGCGAATCCGACCGATCACCGCTTTCCAATGGGTGTTGTAATGTTATAATATTACTAAATGCGGCTGAAAAATGAGCCGCCGTCACTTGGAAATGGGAAGGGTTTGATGCGCGGACTCACAGTTGCCTCGCTTGTCGTGCTGATTTCATTGAGCCTCGCCGCGGCGGCGCGGGCCCAAGACGGTCCACGGATCGTTGTCACGATCGGACCGGTTCACTCACTGGTCGCCGGCGTCACAGAAGGCGTCGTGGAGCCACAGCTCATTATGCAGGGCGCGGCCTCACCCCATGCCTTTGCCATGAGGCCCTCGCAGGCCAAGGCGCTGGAGCAGGCGGACGTGATCGTTCGGGTCGGCGAAAGTCTAGAGACCTCGCTGGATCGGCCAATCGAGGTCCTGGGCGAATCCGCCCGGCTCATTACGCTGGACGACGTTGAGGGCATGACCCTTCTACCAGCGCGTGAGGGTGGGGTTTGGGAGTCCCACGATCACGGTTCGGCGGGTCAAGGCCATGAGGGGCATGGCCACGATGAGGCAAAGCCAAAAGCCGACGACGACGAACACGGTCATGACGAGGTCCATGGCAAGTACGCCGGCACTCACAATCCCCATATCTGGCTCGATCCGAGAAATGCGATTGTCGCGGTCGATCACATCGCCCAAGTGCTAAGCGAAACCGATCCCGCCAACGCCGCCCAATACCAAGCCAATGCCGAAGACATGAAAGCCAAGCTCACCAAGCTCGACGCGGAGCTCGCGGAACAGACCAAGCCATTGCGGACCAAACCCTATCTGGTGTTCCACGACGCCTATCCATACTTCGAGAACCGTTACGGCCTGACGCCGGCGGGCGCGATCACGGTCTCGCCAGAGCGCCAGCCCGGGGCCAAACGGCTCGGCCAGATCCGCGCCAAAGTCCGCGAACTGGGCGCCGTCTGTGTCTTCAGCGAGCCCCAGTTCGAGCCCAAGCTGATCGCCACCATCATCGAGGGCACGTCCTCGCGGGCGGGCGTGTTGGACCCGTTAGGGGCAAATCTGGAACCCGGCTCGGAGCTCTATTTCAGACTGATGCGCAACATGGCCGGCGCGCTTGGCGGCTGCCTGGAGACTTCTTGAGACCCCAAAGAAAAAGGGCGGTCCAAAGGACCGCCCAGCAAGGCATGAATTCGGGGGGTTTGCCGAGGACGCCTCAGCGCATGATCCGCCTTTGCGTGACGATCACCTTCGCGCCAACCCTCGTGCGATTATACAGGTCGATGACATGGTTGTTGTGCAGCCGGACGCAGCCATGGGTCACATCGCGACCAATGGTCCAGGGCGCGTCGGTGCCGTGGATGCGATAAAGCGAGTCTCCCAGATACATCGCTCGTACGCCCAGAGGATTCTGTGGGTGGCCGCCTGGCACATAGGCCGGCAGGGTCGGATTCTCGCGGCGCATTTCAGGCGTCGGAGTCCAGCCCGGATTGACGCGCTTATAGCTCACACGGGTGGTGCCGGACCAACTCGCCTTGCCCGCGGGTACAGCGATCGGATAGCTGATCGCCTCGCCTCGTTCGCTCACAAAATAGAGCCTCCGGTCGCCAAAGCTGACGATGATGGTGCCGGGCGTATAGGCGTCGCTAAAGCGCACCACGTAGCTGTTCTTGGACTTGCCACCGAAAAGGTTGCGGAAGAAGCCCTGGGCGTCGGCCTGCTGGGGCGCTACCGCGGCAAACAGTCCAAACACCATGGCCGTGGCGAGCAAGGTCCTGAGAATTCTTTTCATGATTAGTCCCCGTTAGATTCGACTGAAAAAAGGATCAGCGATTTAGTTTTCGGTGTCGGCCTGGGCCACTTCCGCCGCGCCGTTGGCGCTTGGGATCGCCTTCAGTTTCGGGTCGTCCATGCTGCGGACAACGTAGACCGGCGCGCCGATATGAACGCGCTCATAAAGGTCCTTCACGTCCCTGTTGTGCATCCGGATGCAGCCGCTCGATGCCGCGCGCCCGATCGATCCCGGCGCATTGGTGCCGTGGATGCGATATTCGGTCCAACCCAGATAGATCGCCCTCACGCCCAGCGGATTGCGGGGTCCAGGCGCCACATATCGCGGATAGCCCATGCGCCGCATGCGTGCGGTCGGGGACCATCCGGGATTCTTGCGCTTATGCTGGACGAAGGTATCACCGAACCATTGGAAGCCACGCTTGCCAACCGCCACGCGGTAGCGGATCGCGCGCCCATTGCCGAGGGAGTAGAAAAGCTGGCGCCCAGCGGTATCGACTACGATGGAGCCAATTGGAAGCCGCTGTTCCAACTCAACCACTTCGCGTGCCTGAGCTTCGCTCGAAAAACCACCAATGAATGGGATTGTCGCTATGCAGAGCGCGATCGCGCCTTGCCTAACCGTTTGCCAGATCCTCGTCATGCCTTCCCTCTTTCATTCGCATTGGTTCGGGTCGAAAGTCCCTTACGCTTTACACAGCCGACCAGCCCAACAACTGATTCGTAACCAATCTGAAACCATAAACTGGATACCCATCCAGGCAGGTTCAAGGGGTCAATGGTCAGAAAGTTAATTTCACGCCTTATGATTGACATTTTATGAACACAATGTGGGATTTATGCCACAATTCAGTGGCTCGGAAACCACAGATTTGGCCTGAATCAAGGGGTTCCGCCGATCCCAATGGGGCGAAGCCGATCGCGGTGAGCCAATCGATTCGTACCAAAATGAGGCAATCGCCCGGCGCAAACGCTATCTGAGGGCCCTCGAAAATGCCCCGACGCCGATGGCCCCAAACGGCCCTAGATTGCCAAAAATTAAGTTGCACGGAACGGGCCAAAGGGCTGACATGCAGCCTGAGGATTCCCATGTAGTTGGGGCCTTACGGTTCAGCGCCGGAATCCGCGACGTCAGCGGCTTCAAACCGGGCTGCGGGGCCAAGAGCGCAATCCGGCACACATAAGACGGGAGGACACATATGCCCGCGCGGCGCAAAGCAAAGTCAGTTTCCAGACGCAAGTTTCTGCGGGGCGGAGCGCTCGCAGGCGGCGCGGCGGCAGCAACTGTTGCCTTCCCCCAAGTCTCGCGGGCCGAGACCACCACCTTAAAGATGCAGACCTCCTGGGGTCCCAATGAGATCTTCCAGGAATTCGCCCAGCAATATGTCGAGCGGGTCGAGAAGATGTCGGGCGGGCGTCTGAAGTTCGACCTTCTGTCGGTCGGCGCGGTGGTCAAATACAGTCAGGTTCAGGACGCCTGCCACAAGGGCTCATTGGATGCAAGCCACACCGTTGCTGCCTATTGGTTCGGCAAGAACCGGGCCGCGTCCCTATTCGGCACCGGTCCGGTGTTTGGCGCGGACGCCGCACAGACCTTGGCCTGGATCCATTACGGCGGCGGCAAGGAGCTTTACCGCGAGCTGATCCAGGACATTCTCAAGCTCAATCTGGTGGGCTTTTTCGCCTTTCCGATGCCGACCCAGCCGCTGGGCTGGTTCAACGAACCGGTCACCAGCCTGGAAGATCTGCAGGGCGTGAAATACCGCACCGTGGGGCTGGCCACCAACATCATGCAGGGCATCGGCCTCAAGGTGGTTGCCAAGGGTGGCAACGAGATTTTCGAGGCGATGGAAACCGGCGTGATCGACGCCTT
>Ga0315336_1003922_pt1 | contig 18769 bp, 15 predicted proteins | sample ASW5metaG_FD_204512 | JGI IMG/M metagenome (GOLD analysis project Ga0315336, IMG submission 204512) | Ammonia-oxidizing marine archaeal communities from Monterey Bay, California, United States - ASW #5 | ecosystem: Environmental > Aquatic > Marine > Intertidal zone | place: USA: California... | reverse complement strand
ATGTAGGTTTTTATTCAAATTGGTTCTTTGCGCGTTTCGCAAAGCGAGTTGGGTAATGAGTATGCGTAAATCTGTTTTGTTGGGCACTGTCGCCAGTTTGATTGTAACAAGTCTGTTGCCTGCAAGTGCATTGGCTTCCGGTAGCATCGTCAAAACCAAGAACAGATATGGCCAATCTATATATGTAGTTGCTCCACCTGCTGGCATGAGCATTGCCAATGGCAAACCAAAGCACATGCTTCAAGTTAAGAACCCCTACAATCAGGATCCGGAGCTTCTTCGCCAAGTCGTCGCATACAGTAGCGAACATGCTGCTGGCACGATCATAGTCGATACAGGCTCAAAATTCCTTTACTTGGTTCTTAAGAATGGCCGAGCCATGCGTTACGGCATCGGCGTGGCACGTTCTGGCTTTGAATGGTCAGGTACACACAAAATTACGGCCAAGAAAGAATGGCCGGGCTGGACACCTCCAGCAGAGATGCGTGTACGCGAACCACATCTACCAGCATATATGCCGGGCGGCATAGATAATCCGCTCGGTGCACGCGCGCTTTACTTGGGTAGCACCCTTTATCGCCTGCATGGCACAACACAACCGTGGTCGATCGGCAAACGTGTCTCTTCAGGATGTATTCGGCTTACGAATGAAGATATTAAAGATTTGTACACAAGGGTTGCAATTGGTAGCCGGGTAGTTGTGATTTAATTTACCTTTAACGCGCACCATGGCCGTCGGTTATTTTCCTTGATTTGGCTGCCAAAAATGAACTTCTTCAAGACCAAAATTCGACAATTCGCACATGAAGACGACGGCGCATTCGCGTTGATTTTTGCCGTCATATCTATCGTTTTGATTGCCACAGGCGGTTCTGCTGTTGATTTCGTTTCGATTCAACAAAACAGAAGTACGGCTCAAATCAGCATGGATGCCGCAGTACTTGCGCTCCAACCTGAAATTTATACAAAATCACCTTCTCAAATAAAAACACTGGCGGAAGCGATGCTGTTAGAAAGCATCAACAATTCCGACATCACAATTCTGCTGCGCACGCCAGTCGTTGATACAGAAGCCGGTACATTGTTGCTTACAGCAGATATTTCTCGCCCAACAGTTTTTGTTAAACTCGTAGGCGTCGACAGAATGCGTGCTACAATTATCTCCGAAGCGACCAGAGCCAAAAACCTTCTCGAAGTTGCTATGGTTCTGGACAACTCTGGGTCCATGCGAGGTTCCAGAATTGCAAACCTTCAAAGCGCAGCAAATCTGGCTGTAGACATTCTGTCTGGCGGTGACAATCGCCCTGACAAAGTGTTCATCGGTCTTGTTCCATTCAACCAGTATGTAAACTTGGGAAACGGCGGTCGAAACTCCAAAGGTATCGATGTTAGAGGAAGGTCTTCTATCAGTTGGGACAACTTTGATGACGACCATGACCCAGCAACTGGCCACAACCCAAATCAATCAAGTGACAGGCTAGATCGCTTAGCGCTTTACGACGAACTGACTAACGACGAATGGAAAGGCTGTGTTGAGGCACGGCCCCATGATTCCAGCAAGCCAATTGCAGAACGCCTTGATGTTAACGACGAAATACCCGTCAATCGCGATGGCGATACGCTTTTCGTTCCTGTGTTCGAGCCGGACTTGCCAGACTGGGAAGATCGTTGGGGGAATTATGACGGTCAGCGAGGATACCTTCGTGACTATCAAACGAGCTGTTCTTGGAACAATGGCCATAGCGACAGAGTACGCCAAGAGCGTGTTTGCAAATACACAAATCGATCTGTGAGCTTTGGCCGATCCAGCGAGAACGGAGATGGTCCCAACGCAGGTTGTGGCGATGCGGAGGTTTTACCTCTCACAAATAGAATGACGCGCGTGAAGAATGCAATCAATGCAATGGTTGCCGACGGTGGCACCAATATCCACATGGGCACCATTTGGGGTTGGCGCGTTCTATCGCCAACTAAACCATATACGCAAGGTGCAGAATATGACGCTGGCTCCAGCAAGGTTATGATCATCATGACAGATGGCCAAAACTATGCATCACAGTCGAATACGCTAAATGGCGCATACTATTACAGTGCTTATGGTTGGCCTTACAACGAGCGTTTAGGACGTGTTGGCTGGTCGAACAGTCAAATGATTACAGAGATGGATAATCGGACGAAGATGTCCTGCACGAATGCCAAAGCCGCGGGCATTGAAGTCTACACAATTGGCTTGGGTATCTCTTCTGGGTCAACCAACGGTCGAATGCTGACCGACTGCGCGACAAGTAGCAGCCATGACTTCTTCCCATCGTCGCCTTCCGACCTAAACGCAACGTTCAAGAAGATCGCTGACCAGCTATCTGATCTACGCATTTCAAGATAAAATCATATTGGGAGGTGGTACCGCCTCCCCGGCTCGAACGGGGGACCCCTAGTTCCACAAACTAGTGCTCTAACCAACTGAGCTAAGGCGGCATAATCCTGTTTTGTGCGCCGGAACATAGGGCGCACTTTCGTGCAATGCAAGAGTGCATTTTAGCCAATTGCCATTTTTTTTCCACTCCTTAGCGATCTTAACCATGAAACCGGTCTCTTAGAGGCCTTTTGTTGGTTTTGATGGACCCCAGCGCCCCATCAAGTTATTTATAATCCATAAACGTCAGTGCTGCGTTTGTATCATTTTGGCACAGTTGTGAGTAGTTATGGATCAAAGCTGGATAAATTCGTCCATTGGACAGCGCGTTTTAAGCTATGCGCTCGACCCTCGTCCCGTATGGTTCTGGAACGAGGACGGCAGTGTTTTGATCTGGCGGAACATGTCCGCAAAACTATTCCGCTCTAAATTCAAGAAGAAGGGTCTGAAGTTTTTGCCAGACCCAATGCCACTTAAGGGACAGGTCACTCGCTTAATCAAACTGGGCAACGAGGGAATCGCTTCAATCTCACGCATGCGGTTTCAAATGGGCAAGAAACCAGTTTCGGCGACATGTTCATGTGTACCATTTGAGCACGATGGTGATCGCGGTCTTCTTGTCATATCAACTGACAGCATTGATTTTTCCCAATTTGACGGAGATGCGTTCTCCTTAGTAGCTGACGAGCAGCTTTTCGACCCAGCGCAGAACTTTGCAATAATCAACGCTGACAGCGAAGTTGTATCTGGCGCGCTAATTGATGAACGCGAAAGTGCACTTGAGTTTCTAATGGAGATGCCTTTCCAGCAATTAAGTGCTGCATCCACTTTAGAAGTCGGTTTGCGCGCGAATGCTTCACTGTTGATCCTAGATGCCGAATTACTTGATCAGCCATTCAAAGATCAAGAAGCGACAACTGAAGCACTTGAACAAGACGATGAATTGCAGCTTTCAACTCCTAATGTTGAAACACAAGATAACGAGATCTCGGAGCTGAGCGATGAAGAGAATACTGCGCAAGATAATGAAACAAATACCGAAACGAAAACTAGGTTAGACGCAGTCCCTTCTGACTTAGATGCTCAATCCAGCATTGAAGGCAACGGTATCGACCTCGCTCATGATGACGAGAGCCTGTTCGCTGGCCAACCGGCGATTGGCAACAAGGCAGTAGAAGACAGCGAACTGGTTAGCCTCATAGACAAATTGTATCAGCCAGAAGACACACCTGAAAACTTGGATGAGTTAACTGCTGAAATTGAAAGCATTGATGCAGAAGAAGTTGTTAACGCTGACGCTGCCACAGAAGATTTGTCAGAAATACAAGCCGCACTAATTCAAGAAGCCGATGGCATGATTGAAGAGGCGGCAAGTGTACAGCCCGACTTATGGACGATCTCTGCAAGTCACCTGACCAAGGAAGTCTCTGCTGAAGCAGCCGCAAACTTGGTTGCAGAGCCGTCCGACAAAACCTCCAAGTATAATTTTGACGAGCTGTCACGCATTCTTCGTGAGCGCGTGAACGCTGATGACGGCACGACAGACCCTGCAGTTGTGACGCTTGAAAATGACAATGCTGCCGACACTGGCACCGTTGTTTCTATGACGCCTAGCCAGGTAAATGGCACAAAGAAACCGTCAGCGCTGCTTTCACTAAGCGACGAAGCATTGGTACTGAACAAACTGCCGCTCGGCATTTTGATCTTTAAGGATCAAGAAATCCTATTTGCCAATCGTTCAATGGCTGACCTTGCAGGCTACGAAACAACAGGAGACCTGCGTGTCGCAGGCCTTGATGCAATATTGCCTCGCGCCGACGAAGGTTCAAGCGACTTTGGTCCTGTCGCAAAGCTAATCCGCAAGAATGGCGAAGAAGTTGACGTTTCAGCTCGGTTGCAAACGACAACATGGCAGAGCCGTAGTTGTTACATGCTTACAGCACGCGAAGACACGACCGGAGCAAAGAGCAATGGCGTGGTGTTAAAGCCATCAGATGCCTCTCAGTCAGATCTTGGAAGCATCGCCGCAATGCTAGGACAGGGTTTCATTCAACTGAACCGTGCTGGCTATGTGCTTGATATTGATGAAGAAGGCAGCCGTTTGTTTGGCCCATCCGCTGAGCTTTTGCGAAACCGACCTATTCTAGAATACGTAGCTGTAGCAAGTCGCGGCGAGTATCTAAATGTCCTCTCGGGCAATCAAAACACTGCAAACGTTGGTGTTTTTGCTGGAGCTGACCACTGCAATTTGAACCTCATTACATTTGGTTCTAACGAAGAGAACAGTACAATTTTTGGCTTCCTCTCCGCAAAAGCTGACGAGCATCAGCCCGAAACGGAAACGGATGGCGAACTGGGTAAAGTCTTGCCTATCTTAAGTCGAGAAATTCGACGCCCATTGGCAACTGTTTCCGGTTTCAATGGATTGATGCAGCAAGAGACCTACGGCCCGATCAACAATGACCGGTACAAAGAATATGTCGACGATATCCAAAAAGCGACAAAACAGATCGAACAAGTCATCAGCGAAATCGATGATCTTGGTCGTCTAAATGTTGGCGAGATGGATATTCTAACCCAAGACATCGATCTGGGTTTATTGCTCGGCAGCTGCATTACCCGCATTCGCTCTCAAGCAAACGCCCAACGCGTGTTTGTTCGCAGCGCCATTCCTGATGCAGCCTATTTTGTTCAAGCCGATGAAAAACTTCTGACGCAAACAGTTATGAATTTGCTTGCAAGTGCCGTGACACTGACACCTGCGGGTGGCAACGTCATTCTAAGCGCTGTGCCTGACGAGAATGGCGATCTGATGATCCACGTTCGTGACATGGGTGACAGCACACAGAACCGCCAAGAAGAGTTCATCGTTTATCATGAAGCAGATAATCAGGACGATGTTGAGCCGGACTTTGTGCGCTCTGGCGTTGGTCTTTCGCTCACTCAAGCTTTGGCAAAAGCAAATGCCTTTTCACTTTCCTTAGACCAAGTTGGTCGCTCTGGAATGCTAATGGCACTAACGATTCCAGCGAAAAGAGTACTCGCCTCAAAAAGCTAGGTGCGACACGCTGCCGCACCAACAACTCAAGCCGTCAGCTAGCGAAATACCGCAATATATAGAGTTTTCAACTCCACTTTAGAATGGTTCGAAAAAGCACGCGATTTCTAGCTGTTTTCACATGATCTGGCGCATTGACCATTCACATAAAAGATTAGAAAACATGTCCAACGAAGGGCATTTGAACCCTTTTAGTGAACGGAGAACTTGAATGAAACTGTCTAAATCAATTGCTATCGCGGCGCTTGTGGCTAGCACATCAATAGCCAGCACTTCTGCGAATGCAGAAGAAATCAACGTATATAGTTATCGTCAGCCGGAGCTTTTAAAGCCCCTTACAGATGCGTTTGAAGCAGAGACAGGTATTAAGACGAATGTATTGTTTGCCAAAAAGGGTTTGGTTGACCGTTTGGTATCTGAAGGCGAAAACTCTCCAGCGGACGTTTTGCTAACAGTAGATATCGGCCGTTTGGATGCAGCAAAGCAAGCCGGCATCTGGCAGCCAATTCCAGAAGCGATATCTGGCCGCGTTCCAGCTGAGTTTGTTGACCCAGAGGGCGCTTGGGCGGCTTTGTCACTCCGTGCTCGTATTTTCTATGTTTCAAAAGATCGAGTTGCTCAGACGGAACTTTCTTATGCTGATCTTGCAAACGAAGAGTGGAATGGCCGCGTGTGTACACGTTCGGGCCAACACTCTTACAGCATCGGCTTGATTGCAGCGCAAATCGCAAGCAATGGCGAGGAAGCAACCAAAACATGGCTTGAAGCAGTTCGCGACAACCTTGCCCGTAAACCTACAGGCAATGACCGCGCCCAGGTAAAAGCAATCTTCTCCGGTGAATGTGATATCGCGATCGGCAACACCTATTACATGGGCAAAATGGTCACCAATGAGAGTGAGCCAGAGCAAAAAGACTGGGCTGCATCAGTTCGCTTGGTTTACCCAGACGCTGCCACAAACAAAACTCACGTAAACGTATCTGGTGTGGCGCTTGCCAAACATGCACCAAATGCCGAAGCTGGTAAGAAGTTCATCGAATTCTTGCTTTCAGACAAAGCGCAATCTATTTATGCTGAAAGAAACTTTGAATTCCCTGTGGTACCGGGCGTTAAGTCATCAGACTTGGTTGCTAGTTGGGGTGAATTGAAAGCGGATAACCTGTCTATGGCAACAATTGCGGCCAGCCGCGACGAAGCTAGTAAACTGGTTGATGCTGTAAAATTCGACGAAGGACCACAGCGATAGGCATCAAATAGCGCCGCTGAAAAGCGGCGCAACCAACGAGGTTCGACTATCGCTCAATTTGGCGATCAGACACTAAAACGAATTGCAGGCGCGGTTTCGCGCCTGTCTTTTGTTGAGCTTTGCGTCGTTTTCGCCATGGCTTTACCTACCCTTGCCCTCGCATGGTTGGCAGTCGGTGCTTTTGGCACAGAAGGCGGCCTTTTCTCGCGAATGCTACCTGTAGCCTTACGCGAAACAGGGCTACTTCTTCTCCTTGTTGGCCTGTTTACGGCAACAATTGGATTGCTAAGCGCTTGGCTTGTTTCAAGCTTTGAGTTTCCTGGTCGAAAGATCTTTGAATGGGCGCTCATCCTACCAATTGCGATCCCTACATATATATCTGCGTATGCTTGGGTTGAAGTCATGGACTTCACGGGACCTTTGCAAACAGCAATTCGAACGTTCACTGGCGCCAAGTCTATGCGCGACTATTGGTTTCCGGACTTCAGAACAATCGGTGGTGCTGCATTCGTAATGAGTCTTGTGCTGTATCCATATGTCTATTTGAGCTGCCGCGCGTTCTTCCTAATGCAATCTGGTATCCTTGTTTCTGCAAGCAGGACATTGGGCGCTGGTCCTTGGCGTACCTTCTACGAAGTCATTTTGCCGCTCGCTCGACCTGCGCTAATTGTCGGCGTTTCACTTGCTTTGATGGAAGTGATAAATGACGTTGGCGCAGTTGAGTTTTTCGGCGTCAATACGCTGACTGCCATCGTTTACGCAACATGGCTAAATCAATCTAACTTGCCAGGCGCAGCACAACTCGCTGTGACCACCGTGATAATCATCGCCGGTCTAATCTGGCTGGAACAACACGAACGCCGCAAGCTCGACTATTTGACGAAACGCGACAGCCGGGTCCCCCCAGTTCGCGGCGAATTGCCTTCAGCGGTCGCTATCACAGTGACAGTTTTTTGCACCCTGATCGTCGGTCTCGGTTTCCTGGTCCCATCGGGCGAATTGATGTCTACTGCAGTGACACGTGTGATGCGTGGCGTCGTCAAAGTAGAAATCTTTGAGGCACTGTGGACCACCATGTGGTTGGCATTTGTTGGCGCCGCTGTTTGCGTGGCGATTGGGTATTTCACTGCACGCCGGATGGTAAATGCTGATGGCAGCCGTAATCTCTCTTACCTCGCCACGTTCGGATATGCAGTCCCCGGCACCATTTTAGCCATCGGCGTTTTGGTGCCACTTGGCTTCCTTGACGGCGTTATTAACAACGCGACACGCGCTTGGTTTGATGTCACGGTGGGTCTTGTACTATCAGGGTCGCCTATCGCGATCCTTTATGCCTATTCTGTGCGGTTTCTGACGGTCAGTCATAACTCAATAGAGACTGCTATGAAAAAGCGCGGTGTGAACTTGCTTGAAGCTGCACATGTGCTTGGCGCCAACCGGTGGCGATCACTCTGGGAAGTTGATCTACCTACAATCCGCCCGGCCCTCGTAGCTGCTCTGACACTTGTTTTTGTTGAATGCATCAAGGAACTGCCAGCGACTCTATTGTTGCGCCCGCTAGGACTCGAAACACTATCTACCTATGTATACGCAGAAGCCAGCCTTGAAAACTTTGAAGCGGCTGCTGTGCCAGCGCTCTTGATCATCGCGATTGGACTAGTGCCTGCAGTACTTGGCGGTAAATTGCAGAGCTCAAACCGCTAGCGCATAGCAGGTAGACGAAAGTTCGCTTTTGCAAATTCGGTTAATTCCTATAGAACTACGCTCAGATTAGACGACAATAATTCGGGATGGGAAATGACACAAATTATTGAAAAGATGATCAAAAATTCACTTCTTGCTGCGGCAATGATTGGCGGAACTGCATTTGGTGCTTTGTCTGCTGAAATACGCGTCGGTATGGTTTTGGAGCCACCTCACCTTGATCCAACAGCTGGCGCTGCTGCAGCGATCGACGAAGTCGTTTACGCAAATGTATTTGAAGGTCTAACACGCATTGACCAAACTGGCGCCGTGAGGCCTGCATTGGCGACGGCTTGGGAAATTTCTGAAGATGGATTGATTTATACTTTCACCCTTAAAGACGGTGTCACTTTCCATGACGGTACAAGTTTTGATGCTGACGATGTCGTTTTCAGCTTTGAACGTGCGCGAGCTGACAACAGCACCAACGCACAAAAAGGCATCTTTGCGCCAATTACAGCGGTAACTGCAGTGGATCCTTCAACCGTTGAGATTTCAATCGCTCAACCGCAAGGCGACTTCCTTTTCAACATTGGTCGTGGTGACGCGATCATTGTCGCGCCTGAAACCGCTGACAGCAATCAATCATCTCCTGTAGGAACAGGCCCATTCAAATTTGTACAGTGGAACCAAGGTAGCCGCGTCATTCTCGAGAAGAACGATGCATATGTCGGCGACCCTGTTGCTTTAGACAAGGCAACCTTTGTTTTCATCTCCGATCCGAATGCAGCGCAAAATGCGATGCTTGCGGGCGAGCTGGACGGATTTGCTAACTTCCCTGCTCCAGAATCTCTTTCTATCTTTGAGGCCGATCCGCGATATCAAGTTCTTCGCGGCTCGACAGAAGGCGAAACAATCCTTTCGATCAACAACGCAAAGGCGCCGTTTGATGATGTGCGAGTGCGCAAAGCAATCGCCCACGCGCTTGATCGTCAGTCGATTATTGATGGCGCAATGTTTGGCTATGGCACCCCAATCGGGACACACTTTGCACCGCATCATCCTTACTATGTTGATTTGCTAGACACACACGCAAGAGACATTGAGACCGGCAAAGCGCTCTTAGCTGAAGCTGGATATCCAGAAGGTATCAAAGCGACATTCAAGTTACCTCCGCCAACTTACTCTCGTCGAGGCGGACAAATAATTGCGGCGCAACTTCGCGAAATTGGCATCGAACTAGAACTCATCAATGTGGAATGGGGCCAATGGCTTGAGGACGTGTTCAAAACAAAGAATTACGATCTTTCGATCGTCAGCCATGTTGAGCCATTTGATATCGGCATTTACGCAAACCCCGACTATTACTTTCAATATGACAATGTCATATTCCAAGCCATCATCGAGAAGTTAAACGTCACGACTGATGAGGCTGATCGCAAGACTTTGGCACAAGAAGCTCAGAAAATCTTGGCGGAAGAAGCCGTGAACGGGTTCTTGTTTCAATTGGCCAAGACTGGCGTGTGGAAAGCCAACCTTGAAGGTATGTGGCCTAATTCACCTGTGGAAGGCAATGACCTTACTGCCGTTCGCTGGACGAATTGAGGTTGACAATTCGCGTCTAGCAAGGCCGATTAATTCTCATGTTTGGCTTTGCTCTTAAACGACTATTTGGCGTCGCAGTAACTTTAATTGTTGCTGCGGCGATCATTTTTTTCCTACTCGATATTCTGCCCGGTGACCCTGCCCGCTTCATGCTAGGGATCAACGCGACTGAAGATGCCGTAGCAGCTTTGCGCGTTGAACTAGGCCTCGACCAATCCGCTTTCAATAGGTTCTTTGGCTGGGGTGCAGGTGTCATCCAGGGCGACTTAGGCATCAGCTTTTCTCAGCGCATGCCAGTAAGCCAACTAATGTCTGAAAGACTGCAAGTCAGCTTGCCATTAGCTCTGTCCGCGCTAACCTTGTCCACATTGATCGGCTTGCCAATGGGCATTGTTGCGGCTCAAAACCGTGGAAAATTTGGCGATAGCTTTACAATGACATTGGCCCAAATCGGCATTGCGATACCCAATTTTTGGTTTGCCATGCTGCTAGTATTAGCCTTCGCGGTAACGTGGCGAATATTCCCTCCTGGTGGGTTTGTTCCGTGGAGCGAGAACCCACTTGTCGCTGCAAAATCATTGGTTCTACCTGCAATAGCACTGGCGCTTCCTCAGGCCGCAATTTTGGCGCGTGTCATGCGCACTGCTCTGGTGGATGTCATTCAAGCAGACTTCATCCGCACAGCAATGGCCAAAGGCTTGACCAAAAAGCAAGCCATTTGGCGACATGGGGTTCGCAATGCTCTTCTACCTGTTCTTACGATCATGGGACTTCAGTTCGCATTTCTCATTGCTGGGACCATCATTGTGGAGAACGTCTTTTACCTACCCGGCCTTGGCAGGTTGATCTTTAGTGCAATTTCGGCACGAGACCTCATCGTTGTGAGAAGCGCCATTCTCGTTCTTGTCGCCATGGTGATTGTGGTCATGTTCCTTGTTGATCTTGCCTATGCATTTATCGACCCTCGTATTCGTACCGGAGGGCAATCCATTGGCAATTGAGAACAGCACTTCACTGTTGCGCCGCGCGATGGCTCACCCAAGTTTTAGAGTTGGAGTGATTGGCAGCGCCGCATTCCTAGCACTTGCCCTAGTCTCATTGGTGTGGACACCATACCCAACAGATATCGTGGACATCCCAAATCGCTTTGCTTCATTCTCCGTAACGCATTGGCTGGGAACAGATTATTTGGGTCGAGATCAGTTTTCACTTTTGATGACAGGCATTGCCAACAGCCTCAAGGTTGCTCTGCTTGCGATGGCGATTGGCGCAATGATCGGCGTTCCATTGGGGTTGATTGCAGCGTCGAGCAAGGGCTGGCTTGAAGCGGTTATTCTGCGTTTCAATGACTTCATTTTTGCCTTCCCCGCACTGATTAGCGCGATCATTATCACTACATTGTTCGGCCCGAGTGCGATCAATGCGATGGTGGCTATCGGCATCTTCAACATCCCAGTTTTCGCAAGGGTTGCGCGTGGTGGAGCGTTGAGTTTGTGGACTTTGGAATATGTTGATGCGGCAAAATTGTCGGGCTTGTCGAATGCGCAGATTAATGTGCGGCACATCTTTCCAAACGTCGCCAGTTTGCTCATCGTTCAGGCAACTATCCAACTCTCACTTGGCGTGCTAGCGGAAGCAGGTCTGTCGTACATTGGACTGGGCACACAACCACCTGAAACCAGCTTGGGATTAATGTTAAAAGAAGCGCAGAGCTTCTTCTTCGGCTTCCCGATGCAGGCCGTCATACCAGGGTTGGCGATCGTCCTTTTTGTCATTTCGTTCAACCTATTAGGAGATGGACTAAGAGACACGCTGGACCCCAAACTGAGTAAAGCTGGGAGCATTAATGTTGCTGGTTAAAGTTGAAGATCTTCGCATTTCATTTGGCGCTCGTCAGGTCGTAAACGGCATTTCCCTGAACATCGATTTGGGCCAACGCGTCGGGGTCGTTGGCGAAAGTGGTTCCGGCAAAAGTCTGACTGCTTTATCCATCATCGGGCTATTGCCAGATGCGGCGACGCAGACTGGAACAGTGTCCATATCTGTGCACAATTCGTCTCAGTATGTGCAGGTTTCGTCTGCGAATGTGCCAGACAGTGCCATCAATTTACGTGGCGAACATATCGGCATGGTTTTTCAGGAACCAATGACGTCGCTAAACCCGTTGATGCGCATTGGCGATCAGATTCGTGAGGCGATTGTGCTGCACATTCGCGCTGCGGATGTCGACGAACGTGTCGCCATGCTAATTGCAGAAGTCGAACTTCCCGCGAGTGTCGAAAAACGCTTTCCGCATGAACTTTCGGGTGGGCAAAGGCAGCGCATCGGATTGGCAATTGCTTTGGCTGCTGAGCCCGAGCTTTTGATTGCCGACGAACCAACTTCGGCTCTCGATATGATCACCCAGCGCCAGGTGATCGACTTGATCAGAAGTGTTTGCAACAAACGACAGATGGCCCTGCTGTTCATCTCTCATGATCTTGGCGCCGTTGCTGCACTATGTGAAAAGATTTACGTGCTGGAAAAAGGCAATTTGGTTGAGGAAGGCAAAGCGGCTGACTTGCTAGCTGCTCCTCAACAGCTCTATACGAAAAAACTGATAGCAGCAGCCAAGCCCATACGTCGACGTGAGATTGGGCGGCAAGTTGGCAAACCTCTCCTTAAGGTTGAAGGGATTTCGCGCAAGTTCAAATTGCCTTCACGTCTGTTTGCGCCCAAGCAGTATGTTCAGGCGCTTGGCGATATTTCCTTTGAGATTGGCGAAGCGGAATGTGTTGGCCTAGTGGGCCCTTCTGGTTGTGGCAAGACGACTTTGTCTCGCATCATCGCCGGCCTGCAGATTTCCCAAACTGGTTCTCTCGACTTTGATGGCCACAAGTATGGCCGCACATTCGACAGTATGCCCAAAGAAGCTCGTCGAGAACTGGCCATGGTTTTTCAGGATCCGTTTGGCAGCTTTGATCCGCGATTGGACATGGCCAAATCTATGTTCGAGCCGCTGAACCTTTTACCAAGCCTAAACGCAAAAGAACAGTTGGAGCGCGTGCATCAAGCCGTTGAACGTGTTGGTTTGGACACTGACATGCTGGGACGGCATCCACATGCGTTCTCAGGGGGGCAGAGGCAACGTTTAGCCATTGCGCGCGCATTGGTGTTGCGTCCTAAACTTGTGGTGCTGGACGAGCCTGTGTCTGCGCTAGATGTGTCAATCCGAGGCGAAGTGTTACAGCTGCTTTCCGAACTGCGCGAGAACTATGGCATTGCCTATTTGTTTGTCAGTCACGATTTGGATGTGGTGCACGCTGTGGCAGATCGGGTGCTGGTAATGGACAAGGGCCATATAGTTGAGCAAGGGCACGTGGATGAAGTCTTCAACAATCCGCAAGCGCAGATAACGAAACAATTGTTGGCGGCGAGACTATCTATGTAGCTGAATGATGTCAGCCACAACTGCAACAACGTTTGTTTGGCCAGAATGGCCGCTCTGCGGACGAATTGGGCAACGAGCCGCCTCGCTCACACGCAAATGTTTCACGTAACTGATGATGAGACTAACGAACTTCGGAACACTCCCATTGAGCCTGTCTTTTTTGAAAAAGATAGGGGACTGCATTTCTACTTTTGAACCAGTGGCCGCATAGTTGTTCCGATATGGATTGAAGCACAGCATCGTGACCAACAAAAACAATCTTCTTCCGAGCGTTTTTGCTAAATCGACCAGCTAATAGTTGGGAAGAACGCATGAGAATATCGGACCAATGCTCGCCATCATCTGCCAAAATTGTTTTGAGCTGTTCAAGCTCTGTGACCCCGTGCTTATCCATTTCTGACCTAATGGACCGACCTTCCAACGAGCCGAAATCGCATTCAATCAACAAATCATCGATTTCAATTTCTGAGCCTAAATCACCCGCGATGATTTGCGCAGTCTTCAACGCCCTTTGCAATGGACTGCTTACCACCAAATCGATGTTTCGATTTAGGAGCGTCCGTGAAGCCCTCTTCGCTTGTTCTATTCCAATGGAATTCAGTGGAACATCAGTTCTTCCTTGAAATTGTCCAAGTGCATTCCAGTCAGTCTGACCATGCCTTACGAATATGAAGTTCGAATAGTTTGGCATATTTTACCTTTTTCTTGACGGCTACATCATTAGAAATCTAATTATCTGTAGTCTGAACAGTCGCAAATCCATTGGCCAATCAACGTTGACTCGTCTCAAGGTTAATGTCCACAAAGGGCTCAAAGTTGACGTCTGCAAAGCGGACAAAACTACGATACCTGAGACCGTCGTCATTGGCCGGCTTTGGCCTTTGTGTTTAAGAGATCACCTCAATCTCGCCGGGAATTTGCTTTCCTTGTTTGGTCATTTCAGCCACAATAAAGCGCACAAACAACATTTCTAATTGCTGATCTCAATGCACAGGAACAGTGATTTGCACCGTCCCTACTTTGTCTTCTCGACAAGGAAATCAATCATCGCGCGGGTTTTTGCTGGTAGGTTTTGTTTACTTGCATAGACCACATGAACGCCAACTGGCGCATGTTCGAAACTTTGGAGAACGGGAACCAACTTACCGTTCGCCAACTCAGCACCACAAGCAAGTTCGGGCAGTCGTGTGATTCCGTGGCCAGCGAGCGCAAGTGCTTTTTCAGTTAAAGCATCATTGCATCGGACACGCGGAGATATTGGAACTGAAATATCCGTTTTCCCGGTAACTGAATACATCCAATTCTGTGTCGCGCCGTGGAATGAGAAATCGATCAGTTCGTGATCCTTTAGCTCGTCCGGATGGTGAGGCGTTCCGTGGCTTGCCAAATAATCGGGCGACGCGACCGTAAGACGCCGTGTTTGAAAAATCTCACGCGCGATTAGGTCAGACGAAGGGAGTTTTCCAATCCTGACAAGTAAATCAAAACCTTCAGCAATCAAATCAGCCCGGCGTTCCGACACGTCAATGTTAAGCGTGACGTCCGGATATTGTTTCAGGTACTCGGGCAACCACTCATTCAAACATCCATGTGCGAAGATAACAGGTACACTCATTCTTAGCTGACCGAATGGCTTATCCCCCGTGATCTGAAGGCGATCCTCTGTTGCCTTTGCGTCTTCGACAATTCTACGCGCGTTCTCATAATAAATGCGCCCCGCCTCGGTTAGGCTAATTCGCCTCGTTGTGCGGTTGAGGAGCCGAGCGCCTAGCCTTGTTTCAAGGCGAGCGATTTCTTTGCTGACATGGCTAGGCGTGTGCCCAAGTGTTCGCGCAGCAGCACTTAAACCGTCTTGCTCCACAACAGTGCAGAACAGGAACATGCCGTCGAATAGATTTTTATTATGATCCATATGGAACAATTCCAATTCGATTTGAGCTATTCATATTCATTACAGGCAAGGATACATTCATTGCAAGCAAATGAGGTGCATAGCAATGATTGAGATTAATAACTTTGACCACATCGGCATCCGCATTAGTGACCCAGACAAGACCGTAGCATTTTATGAATTGCTCGGTTTTGAGTTGGTTGCTGATGGTGGCTTTGACCAAGGGCATCCGCTGGTGATGTTGCACCCGTGCGGTATCAACATCAATTTACTTGGGCCAGCTACGGCAAAGCGTGGCGAAAATATCCTAATGGATGAGAAACCCAAGTATCCGGGCATCACACACTTCGCAGTGAAAGTGAAAGACGCCGAGGCAACTGAAAAATTTGTAACAGAAAACGACATCAAAATCACCGGTCGCCGAGATTTTCGAGGCACCAAAACGATTTTCATCCGTGATCCTGACAGGAACGTCCTCGAGCTTGTTGGCCCTGGGCCCTCTGTCGCGACCCTCATCACTGAACACGTTCATCAAGAAAAAGAATAGAAGGACACCCTCATGAAACTTTACTCAGCCCCCGGCACTTGCGCGACAGCAATGCACATCGCCCTCGAGTGGATTGGCAAACCATATGAAGTCGAACACCTCGACTTTGCTGGTATGAAATCTGCTGAATACTTGAAGATCAACGCCTCTGGCGTCGTGCCGACCTTGGTGGACGGCTCATTGAACTTGCCAGAAGGAATGGCGATCCTCTTATACCTCGTAGATCAACATCCAGATGCAAACATCGGTCCTGCTGCAGGCACAGTTGATCGGATAGAACTTCACAAATGGATGGTTTATCTTTCAGGAACGCTGCATCCGTACTTTTGGCCACATTTCATGCCCATGCGATTTACAACAGATCAGAATGGCCATGCGGCAGTGCAGGAAGCCAGTCATCTGCTTGTCGACAAAGCCCTCACAGTAATCGATCAGCACCTTGAAGGTCGCGAGTGGATGGTAGGAGAAACAAAATCCGTCGCGGATGCGTTCCTTTATCCAATGGCTAACTGGGCATATGGGTTTGAGAAGTCGACAGCTCAATACAAAAACATTGATCGCTTAATTCGAAAACTTGCAGCCGACCCTGCTGTTCAAATTGTCCACGCGGCACAAGGTAACGCGCCAAAAGTTGATGTTGCAGCCTAATGTCTGACCAATACCAACAGATTACACATCATGTTGCCATGCGAGACGGGTTGCCATCAGCAATCCGTCAAACATTGCTCGAAGAGGCACAGTCGGATTGGCAATCTCATCCACGTTTTGCCAATAAGGCTCGCTTCTTCATGAATATTCATCGCCAGCTGTTGGATGGCGCCGATGGGTTGGCCCACACCACAGAACGACTTATTGATGCCCCACAAAGCCTCTTGCAAGACAGGATCGACGCGTCTGGCGTTCAACAAAATGCTGCACGGTTAGTACACTTTGCACATGGCCACCACGAAATCGAAGATCACGGATACTTCCCGCAATTTATTCAGCTTTATCCCGAACTCGAACGTGCAATGAACCTATTGGATGGTGATCATCAAATATTGGATGAGACGTTAAATGGCATCGAACAAAGTCTCAATCACATTCATCACAAGCCTACACGAGATAGCGTTGCGGAACTCCATCGGAACGCAGCGGCGTTGAAGACAATCATGCATCGCCACATCACCGACGAAGAAGATGTGATCATTCCAATCTTCCTGCGTCACGGCTAACGAAAGGCCAAGCAATGACAGATCAAGACAACCCAATGATCACTCTGCCTGTTAACAAGATGTTGCTACGGATGGCGGCACCAATTGGTCTGGGCATGCTGTCCACATTCTTGTTTCAGATTGTGGACACATATTTTGTGGGGAAACTAGGGTCTACAGAATTGGCGGCGTTGGCCTTCTCGTCATCGGCCTATCTATTGTTCTTATCTGTCTTCATGGGGTTATCTGTTGGCGTGTCTGCCGTCGTTGCAAAAACCGTAGGCTCCGGACATCGTGACGCCGCGCGGGGGCTAACGATGATCTCACTCGCATTTGTTTTTGTTCTGTCGGTGGTTCTGGGAATCGGGGCGCGGGGATTGATCGGACCAATGTTCACGGGTTTAGGCGCGGACGCTGCTACATTGCCAATGATAGAGACCTATATGGGCATTCTCTATCTAAGCTTCCCATTTCTAATGCTGGGAATTATTGGTAGCGGCGCAGTTCGCGCCATTGGTGTCACGAAAGAGACGGAGATCGTCTTTGGCATCGCTGGTGTGATCAACCTGGTCTTTGACTATTTGCTGATATTTGGGGTCGGTCCGTTTCCGGAGTTGGGTCTCGCTGGCGCAGCTTGGGCTACCGCAATGTCATTTGTATTCATCTTTTTGGGTATCGTGGTGATCTTACGCCACAATGGATTGATCGGGTTTGGTCCGATCTCAGGCGCAATGGCAGGACTGCGAGAGGTTCTAAAGTTTTCAGTTCCGACAATCTCAATGCAAATTCTTGTACCAGCAACGGGAATGTTTATGACGTTTCTTCTCGCAGGGTTTGGCTCCGAAGCGGTTGCAGCTTTTGGCGTCGCTAGTCGCATCGAAGCCTTAGCATTGATTGGCATTTTCGCAGTGTCTATGGCAGTTACACCATTTGTGGCTCAAAATTTTGGCGCTGGGGAGCACGACAGGATTGATCAAGCGATAGTTTTTGCAGGAAAAGCTTCAATCTATCTTGGTATCTTACTGTTTGCGGTGCTCGCCCTTTTGGGCCCAACCATTGCTAGGATCTTTTCTGATGATCCAGAGGTTATTGGCTTTGTTAGCCTCTATTTCAGAATTGTTGCGGTTTCGTATGGTTTTCAGGGTATCCTTAGCGTAACGGTTGCTATATTCAACGGTCTGCAACTGCCCGGTACAGCGCTGAAACTAATGGCCATTCGCACCTTTGCCATCGTTTTTCCTCTGTTGCTACTTGGCGCCCAGTTTAGCCTCTGGTGGATCCTTGTTGGACTAACAGTCGGCAATGTTATCGCTGCGATTTATGCTGGCAGGCTAATGCGCGCAAACGAGCGGAAGTGGTCTCGCCCTTTCGCAAATGCAAACCCATTTGCAGAGATTTTGAAGGATGTTCGAGTAATTCTTAAGCAGATTTGAGAAGAGACATTAGTTACAACATACAAATGTCTTCAGAGGGCTCTAAGCAGTCATCTGCTAATCGGACAAAACTACCTTGCCTGAGAACGTCGTCTTTGGACGGGTTTGAACTTTGTGTTTAAGAGATCATCTCAATCTCGCCGGAAATTTGCTTTTCTTGTTTGGTCATTTCAGCCACAATAAAGCGCACAAACGTCATGACGCGAACTGACGATTTCAGGCCCGGGTGTGTGAGCACCCAACCAGGACGCGATGAGACTGCAGCTGTAC
>Ga0315336_1003921_pt1 | contig 18770 bp, 12 predicted proteins | sample ASW5metaG_FD_204512 | JGI IMG/M metagenome (GOLD analysis project Ga0315336, IMG submission 204512) | Ammonia-oxidizing marine archaeal communities from Monterey Bay, California, United States - ASW #5 | ecosystem: Environmental > Aquatic > Marine > Intertidal zone | place: USA: California... | reverse complement strand
ACAGGATCCACAAGAGCTCTCCATTCTTGCCGTTCAGTGCGAGCAGGTCGTTGAAGCGACCGCCCACGAGCAAATCGACGACTCCATCCCCATTAATATCAACCAACTCCGGAGTCACGAAGACGTCTGCGGGACAATCAAACTTCCAGAGAATCGCGCCGGTCTTGCCGTCCAGTGCAGCCACGCTTGCATCCTGCCGTTCCTCGAAGAACCCGGCCCCGATGAGAACATCCTTTACTTGATCCCCATTCACATCAGAAACTCGCGGGGAGCTCATGCAGGCTCGCGGAAGCGGAGTACCCCAACCTCGTTTCGTTTTCAGCTGCGGGGGTTTTCCCTCAGGAGGAGGATCGGCACGAGACGGCGGGGCCGGTGTCAGCAGAGCCGTGGCGACGAGGCAGATCAAAGTTGTCCACGTCATCCGCACTTCATTCTCTTTTTTCCCGACCCCGACCCCGAGATACCGCCGGCTACCCCGGTCGAGCTTCATTGGCCCGTCTGGATCTCCTGGATGCGCAGATTGCGCCAGCGGACGGCCTGCGGCTTATGGTTCCATCCCTCGCCGTGTACCTGGAGGCCGATGAAGCCAGAAGAAGTCCTGTCGTCTTCGAGATCCGCGCGTGGCTCGCCATTCAACCACGTCTTGATCGAAGCGCCGATGGCCTCGACGCGTACCTGGTTCCAGGCCCCTTTCTTGTAGATCCGGATGCCCTGGGCGGAGAACTTCTCGGCATCGCCGCCGCCTTTGCCCGGGTACAGCCAGCCGCGTCGACTTTCGTCGTAGATCCCGCCGGTCCACATGCGTTCCGGTTGATTCGGATCGATCTCGACCTGGTAACCGTGAACTACTCCCCTCTTGAATTCTGGGAGGCTGTTGCTGCGAATCTGCACCCCGGAGTTCAGGTCGGCATCACACTTGAACTCATACTCGAGGATGAAGTCGCTGTAGTGCTTTTTCGTGCAAAGAAAGCTGTTCGGAGAAACGGCCGCATTGTGCCCGACGATGGCGCCGTCTTCCACGGCGTACCTGGCCCTGCCGCCCTTCTGCTCCCAGCCGTTCAGCGTCTCGCCGTCCATCAGCGGGACGAACGTGGCCGTGCCGCCTTTCTGCTCCCCGCCGTTCCCAGTCTCGGCGTTCACCGCCTCGGTATCGACCGTCTCGGTATTGACCGTCTCGGTATTGACCGTCTCGCCGTCCCTCACCGGGACGAACGTGCCTTGGCAGGACGTAAGGGTGAAGACACCGACGAGTAAGCTGGCCCGCGCCAAAACCCTCCACCTTGGAAAATGCATGATTAGTGCTCCGTTAATCCGGCTGAACCAGAACCCCACGTCCTTCGAGCGCAACGAGCATACTCCGCGCGCCAGCCCATTTCAATCGATTAGCGTTGCTCCCAGCTCTCGATACCGACGATCGGCAGCGCGAACTGGAAGGCGGCTTCCCAGTCGGGCGTGTCGGCGAAGCGGAAGCAATGGTAGACTTTTTTTTTCGGGCGCGGCTCGGGAGTGCCGGGCAAGTAGCGCCGCAGTCCGAGCCGCAGGCCTCCTTCGCGCGGGTGGTCGACATGCCGGTGCAAGATGAAGGCGTCGATGCCGTCGAGCGCCTCCACTTTTTTGTAAGCGAGGCAATAAGCCGCCGCCTGGATCTCCTCGGCATCCGGTCCATCGGGGGTATGGAAGCCTTGCTCGCTGAGGATGATCCGTCGCGGCTTGCCGTTGTAGAACAACTCCTTTCGCTGGAAGTAACGGGTAAGGACTTCCAGGTTCTTGAAGGTGATTTTTGGCGTGTCGTCTTGCGGCAAGGCGCTCTTGTCGTTCCAGAAGCGCGGCTCGAAGAGGTTCTCGGGATATGGATGAAACGCCAGGTGCCAGTCGAAGTCGCCCCCATTCCCCTGGCGCGCGCGTTCAGCGAAATAATCCAGGAACGCCCTTCCCGCAAACGACTGTCTTTCATCCCAGCCCTGATCGCGGACGTTCCAGTGGTGATCCAGGGAGACGTAAACCCGCGCCCACGATGACTGCCGCCGGACGGCGCCGTGCGCCAGCCGCACGGCCCGCAGGTAATCGTCCGCGAATTCACGCATCGTCGCCCGGCCCCGGTTGCTCCACGACCAGTGGTTGTTCACCTCATTACCGATGATGTAACCGGCCACGCGACCGTACTTGCGATCCGGACGCGACCAGCGTTCGGCGAGGAACTCCATCGTGGCGACCAGCCACTGGCGCCCCTCCGTGGTTACGGAGTTGAACGTGGCCGACCGGTTCGGTCCCGACTTGTCGAGACCGGGATGCAACATGTGCCGGTTGATGGCCTCGTTTTTTGACCGACCCACGAGGAAGATCATGTTGACGATCACGCCCTCCGAGGAGAGCGCCTTGATGTCCCTGTCCAGCCGGGCGGCGTAGGCTCCCTTGAAGAAAAAGTCATGGCCTTTGTAAGTCCACCTGGCTTGCTCAGTCCCGCCTTCGTCCGTGTCGCCTTCGTCCGCTTCGGGGTCGACAAGCTTGCACAGGTCCACATTGAGCGCAGCGTGCTTGACGTCCAGCGCCAGGGCATCCTCCACCATCTCAACCTGCAGCCCCTTCTTGGACGCCGCCTCAGGGTAGGAGTCCTGATAGCGCGACTCCTCTTCGGCGGCAACCGCGGCAGCCTGCGTGGCAAGTAAAAGCGCACCTGCCACAAGGGGTGGCCACCTGCCTGCGACACGCAACTTGGCTTTTCGGGATCCCAACATTGCTCTACCATGTTAGCGTCAAGGGAAGGCGTCACGCAACGGGTCCGACCGGTGGGGCGGTCGGGAGACCGCCCCACAACGCGTCAACAAAGTTCTCGGAAGAAAGCTCAGGTCGGTGAATCGCGTTCCTTTATTGCCACCACAAATCTTTATTGCCACCACATACGTGTAGTAAGTTAAAATGTTTGATGAGCATGGTCAAAGTGCTGAGCAAGAACCCTATTTTCTCTCTGATGGCCACGTGCGCGCTTCTGGTAAGCGGTCCCGCCGCCGGCGAGGACGCGAGCGATAAGGACGCCGCCGGCGCGCGGCGCAAAGGACGCGAGCACTGGGCGTTCCAGGCCATCCGGAACCCTCCCGTACCGCAGGTTCGAGATCGCGACTGGGTGCGGAATCCGATCGATGCGTTCATCCTCGCCCGCCTGGAAAAGGAGAGTGTCAAGCCGTCTGCCGCAGCGCGCCGGGCAACGCTCCTGCGCCGCGTGTATCTTGACCTGATCGGCTTGCCGCCAGGACCGGCGGAGGTCGACGCGTTTCTGAGTGACAAGCGGGCAGATGCCTACGAGCAGCTCGTCGATCGCCTCCTCGCCTCGCCACACTACGGTGAGCGCTGGGGACGCCACTGGCTCGACATGGCGCGCTATGCCGACAGCGACGGCTTCGAGCAAGATCGTGTGCGACCCTACGCCTGGCGCTGGCGCGAGTGGGTGATTGACGCGCTCAACGCTGATCTCCCTTTCGATCAGTTCAGTGTTGAGCAGCTCGCCGGCGACCTCCTCCCCGGGGCCAGCATCGACCAGCGCGTTGCCACCGGCTTTCATCGCAACACCCTCATCAACCGCGAAGGCGGCATCGACGGGGAGGAGGACCGGGTCAAGCGCACCGTCGACCGCACGAACACCCTCGGCGAGGTCTGGCTCGGCATGACCGTCGGGTGCACCCAGTGTCACGACCACAAGTACGATCCCCTGGCGCAAAGCGAGTACTACGGGCTCTACGCGTTTTTCAACAATCTCGAGGAGCCGGACATCCCCGCCCCCGACCCGGAGGAGTTCAAGGCCTATACGCTGGCGAAGGCCGAGTTCGACAAGGAACACGCTCCGTACCTCGAGCGGGTCTCGGCTTACGAAAAGAGCAAGCTGCCGGCAACAATCGCCGCCTGGGACGAATCCATCGACGAAGCGGTGCCGACGTGGGTGGTGCTGGAGCCGACGAAGCTCGCCTCGGCTCAGGGAAGTACGCTCACGCGACAGGAAGATGCGTCGGTATTCGTGACAGGAGAGAACGACCGCTCCGATGTCTACACCTTCGTCGCGGAGACCGAGCTCACGAGCATCACGGCGTTCCGTCTGGAGGTCATCGCTGACGAACGTTTGCCGGGGAATGGTCCCGGCCGCGCGTCGAACGGCAACTTTGTCCTGACGAGCTTCCGTGTGACGGCGGCGCCTGCGACACCCGCCAACGCGGGGTCTTCAATACCCGCTGCAGCGGGGCCTGTGGGCGCCAGCGCCCAGCCCGAGGCCTTCGCGCTGCAGCATCCGCACGCCGACTTCTCGCAGGTGAACCGTCCCGTAGCCGCCGCCGTCGGGGACGATCCCACTAACGGCTGGGCGATCCATCCCCGGGTGGGGATGCCACACGCGGCCTTGTTCGAGACCCGGGATGACATCGGTTTCGAAGGCGGTACGCGGCTCCGGATCGAGCTCCATCACGCGCTTCACCACGACCACAACATCGGCCGCTTTCGGATCTCGGCGAGCACGCTCCGGCGGCCGGTCCGGCCCGACATCGTCGACGTTCTGCGGCTCCCCGAAGAAGAACGCTCCGACAAACAACGCGCGGTGGTCACCGAGTTCTATAGGACTCTCGATCCGGAATTCAACGCCTTGACCGCCGCGGCGGCCGAGCACGCCAAGGAGGCCCCGAAGAATCCGGGCGAAAAAACCAAAGCGCAGGCGGTCGCGGAGCGCTTGGAGCCGCGGGGCACGCAGGTCCACATCCGTGGCGATTTCTTGCACAAGGGCGACGAAGTCGAGCCTCATGCCCCGACCATACTTCCCCCGGTCGTTTCGCGTGATGAGTGCGCGGACCGCCTGGATCTGGCCCGCTGGCTTTTCACGCCAGAGCATCCGCTCACCGCTCGTGTCCTGGTGAATCGCCTCTGGCAGCAGTACTTCGGCCGCGGAATCGTCGCCACCGACAACGACTTCGGCACGCAAGGGGACCCGCCATCCCACCCCGGGCTGCTCGACTGGCTGGCCACGAGGTTTCGCGAGGGAGGCTGGAGCCTCAAAGCGTTGCATCGGCTGATCGTCACCTCAGCGACGTACCGGCAGTCCTCGGACGGTCTGCTGGAGCTCGTGGAACGAGACCCGCTCAACACGTGGCTTGCCCACCAGAACCGGTTGCGCGTGGAGGCGGAGGTCATCCGCGATCTGAGCCTCGCCGCGAGCGGTCTGCTTTGTTGCAAGGTGGGGGGCCCGAGCGTGCGACCGCCGCAGCCGGCCGGCGTCGCCGAGCTGGGCTTCAACGACCAGGTCGGATGGAAGACCAGTACCGGCGCGGACATCTACCGGCGCGGGGTGTATACGCATTTTCAACGGACGGTTCCGTATCCGATGTTGCTGGCGTTCGACGCGCCGAACTCGAACACCAGCTGCACCCGGCGCGAGCGCTCCAACACGCCGCTGCAGGCGCTGACCTTGTGGAACGATCCGGTCTTCTTCGACATGGCGCAGGCCCTGGGGCGACGCATCATCGAGGAGGCACCGCGAATGGCGGATCGACAGGTACAGGTAACAGAGCGGATTCGCTATGCCTTCCGGCTCTGTCTGGGGCGGCATCCCGACGCGGCCGAGGCAGCGTCGGTGCGCAAGTTCTACGCGAGTCAGCTGGCGCAATTCGAGACGGACGAGGAGTCCGCCGGAGCGGCGATCGGTGACCGTCCGGGTCCTGACGGGGCAACCGCGGCGGAGCTCGCCGCGTGGGTCATCGTCGGCCGCACCATCCTGAACATGGACGAATTCATCACGAGAGAATAAACGCGTGCACCCGATCGAAGAATCTATCCTTCTGAACCGGCGTCATTTTTTGACCTCGACAGCCAGTGGTGTTGGCGCCCTGGCGCTGGGCTCGATGCTCCACGACGATGGGCTGCTGGCCACAGAGCCGTACAACCCGATGGCCGTCAAGCCGCCGCACTTCGATGCGCGGACGAAGAGCTGTATCTTCATCTTTCTCGCCGGCGCGCCGAGTCAGATCGACCTCTACGACCCCAAACCGAAGCTGGTCGAGCTCCACGGACAGCCGCTCCCGGAGTCGATGTCAGAGAACGTGCGCTTTGCCTTCATCAGCGCCAAGACGGCGAGGCTGAAAGGGAGCCCGCGGAAGTTCACGCGGCACGGCCAATGCGGCATGGAGCTCTCCGACCGCATTCCGCACCTGGCCACCTGCGCCGACGACATCGCGCTTGTCCGCTCCATGCACACCGAGGAGTTCAACCACCACCCGGGGCAGCTCATGATGAACTCCGGGGTGGGACGGTTCGGGCGGCCGAGTGTCGGCTCCTGGGTTACCTACGGCCTGGGCAGCGAATCGAGCGACTTGCCGGGCTATGTGGTCCTGTCGGCGGGCGTCGGATCGAGCGGCGGGACCTCGAACTGGACGAGCGGTTTTCTGCCGACGACCTACCAGGGAGTCGCGTTCCGCAATCAAGGCGATCCGATCCTCAACCTGAAGAGCCCTCCCGGTGTCTCCCGACAAAGACAGCGAGAAGGTCTCGAGGTGCTCTCGGAGCTCAACCGCAACCGTCTTGGGCAGTCGGGAGACGAGCAAATCGCCAGCCGCATCGCCTCCTACGAGCTGGCCTTCCGCATGCAGATGGCCGCGCCGGAATTGATGGACCTCTCCGGCGAGAAGCAGAGGACGCTCGAGGCTTACGGTGTCGACCGTACCGAACCGGAAAACTTGCGCCACCGCGGCTACCGCTCGGATGCTCATGGCGTGTTCGCGCGCAACTGTCTTCTCGCCCGACGTCTGGTGGAGCGTGGAGTCCGCTTCATCAACCTGTACCACGCCTCCTGGGATCACCACGACGCGCTGGACAAGGATCTCAAGTACAACTGCAGTGTCGTGGATCAGCCGATCGCGGCGCTCATCAAGGACCTGAAGGAGCGCGGGCTTCTCGACTCGACGCTCATCGTCTGCACGGGCGAGTTCGGACGCACGCCGCTCGCCGACACGCACGAGGGCAATGGCCAGAAGCCCGGCCGCGATCATCATCCCTTCGCCTTCACTCTGTGGATGGCGGGGGGCGGCGTGCCGGGCGGCAAGGTGATCGGTCAAACCGACGAATTCGGGTGGGCGCCGGTAAAGGATCCCGTGCACATCAACGACTTCCATGCGACACTGCTCCACCTGTTCGGACTGAATCACCTGAAGCTGACGACGCGTTTTGGCGGCCTGGATCTGCGGCTGACGGACCTCGGCGGCAAGGTGGTGAAGAAACTGGTAGTTTAACCATGATGAGGCATCCTACGCGCCGGAGCTTCCTGAAGCGCACGGCTCGTGCGCTGGGGGCTGGGATAGCAGCTCCCCTCATCGCCCGGACGGGTGTCATCGGCTTTGCCGGCGAACCGGGAGCGAACGATCGCATCACCATCGGTTTCATCGGCTCGGGCGGTCGGGGACGGACATTGATGAGCCAGACGCCGAAGCCGGGTGAGATCGTTGCCGTTTGCGACGTCGACTTGAGCCGCTGCCACCTGGCGGTCCAGGAGAAGGCGCCCCTTTCCTCGGCGTGGGAGGTCACGCAAGACTATCGCAGGCTTCTCGATCGTAACGACATCGACGCCGTCATCGTACCGACGACCGACCACGGCCGGGTCCTCGCGTGCATTCACGCGTGTCAGGCCGGCAAGGACGTCTACGCCGAGAAGCCGCTTACTTTGGCCATCGCGGAGGGCCGGGCTCTCGTCAACGCGGTCCGCAAGTACGGGAGGGTGTTCCAGACAGGATCGCAGCAGCGGTCGATGGAGTACAACCGCTATGCGTGCGCGCTCGTACGCACGGGACGGATTGGCAGAGTCCACACCGTTCTCGGCTGTAATTACACCGGGCCGGGCGTGTGCGACAACCTCCCCGAGCACCCGATCCCGCGCAGCCTCGACTGGGACCTGTGGTGCGCCCAGACCCGAATCAAGCCGTACAATATAGACCTGCAGCAGAACTGGATGCACTGTCGCGATTATTCCGGTGGCGTGATGACCAACTGGGGAGCCCACGGTCTGGATCAAGTACAGTGGGCCCTCGGGATGGACGGGACGGGCCCCGTCGAGATCTGGCCGGCAAGCGACGGGCCGAACGGCAAGGTCCACATGCGCTATGCCAGCGGCGTCCTCGTGAAGCTCGAGCTCCCCTCCGGGAGCGCGCTGATGGGGGGTGCGATCTTTCTGGGCGAGAAGGGAAAGATCGAGGTGCGGCGCAACCAGTTCATCGCCACGCCTCGGGAAATCGCCAGCGATCCTCCCGAGCCGCGGAAGAGGGAAATCTGGGAGGGCCGTGGCTTTCAGGCGAAGTTTCACATCGGCAACTGGCTCGAGTGCATCCGGTCGCGCAACTTGCCCGTCGCCGACGTGGAGATCGGTCACCGTTCGATCACCGTCTGCCACCTGGCGAACATCGCGCGCGAGGTCGGCCGGAAGCTTGACTGGGACCCGGAGAATGAGGTGTTCCGCGGCGACCCGGAAGCCAACCGCTACCTCGACCGTCCGCGCCGCAAAGGCTACGAGCTCCCGGACCTCACGTGATAAGAGCTCGAGATCTGGAATGAAACGTATCGCAATCACCCTGGCGCTATTCGCGCTCACAATACTTGGGCAGGACACGAGTCTGGAGGCGAGCGGCCGGTCCGAGCGCTACAAGGCGCTGAAAGTCACACCGCCGCCGCACCCGGGGACCTGGAAGATTCTCGAGCGTAATGGTGCCAGCATGAATGTGGGGCCGCATCTCTCTTCACTGGGGCTGGGCGAGTCGGGAACGGGCGTCATCCGTTCTCCGGCGTTCACCGTGTCCACCGAGACGATAACCCTGACGCTCTGCGGACAAGACGGACCGCGGGGGGAGCGTAAGAGGAACTTCGTCGCCATCGTCGACGCCGAAACCGGTGAGACCCTACGCAAAACCTACGCGCCCCGTTCGGACTCCTGGCAACCGCGTTCCTGGGATGTCGCCGCGTTGCGCGGACGGCGGGTCTGCTTCGAGGCGCACGATCATGACGCGGCGGGCGCATTCGCCTGGACGGGGATCGCCAGGATCGACGCCGGCTCGAGGTTCCGGGTGGACTTCCGGAAGGGGCTGCCCGAAGGTTGGACGTCGACCAACCCGGACCATGACGCCCGTTACGTCGAGGTGACGGGAGGGGTTCCCTTCCGCGCTCTCGTGTCGCACGACTCGCTGATCCCGGCGCTGGGCTCCGCCGAGATCCCTTGCGGATTCCGAGCCGAGCGACTCTTCTTCCTTGGCGGCACCGTGTTCCGGGCCCGACCCCTCGAGGTCTGCGGAACTGTGCACATCGCCTACCGCGAAGGACCTCCGGAGTCCCACCCTCTGATGATGGGCTACACGCTCGACGGCGAGTTCAAGCTCCTTAGCGAATCGAAGGCGCTCCACCTCCGCACCTCCGGTGACAGCTTCCAGCACTACTTCGTCATCCGGCCCCGCGCCGGAGTGATCGATCGGATCCGCTTGGAGCGTCATCCCAGCTCAAAGAGCAGTCCCCGCATCACCGCGATCACCTGCGAGACCACAGCCACTGCCGAGAGTCTCCTGGATCTTTCCGACTCCGTGCCGTCGCCCCAGGAGGTGGCGTGGATCGAGTCGCACACGATCTCCGCCAGCTCGCCGAAACTCGGTGAGATCATCGAGGAAGTCCGGCGGGCCCACAAGCTCGTTCTGGAGGAGGGGCCTCAGGTCCTCCGCTTCGAACGCTCGAAGGTCAGCGACCACACCTTCGAGGCGGCGTCGGTGTTCGACGTGGACGGCGACGGCCAAAAAGATATTGTCTCGGGGGCTTACTGGTTTCGAGGTCCCGACTTCCTTCGATCCCACAAGCTCACGGAAATCGAGAAAATCGGGGAATACTGGGATGATTTCTCGGACTTCCCGATGGACGTCAACGGGGACGGCTATCCCGACATCGTCACCGGAGCCGTTTTCGGCGGTCCTCTGCGCTGGCTCGAAAACCCCCAGAGGCGAGATGCCCTCTGGGTCGTCCATCCCATCGAGCAGGTGGGCGGCATCGAGACCATTCGATTCTGGGACGTGGACGGTGACGGCGTCGTCGAGGTCTGTCCCAACGCGGGCGGAAACGTCATCTTCTTCCGTCTGATGCTGGATGAAAATCGAAGGGGCCTCGGGCGTTTCACCCGGCACGTCGTCAAGACGGGCGGCTGCGGTCATGGGCTCGGGTTTGGTGATATCAACGGCGACGGCCGCGGCGATTTCGTCGTCCCGGACGGCTGGATCGAGGCGCCCGCAGACCCGCTCACCGGCGAATGGGTCTGGCACGACGAGTTCCGGCTCGGCGTTGCGAGCGTGCCCATCCTCGTTCACGATGTGGATGGGGATGGCAAGGCCGACCTGATCGTGGGTCAGGGACACGATTACGGCCTGGACTGGTATCAGCAAGGAGCGACCCCGGATGGTGCGAGAACGTGGACAAGACACAGGATCGACCGCGGCTCCTCGCAGCTCCACGCGGTATCCCTCAGCGACATCGACAACGACGGCGACCTGGAGCTGATCACCGGCAAGCGGTACCGCGCCCATTGCGGTAACGATCCGGGTGCGGCCGACCCTCTCTTCGTGCGTTACTTCGACATCGACGGGGGTACCTTCACGTGCCACACGATCGACTATGGCGCTGCCGAAAGCGCGAGTGGCGTCGGGATCTATTTCTGGGTCGAAGACGTCGACGGGAACGGCTGGAAAGACATCGTCGCGCCGGGCAAGGAAGGGCTGTACCTGTTCAAGAACCTGGGACGCGACTAGCGAAGCGGGACAGAGACCTCGCTGAATGGGAGAGGCGGCTTGTTCGTGTCACCCATTAGCATCGTATGACACGGCTCTGGGGCGGTTACTGTACCTTGCCCAGGCAAGGTACAGTGTCCGGTGAAACTATTTCAGCTAGAGATCATTCGCCTGCGGTCCACACCGTCAAGCCTGTCAGAGGCTCTTTCTTTCGGTGGCGCCGCCAGCTGGTGCCGTAGGCGACGACCAGGAATGTCACGTTCACGATGGGGCCGATCCAGAACTTGTGCACGGGGCACGTGATGGCCCGGGGAAGCCATCCGATGACACCCAGAACGAGATACAGATTCAGCAGCACGGCCACGGTCAAACCAACCAGGGCGGCCACGTTGTCGACGCGAGTGGTAAAGAAGCCGAGAACGAACAATCCCATCAGACACCCGGCGAAGATGGAGCCGATAGCCCAGTCCAGCTCGTTGATCGTCTTGGTTGGTATCTGACTGAGAACGACGGCCACGGTGATCATGATCACCGCCGCCGCCACGGCGACCGTGCGCGCCGTGTTCAAGTAGAAACGGTCGCTTCGCCCAGGCGCGAGATGGGGCTTGACGACGTCAATGACGGTGACGGTGGAGACCGCGTTCAACGTGGAGTCCACCGATGACATGGCCGCGGAGATCACGCCGGCAACGACGAGTCCTGCAATACCCGGCGGCAGGCGAGTCAGGATGAAATGAGGGTACACCTGTTCGAAATGCTGCTCGTCGCTCAAGCGGCTCACTACGGTATCGGGGAACACCTGGAAGTAGACGAACAAGCAGGTGCCCACAAAAAAGAAGTAGGCCCAGGTGGGCAGGACGATGGCGCCATAGATGATGGTCGCCTTGCGCGCTTCGCGGGTCGAGCGGGCGGCAAGGTAGCGCTGGACGATGTTCTGGTCGGCATGGTAGGCCGCCCAGGCGAAGATCCCGAGCGTAAGCGCCGCCCAGAAACTGCGGTTGGTAAAGCTCCATTCCATCTCTCCGAGCCCGAATTTCCCCTCCGCCAGGCCCACCTCGAAAACCTGCGCCAGTCCCCCGGGTATCTGTGCCGTCAGATACACGACCGTGACAATGCCGCCAAGGAGAAGAACGATACTCTGGATAACGTCGGTCCAGATGACCGCGTCGATGCCGCCGATGACGGTGTACAGGGCGACGAACAGGCCCGTCGCGATGATCACGGGAACCATCGGCCAGCCGGTCAGGACAACGATCAAGTTGGAGATCAGGCAGAGGACAATCCCCAGCCAGCACAGGCGCATGATCATGAAACTGAAAGTGCCATACAGTCGAATGATGACTCCGTACCTCGCACCCAGGTACTCATAGGCAGAGGTCGTCTTGCCGCGGCGAAATAGCGGGATAAATACGACCACGGCCAGCAGGACGCCGATGGGAAGCGTGAGGTTGATGACCAGATCACGAAAATCGTCGGCGTAGGCCGCGGCTGGAAAGGCCAGGAACGCGACCGAGCTGACCGAGGTTGCCATCAAGGACAGCCCCAGGGTCGGTCCAGAGAAGGACCGGTTGCCGACAAAGTACTCTTCGGTGCTCGTGTTGCGACGTCCGAAATAGACCGCAATGGCCGCCATGCCCGCCAGGTAGAGAGCGATGACCACGATGTCCAGGGGGCGAACGGCGACGACGCTTAACAAGGGGCTCCTATCTGGCGCGGCACTTGAATAAACGACTAGCTCGCGTCAAACTGTTTCTCCGGGACATTGGCTTCACCAAGGACGACGAACCTACCATGACGACGCCCCTCACGCAAACCGACATTGCCGCTGGCTTCCGCGCTACGGGCCTGGGAGCGGGTGATGTGGTATTGATTCATTCCGCGATGCGCACCTTCGGCACCATCGATGACGGGGCGCGTACCGTCGTGGACGCGCTACTGGAGGTGCTCGGTCCTACCGGCACGCTCGTGGTGCCCACATTCACGTTTGCCCATGAGGCGGAAGACGACCCGATGATCGAGCCGGCGACCGACTGCTCCGAGATGGGAATTATCACGGAGACGGCGCGATCGCGCCCGGATGCCATGCGGAGCATCGCCTTTCGCCACAGCGTTGCGGCGATGGGCCCGAGGGCCAGCGTCATCACCGAGGTCGACCCGTCCTTGTCGCCGTTCGACCTGCGGGCGTCTTTCGGAGTCATGCTGGCGCTCAACACGCAAGTGTTGCTTCTTGGACTTACCTACGCAAGCTCGACGAGCCACCATTTCGCGGAATTTGTCTGCGACGTGCCTTACCGTCAGACGCTTCCGTTGAACGTGAAGGTCCGACGTTCTTCCGGCGAGATCGCAGAGCAGGCAATGACCGACTATCAACCCAAGAGTGAAGGCGGCTCGTACTACGGAAGTCGGGGCTGCGATTTCAATCGGCTCGGCAAGATGCTCGAAGACGGAGACCGCGTCGGTACGGCATTTGTCGGGAACTGTGCGGTCCGCCGCTTTGCCATGCGGGACCTGGTGGATCTGGCTCGAGTCGAGGCGGCCAGAGACTACAATGTTTTTCGCACAGCGGATGGTCAGCCGGAGAAGACAACTCCGCTGAGCTTTGGCCAAACGGTGCTCAGCCCGACGCTGGTCGACGGAGCCGGGCGGCCGCACCGCGTCGAGTGGTGCGTGAAAGATAGCGGAAAACTGCACATGCCCGACGAAGCCTCGTGAACGACCCTTTACGATGCGTTTCGTGGACGGCGCGCGAATGAGCTCCACCGAGCTGGAGTCGCTCCTGTTCCAGATGCGGGTCCGCGGTTTCTGCGTTCTTGAGAACGTGATCCCCGCTGACCGATGCGCTGTGATTCGCGAGAGCGTGACCGCCACGGTCAAGCGCCATCGCACCGCCGACGCACCCAGACACGTCGGCTTCACGCCCAGCGTCATCAACCACGATGCATCCTTTGCCGAGTATCTCGGCGATGAAACCCTGCTGGGGCTAATCGGCCGCCTGCTCGGCGAGCACGTCCGCATCTCGTTCACGTCGGCCGTCATCAACGAACCGGGCAACGAGCGCGGCGACTGGCATGCCGATTGGCCCTTCAACCAGCACAACGCGGGCCACATCCCCGCGCCGTACCCGGACGTCGTGATGCACATCACGACGCTCTGGATGTTGTCACCTTTCGAGATCGAAAACGGCGGAACGCTGGTGGTTCCGGGAAGCCACCGTTGCCCGACGAATCCGACAGCCAACGGTGAGAACGCTGGCAGCGCGTCTGACGAAATCCCCGATCCGTACGCGCAAGTTCCCGGGGAGACCCACGTGACGGGCTCAGCCGGCAGCGTGCTGGTGATGGACAGCCGGCTGTGGCACGCGACGGCTCCCAACCATGCCGACCCACCTCGCGTAGCACTGGCGGTGCGCTACGCTCCCTGGTGGCTGAACCTGCAAGTGCTGCGCCCCGGGTCGGACGAGCGCAAGAGCCTGTGCGACGAAGCCGGAAAGACCGACAACATCGTCCCGTCCATCCGTCGGGAGGTGTTCGACAGCTTGCCGAGCAATGTAAAACCGTTGTACAGGCACTGGGTGGAGTAGAGCCCCTGGCGTTGGCCCGGCCCGGCCTGTTCTTTGTTTCCGCCGTCGGATACAATCCCGGGCACGTCTAATAGAGAGCACGAAGGAGAAGCCATGGATCAAACACGACACCCGTATGACCGTGAAGCGCGCAGTTTCACCTCCAAGGTGATCAACTGGCAAGACCTGGGGTCGACGACCGCTACGGCTTGAAAACGTTGGTGCTTCAGAAAGGTCCCTCGACTTGCCCCTTCTCGACTGGTTTATCGTCGTCGCTCTGAACGGATCGATCATTGCCTTCGGTTTCCTGCTGGCCCGGGGGATGCACTCCAGCGCCGAGTGGTTTCTTGCCGGACGTCGGCTGCCGTACTGGATCGTCGGCCTGTCGATGTACGCGACTGCGATCGACGCGAGTGACCTGGTCGCGGATTCGGGCGGAACGTACACGCTCGGTTTCAGGTACTTCCCCGCGAACATGGTCGGAGTGCCCCTTGGCTGGGTTTTCGCCGGATTCTTCGTTTTCTTGCCCATGTACCGGGCGGGCATGTACACGAACGCCGAGTACCTGGAAGCACGTTTCGGCCCCGCGGCGCGCGTCCTCTGCGCTCTGGTTCAGGTGCAGTACCGGACGTTCGTGCTGGCCATCATGGGGGTGTCGCTCTACTGGACCCTTAACGTGGTCTGCGGCCTGAGCTTTTCCCAAGCGCTTGTCAGCGTCGTTCTGGTCGCGGTCTTCGCGAGCATCTACACGGCGTTCGGCGGCCTGCGGTCGGTGGCCATCACCGACGTTCTCCAGTTCGGCGTCATGACGATCGCGGCGCTGGTCATCTGGTTTGCCGTGCTCGACCAGCTGGGTGGCTGGAGCCGTGTCGAGGAGCGTCTCGCCGGAGCCGAGGCTTCCGACCTGCTGCATTGCGGAAGCGATCACGTGGCGACCGAGGACGTCCACGCGAACACGTCCGAAGAGATCGACCGCAAGCTCCTCCTGGGTGGAGAGCACGACGCCGCCGCGGGTGTCATCCGGACGACGACCCCGGCGTGGCTGGTCGCCCTGGGTCTCGTCATCATGGGCTTCGCCTATCCCATCGTCAACCACACCCAGAGCATGAGAATGTTCGCGTCGAAGAGTGAATGGGACCTCAAAATGTCGGTGAGCGTGGCGAGCCTCGTCATCATCGTCATGTCGTTCTTCAACCTCACGATGGGGGTCCTGGGGAGAGCCTGGATGCCGGACCAGGCCCTTCTGCCGGAGGGGAACGCCGACAACATCTACACCTGGATGGTCAGCCAGATCGACACCCTGGGCCTGCGGGGAATCGTCGTGGCGGGGATCTTCGCCGCCGCCTTCTCGACCTACGATTCGATCGGATCGTCGCTCTCGGCGCTGCTGACGCGCGACGTGTACGCGCGGTTTGTGGTGCGCAACCGTGGGGATCACCACTACCTGCGCGTTGGCCAGTGGCTGACGCCCGTGGTGATAGGGATCTCCTTCGGGTACATGCCGTTACTCTTCAAAGGTGGTATGCTCCATCGCTTTGTGGACCTGACGAGCGCTTTCGTGATCCCTCTGCTGACGGTGTTCCTCATGGGACGGTTCACCCGGGTCCATCGCGCCTCCGGCACACTGGGGCTGCTCGTCGGCGCAGCCTACGGAGTCCTCCGTCTCTTCGCACCCACCCTGGCGGAGACCTGGGGCGTCACGGTCCTTCCGGGTGTCCTCGTCAATTCCTACGCTGCCTACGTCTTCGCCCTGCTGATCACGGCGTGCGCGATGGTGATCGTGTCGCTCGTCCAGGGATGGGAGCCGCGTGGTTGCACCCTTGCGGCGCGCCATCAGGAGCAGGAGGGATGGCTCCGGTCCAGCCAGGAGGCGGTGCAGAAGCTGGAGTCGGCCGAGGTAGCGTCCAGCGAGAAATTCGCTGTACTGCCGGCAATACTGGCGGTCCTGGTCCTGGGGTTCGGGTGTTACTTGTGTTTCTTCTTTTGGTGGTGAGATTGTGGTGCGGGCGTCTCGCCTGCATCTTCCCGTTCCCGTCGGAGCAGGCTAGTTGTCGTAGAACGTGACTTTTTCAACGGGCTGCTAGGGCCACCGTAAGGACTTTGATTTCCTCTCGAGCCCTTCGGGCGCGGGCAGGGGCACGGGCTCGGGCACGAAGCAAATACTACGGGCAACCCATAGTGTTCTGCGGACACTCGGCCATTTCGATACAACCCTGTCCCTGCTCGGGCGGGGGGCCTCCCTGGAAGAGGAAGGCGAGCAGGTAGACCGCATCGGAGAGGTCGATCGACACGTCGGTGTTGACATCAATGAGGGCCAGATTGCCCGCCGTGGTGCTGCAAGGCAGCATCGAGGGATTGCCCTGGAACAGGTGTCCGAGGAGGCAGATCACGTCCGAGAGGTCGAGCGTCCCATCCTGGTTGCAGTCGCCCGGGATGTTGAAAGTGGCCACCACACAGGGGACCCCATCTCCACCGTAGGTCCCGTTCAGAGCCGTACATTGCGCGGCCGTGAGGAGCAGACAGGCTCCGCCGTCGAGTTGACAGGCGCCGGTCGGGCAGGAGGTCCCATCTCCGAGGTAGGTTCCGCTCTGAGCCAAACACTCGTCCATCGTGAGGAGCTCACACATCCCGTCGCCGGCTCCGGCAGACGGTTGACAGGCTCCGTGCTGGACCAAGGCAGCGGCCATTCCGCTCTGGAGTCTTTCGATCTGGCCTTGCTTGAGAGCGACGTCGAAGATGGAGATTTCGTCGAAGGTGGTTTCCAAAGCGCCCATGGGGCTGCCAGCGACCGCGAAATTACCGACGTGAAAGCAGGTGTCGCGCATCTCGATGGGATCAGGGATGCAGGTTGTCCCTACCGGCGTGACCAGTTTCGTTACGGAATTCCCCATAACGGCCACGCCATCCAGATAAACGGTTACTAATTCTTCTTTCACGGTAGCTGCGACGTGATACCAGGTGCCGTTTACTAATGAGGTGGAGGCTTCCACGTCACTGGCGTCTCCCCAGAAAGCAAACTTCTCACTGGCCACGCCACCCAATCCCAGGACCAGGGAGCTCATTCCCTGCGGGCCGCCTAGCTTTCCCCAGCCCAGCAAGAATTTATTCCCCTGCGCCACGTCCTCGATTTTCACCCAGGAGGCAATCGTCCTCTCCTCGGCACCGTCGGGCAAGCCCGTGGAGTCCGCCAGCATCGCATCATCCCCCCCATCGAATTTCGCCGCTTTGCCCGAGCTGAAAGCGAGCGGACCGTCGACCCGTATAGCACTGGCACTGCCGTCGCCGTTGGCGTGATCGTAATCCACGAGTGTGCCATCATTGCCGTTGGCAGAGGCGTCGGCGACATCCACACCCGTGAGTTCGTTGAAGCGATAGTCCGCGACAACGGTGGCGGGGTCAATGTCGTGGGTGGGGGTGAGAGGGGGCAGGACCGTTGCCAGCCCTTGCATCAGGCTCAGGATATCCTCCTGAGGGAGGGCAACGTTCAGGACGATGACCTCGTCGAACGTGCCTTCGAAAGCAGCCATGGTCCCGCCGAAATGACCCACGAAAAAGGTTGTCAGATCGGGTGTCGCCAGAGGATTAATAACTTCTCTGGTTGCCTCAGCCACTCCATTCAGATACAGGGTGAATACATTGGGTGTGCCGCTTTTCACCGTGGCCGCGATATGGTACCAGGTGTTGTCTGTGCTGTCGTCGTCTTGTAACTCAGTGCAGGCAGGTGGGATGACCGTGGCCGGTGTGCATTCAAGATCCCGCTGCTGTCCCCAGAAAGAAAACAGCCTGTTGGCCTGGTTACGCAAGCCCATGACCACGGCGCTCGCCTGCCCCTGGGTTTCATGAGAACCCCAACCGACGAGGAGCCTGTTCCCCGCTCCCTTCTCCTTGGGGTCGGGCGCAAAGATTTCCGGTGTGTCCATACGGGGACTCTTGACCCAGAATGCGATCGTCCTGTCCGCATTTCCCACGGGGAAACCCGTTGTGGGGGCCCGCATGGAATCATCCAACCCATCACAGCTCATACCCATGCCGAACTTACCCGCTACCCGCGTAGGCAAGGTGATTCCGTCGCCAGCAGGATCAGTATTGGAATCCACGAACACGCCACAGTTACCGTTTCCAGAAGCGTCCTCGACAATGATCCCGCTAGGTTCGTCAAAGAGCCACGCCCCGACAACGGTACTGGGGTCGACTACGGCCGAGCCTTGCCGTGGCAAGACACTGATCAGAAGGAAACTCAGGAAACCGACGCAAATCCTCGTACGCATACGCATGGGTACCCTTTCTTCTGAATTACGTAAAGCCTTCTGAATTACGTAAAGATCGCAATGAAGACCCATTCGACCAAGGTGGATACAGTCTACAGTTTGTTAGCGCCTTGGGCCGGGGTCAATAAAAACTCAGGAGCTTCCGGCCGCTGTTGTGGGCGGGTCTCCCGACCCGCCCAC
>Ga0315336_1003920_pt1 | contig 18774 bp, 23 predicted proteins | sample ASW5metaG_FD_204512 | JGI IMG/M metagenome (GOLD analysis project Ga0315336, IMG submission 204512) | Ammonia-oxidizing marine archaeal communities from Monterey Bay, California, United States - ASW #5 | ecosystem: Environmental > Aquatic > Marine > Intertidal zone | place: USA: California... | reverse complement strand
GCGATGGCGGCGACGGTGCTCATGGCCACGAGCGCGAGCGAAGCGGCCGCGCGTCCCGTCGTCTTTAAAGTGGAAGGAATATTCATTGAACTCTCCGTTGGAATGGATGGTCGCCGCTCTAGAGCGCGTCGGTGTCTGTTTCGCCTGTGCGGATGCGCACCGCCTGGTCGATGCCGAAGACGAAGATCTTGCCGTCGCCGATCTGCCCGGTCTTGGCGGCCGAGGTGATGGCTTCGACGGCCTTGTCGACCATGTCGGCGCCGACCGCGACCTCGATCTTGATCTTGGGGAGGAAGCTGACCGCGTATTCCGCGCCGCGATAGATTTCCGTGTGTCCCTTCTGACGTCCGTAGCCTTTGACCTCGGTGACGGTCAGGCCCTGGATGCCGACGGCGGTCAGCGCTTCGCGCACCTCGTCGAGCTTGAACGGCTTGATGATTGCCATCACGATTTTCATAAGGTTTCACCCTTTGCTGTTGCGGTCCCCCGCGTTTGCACACCTACACCGATCCCGAGGAGAGCCGGAGAGTGCCCGACAGGATTCAAGCTCCGTGCCAATTGCCGAAGCAGGGGGTTAACCTATTGTAAACAAAGGGGCCGAGCGCCTCGCGCATATCTTTTGTGTGCGAGCGCTTCGAGCTGGCTGATCAGAAAATAGGCAAAATATCGAAAATGCCCATTTCGCAGGCTTAACCGGAAGCCGGCTCAGCGCTTGAGTCGGATCAGGCCTTCCTGGGCGACCGAGGCGATGAGCGTTCCGTCCCGCGCGAACAGCGAGCCGCGCGTGAAGCCGCGCGAGCCCTGCGTGGATGGGCTGTCCTGGTTGTAAAGGATCCAGTCGTCCAGCGAGTGGCTGCGGTGAAACCACATCGCATGGTCGAGGCTGGCCGCCTGGATGTCGCGGTCGAAGATGGCGCGGCCATGCGCAAAGGTCGAGGTGTCGAGCAGCGTCATATCGGAAAGATAGGCGAGCACGGCCGCCTGTATCGCGCGGTTCTCGGGCACCGGGCCGGTGGTGCGGATCCAGATGTTCTGCTGCGGCTCCAGCTTCTCGCGGCTCGTATAATGCTTCAGCATCACCGGCTTCATCTCGATCGGCCGGTCGCGCTCCCAGTAGCGCCTGATGCCCTCCGGCACCGCCTCGCCGAACTTGCCGAGCAGCTCGCGCTGGGTGAGCAGCGTGTCGGGCGCCGGCACGTCGCGCGGCATCGGCATCTGGTGCTCGAGGCCGACCTCGTCCTGCTGGAACGAAGCCTCCAGCGAAAAGATCGCCTGGCCATGCTGGATCGCCACGACCCGGCGCGTGGTGAAGGAGCCGCCGTCGCGGATGCGGTCGACCTCGTAGACGATCGGCAGCTTGGTGTCGCCCGGCCGCATGAAATAGCCGTGCAGCGAATGCACATGGCGCTCCGGCTCCACGGTGCGCTGCGCGGCGACCAGCGCCTGGGCGATGGTCTGGCCGCCGAAGACGCGCTGCCAGTCGACCTTGGGGCTGCGACCACGATACAGGTTGTGTTCGAGCTGCTCGAGGTCGAGAATGTCGAGAAGCTCGTCCATGGCCGCCGTCATGTTTGAAATCCTTCAAGGATGCGCCATGGCCGGTTTCGGACAGGACGTGCAGCCAGTCAAGGCCGCAAACGGCGGCCGGTCGAAGCCGCGAAAGGATGATGCCATGGTCGACCGCAAGCCGGATGGAGCAAGGGCCGATGGAAACCGCGAGGCTCCGCTCGACGTGCTTGTTGCCGGCGCGGGCTATGTCGGCCTGGCCAGCGCCGTATCGCTCAAGCAGGCGCGCCCCAGCCTCGCCGTCGCCGTCGTCGACGCGGCGCCCGCCGGCGTCTGGCGAAAGGACGTCCGCGCCTCGGCGATCGCGGCCGCCGCCTGCCGTATGCTGGAGCAGCTCGGCGTCTGGGACGAGATCGCGCCGGAGGCTCAGGCGATCACCGAGATGATCATCACCGATTCGCGCGCCGCCGATCCCGCGCGCCCGGTGTTCCTCACTTTCGACGGCGAGGTCGCCCCCGGCGAGCCCTTCGCGCATATGGTCGCCAACACCGATCTGAACGGCGCGCTCCGCCGGCGAGCCGGAGAACTCGGCATCGACATCATCGAGGGCGTTGCCGTCGCCGCCTTTGATACCGGCGGCGCCGGCATCACCGTGCATCTTGCCGACGGCGCGGCGCTGACGGCGCGGCTGCTGATTGCCGCCGACGGCGTCAACTCGCGGCTGCGCGACATGGCCGGCATCAAGACGGTGAGGTGGGAATACGGTCAGTCCGGCATCGTCTGCACAGTGGCGCACGAGCGCCCGCACAACGGCCGCGCCGAAGAGCATTTCCTCCCCGCCGGCCCGTTCGCGATATTGCCGCTGAAGCCGGACAAGGATGGAACCAACCGCTCCTCGATCGTGTGGGTGGAGCGCGCGCAGGACGCGAAAGCGCTGGTCGAGGGCGACGAGTTTGTTTTCGAGCACGATCTGGAACAGCGCTTCGGCCTGAAGCTCGGCGAGATCCGCGTCGTCGACAAGCCGCGCGCCTGGCCGCTTGGTCTGACGCTCGCCCGCGCCTTCATCGCGCCGCGCATCGCGCTCGCGGGCGATGCCGCCCACGGCATCCACCCGATCGCCGGCCAGGGGCTCAATCTCGGCTTCCGGGACGTGGCCGCGCTCGCCGAGGTGCTGGTCGAGGCCGACCGGCTCGGCCAGGACATCGGCGCGCTCGACGTGCTGGAACGCTACCAGCAATGGCGGCGGTTCGACACTTTCCAGATGGGCGTCACCACCGACGTGTTGAACCGGATGTTTTCCAACGACATCGGCCCGCTGCGCGCCGTGCGCGACATCGGCTTGGGCCTCGTCGAGCGCATGCCGCGGCTGAAGGACTTCTTTATCCGCCAGGCCTCGGGCCTCTCCGGCGACACACCAAGGCTATTGAAAGGGGAAGCAATCTAGCAGCCAAAGGAGATGATAGAGGACCAGGACTGCGGCTAGCATGCCGATCACCAATCTGCCGGCCCTGGATTTGCCCAACCTGTATCCAAACAGCGTATCAACCAGATCGGCCAATTCAGCAGCCACGCAGGCAATCGCTTCCATCTGAGCCTTGGCGGTTCGGTGTACCCGCCATTGATGTAGGCACAACTGCCTCGCGTTCAAAGATCGATGGTCGCCTGGATCAATTGACTTCGAAACCCAGCTTCTGCCGCAGCCTCAGCATCCGCTGATCGGCGACCTTCAAGCTCTGCTCGCCGCCTTGAGCGACCCGATTCAGCATCCTGAGCAGGTCGTCCCGCTCGTGCGGATCGAGGCGCTCGCGCAGGAACGGCGCCAGCTTGTCGATGACGATCGTCGTGTCGTCGACCTGCGCGGCCGCCCATTTGGCGTATACGACCGCCTCGTCGGTCTTCTTCTGGCTTTCGGCGATCTGCGCGATCACCTCGCGGATGACGGCCTCGCGCTGGGGCAGGATAGGGCCGTGCTCCGCGACAATCGCGGTGATCAGCGTCGCCGCCGCCACCACCGGATCGTCGATCGCGGTCAGCGGCGAGAGCGCGGCCTGGTTGCGCAATTTCTTGCGGCGGATGTTGCCCTGGACGCGTCCCACGACATCGGCGACCTCGCGCGCGGCGTCGCTCATATATTTCAGCCGATACCACCAGATGGCGGCCGCTCCGAGCATACCAAGGATGGCGATCAGGAAAGGCATGCCGAATTCCCCCGAAATCGCGGCGACGATAAGAGAAGCGCGGCCCTCGTTCAACACGCAACGGTTGCGACAGGTGAAGAAACGCTGAAGGTGTTTCCCGGGAAAGACAGCTTCAGCGACCCATCCGGCTATGAGCCCGGTATGTCGTAGATCGCCCGGACCTCGATGGTGCCGAGTTCGGCCAGCGGAATGCCGTCGGCGATCTCCAGCGCCTCGGCAAGGTCCGCCGCCTCGACCATGACGAAGCCGAGCAACTGCTCCTTGGTCTCGGCGAACGGCCCGTCGGTCACCACCGCCTTTCCCTTGCGCCGCCTGAGCGACTTCGAGGTCTTCACCGATTGCAGCGCCTGCGCGACGACCAGCTTGCCTTCACGGTCGAGCGCCCTGTCATAGGCAAGCGAGTCGGCATCGAGCTTTGCCGCGCGCTCTGGCGCCAGGGCGAAGAGGTCCTTTTCCTCGCCATAGACCAGCAGGACATATATCATTTGGAGCTTCCTTTCGCTGACGCATCATGGAAGGCGGCGGTGTCGGTTTTGCCTGCTGTCGCTACGTGGTCGAGCAGGCATGCCGCGACGCCGATGATGGCGATGGCCGCCGCCAGCCGGCCGAAGCCGGGCGCCGGCGAATCCAGCCAGAATTCTTCAAGTCGCATGCCTCTTCGTCCCGGCCTTCCCCAGATCGCAAGATACAGATTGTCCATCCTTGATCTCCATCGGCCGTGAATGGCCGCCCACAGGACGGTCGGACCGATGGGAAGTCGACATTCTTGCACGCAGTTTTTCGATAAGTTTCGACGCGCCTTGCGCGAAGATAATCATGTCAGGCCATGGATGGTCTTCCGGCCCGCCCGCGCTATAGTTCAGGAGAACGCCGGCGCCCGCCGGCGCAACCCCAACAGACCAGGAGGACTCCATGGACCGCACCGCTAACGCCGTCTGGAAAGGTAATCTGACGGAAGGCAAGGGCACGCTCGACACGCAGAGCGGCACCTTGAAGGGCACGCCCTATTCGTTCAAGGCGCGCTTCCAGGACGAGAGCGGCAAGTCCGGCACAAATCCGGAAGAGCTGATCGCCGCCGCGCATGCGGGCTGCTACGCCATGCAGCTGTCGCATTTTCTGGCGGAGAACGGCACCCCCGCCGCCGAGCTCGACGCCAAGGCCGTGGTGACGCTGGTTCCCGGCACCGGCATCACCGGCAGCGCCATCACCCTGGTCGGCAAGGTGCCGGGCATCGACGCCGCGAAGTTCAAGGAGCTGGCCGAGAAGGCCAAGGCCGAATGCCCGGTCTCAAAGGCCCTCGGCGCCATCAAGGTGTCGCTGGACGCGAAATTGGGGTGATGCAGATTGCGCGGGGCAGCGATCCTTCGCTGTCCCGCCGACATTTCCGCTAATGGACCTACAGGCCGAGCGCCTCGATCTTCGCCCGCAACGCCGCGACCTCCTCCTCCAGCGCCCTGACCCGCGCTTCGAGATCGGGATCCGATGACGACGCCGGCGGCTGCCACGGCGCGGCCACCGCCGCCTCCACCGGCCCGCTCAGGAGATGCACATAGCGCTCCTCGCGCTGGCCGGGCGCGCGTTCGAGCAGTTGGATCAGCGGCGGCCGGCGGCCGATCATAAGGTCCAGATTGTCGCGCAGCTCCTCGATCGAGGCAAAGCGCGCCATGCGTTCCGAGCGGGCAAGCAATTCGTGCGCGGTCTGCGCGCCGCGCAGGAGCAACAGACCGATCACGGCGATCTGCGGCGTGGTGAGCGAAAAACGCTGCGCCATCTGATGCTCGTAGCGCTCGACCCGCGAGGCGAAGGCCTGGCGCACCAGCCCCTTCTGCTCCAGCGTGCTCAGCGCCCGCCTGACCTCGGTCAATTCCAGCGCCATGACAGGCTCGCGCGCCGTCTTCTGGTTGGCGGCCTGATGCGCGCCGTTCAGCGTCAGCGGATAGACATCCGGCGTCAGCTCCTTCTTCTCGATCAGCGAGCCGAGTACGCGCGCTTCGACGGCGGAGAGAACGGGGAGATCGGTCATTGGTTGTCTATCCTTTGATAGCTGGAGGGACAGCACCTCCTTCTGGCCTGCCGGCCATCTCCCTCGCAAGGGGGGAGATCAGCAGCTTCTACGCCGCTTGCCTATTCTTGCAACGCTGGAGATTGGCGAAAGCCAAAATGACAGCCGATCTCCTCCGTTGTGGCGGAGAATGTCCGGCGGGACAGAAGGGGAGCGAAGGCTCGCTACCTGCGAGTAAGGCCCGCGAGAACTAAACCCTTCTCTCCACCATCATCTTCTTGATCTCGGCGATCGCCTTCGCCGGATTGAGCCCCTTCGGGCAGGTCTGGGCGCAGTTCATGATGGTGTGGCAGCGATAGAGCCGGAACGGGTCTTCGAGGTTGTCGAGCCGCTCGCCCGTCGCCTCGTCGCGGGAATCGATCAGCCAGCGATAGGCCTGCAGCAGCACCGCCGGGCCGAGATAGCGGTCGCCGTTCCACCAGTAGCTCGGGCAGGAAGTCGAGCAGCAGGCGCACAGGATGCATTCGTAAAGCCCGTCGAGCTTCGCGCGATCCTCGTGGCTCTGCAGCCATTCCTTGGCGGGCTCCGGCGACACCGTCTTCAGCCAAGGCTCGATCGAAGCATGCTGGGCGTAGAAATTGGTGAGATCCGGCACCAGGTCCTTGATCACCGGCATATGCGGCAGCGGATAGATCTTCACGGCGCCCGAAATGTCTTCGGCGCCCTTGGTGCAGGCGAGCGTGTTCGAACCGTCGATGTTCATGGCGCAGGAGCCGCAAATGCCCTCGCGGCAGGAGCGGCGCAGCGTCAGCGTCGGATCGATCTTGTTCTTGATCCACAACAGCGCGTCGAGCACCATCGGGCCGCAATCGTCCATATCGACGAAATAGGTGTCCATGCGCGGGTTTCCGCCGTCATCCGGCGACCAGCGGTAGATGCGGTATTCGCGCAGATTGGTGGCGCCTTCCGGTTTCGGCCAGGTCTTGCCCTGCTGAACCTTGGAATTCTTGGGTAGCGTGAGTTCGACCATTACCTGCGGTCCTTTCGGATGACGAGCTTCAGCCCGGACCAGATTTCGTTGATGGCGGCGACCTTGACGTCGACCAGGTCGCGCTTCAGCGCCTCCGACCGGATCACGTCCTCGGTGACGTCTGTCGCCACTTTCGAGGCCTTCTTCGGCCAGGAGACCCACACCATGCCATCGCGCTTGATCGCCATCTCGATGCCGGCCAGGCCGTCCTCGATCTCGGCGCGCTGCCGGGTGAAGGCGTGCACGGCATCGTATTTCTGGCGGCCCGAGATCGCCGCCCAAGCGGGGGGCCGGTCGACCTTGGCGAAGGACACCGCGTCAGCCAGATCATCGAGCTCCGGCGGCAGCGCGATGAAGGCGGCAACCATGCCGTCCCTCAGGCCGAGCTTGGCCGGAAGGGGCGTGCCGGAATATCCCGCGGCCGCCGATGCCATGATCAATACACCCTGGCCTTCGGCGCGATCTTGGCCGGGTTGATGCCGCCGTCCTTTTCCGCCAGCAGCGTCTCGGTATGCACCGGCCGGTAGGTGAGCGTCACCTTGCCGTCTTCGCTGACACGGGCCAGCGTATGCTTGCGCCAGTTGGCATCGTCGCGCGCCGAGAAATCTTCCCGCGCATGCGCGCCGCGGCTCTCCTTGCGCGCCTCGGCGCCGTGGACCGTGGTGATGGCGTTGACCATCAGGTTTTCCAGCTCCAGCGTCTCGACGAGGTCGGAATTCCAGATCATCGAGCGGTCGGTGACCTTGATGTCCTTGAGCTCGCCCCAGATCTCGGAAACGCGCTTGCAGCCTTTTTCCAGCGAATCCTGCGTGCGGAAAACCGCCGCGTCTTCCTGCATCGCCCGCTGCATCTTCTCGCGCAGCACCGCCGTCGGCGTCGAGCCATTGGCGTGGCGCAGCCTGTCGAAGCGGTCCATGATCTTCTCGACCGAGGCCGCGTTGGGCGAGGGGATAGCGGACTTGCGGTCGATCACCTGGCCGGCGCGCAGCGCCGCGGCGCGGCCGAACACGACGAGGTCGATCAGCGAGTTCGAGCCCAGCCGGTTGGCGCCGTGCACCGACGCGCAGCCGGCTTCGCCCACCGCCATCAGGCCGGGCAAAACGCGATCCGGGCTCTCGGCCGTCGGGTCGAGCACTTCGCCCCAATAATTGGTCGGCACGCCGCCCATGTTGTAGTGCACCGTCGGCAGCACGGGGATCGGCTCTTTGGTGAGGTCGACGCCGGCGAAGATCTTCGCCGATTCCGAGATGCCTGGCAGCCGCTCATGCAGCACCGCCGGGTCGAGATGGTCGAGATGCAGGAAGATGTGATCCTTCTTCGGCCCGACGCCGCGGCCTTCGCGGATCTCCATCGTCATGCAGCGTGAGACCACGTCGCGCGAGGCGAGGTCCTTGGCCGACGGCGCGTAGCGCTCCATGAAGCGCTCGCCCTCGGAATTGACCAGATAGCCACCCTCGCCGCGCGCGCCTTCGGTGATCAGGCAGCCGGCGCCATAGATGCCGGTCGGGTGGAACTGCACGAACTCCATGTCCTGCAACGCGAGCCCGGCCCTGGCTGCCATGCCGCCGCCATCGCCGGTGCAGGTATGCGCCGAAGTGGCGGAGAAATAGGCGCGGCCATAGCCGCCGGTCGCCAGCACCACCATCTTGGCCGAGAAACGGTGGATGGTGCCGTCATCGAGGTTCCAGGCCACCACGCCGGTGCAGGTGCCGTCCGGCTCCATGATCAGGTCGAGCGCGAAATATTCGATGAAGAACTGCGCGTTGTTCTTCAGCGACTGGCCATAAAGCGTATGCAGCATGGCATGGCCGGTGCGGTCGGCGGCCGCGCAGGTGCGCTGCACCGGCGGGCCCTCGCCGAAATTCATCATCATGCCGCCGAAGGGCCGCTGGTAAATCTTGCCTTCTTCCGTGCGCGAGAACGGCACGCCGTAGTGCTCGAGCTCGTAGACCGCCGCGGGCGCCTCGCGCACCATGTATTCCTGCGCGTCGATGTCGCCGAGCCAGTCCGAACCCTTGACGGTGTCGAAGAGGTGCCACTGCCAATTGTCGGGGCCCATATTGGCGAGCGAAGCGGCGATCCCGCCTTGCGCCGCCACCGTGTGCGAGCGCGTCGGGAACACCTTTGTGATGCAGGCGGTGCGCAATCCCTGCTCGGCCATGCCGAGCGTGGCGCGCAGGCCGGCGCCGCCGGCGCCTACGATCACGACGTCGAATTTGTGGTCGACAAAGTTATAGGCGGAAGCCGCGTTGCTTGTATCCTTGGCCAAGGCCTCAGCCTCCGAATGCGAGTTTGAGCAGGGCAAACAGCGAAGCGACGCCGACTGCCACGCAGAAGAATGTGTTGAGCGCGATCAGCGCCAGTTTCATGCCTTCGCCATGCACATAGTCCTCGATGATGACCTGCATGCCGAGCCGCATGTGGTAGAGGCCGGAGATCAGCACCATCGCCAGCACAAGCGCCACGAACGGATTGGCGAGTGCTGCCCGCACTTCCGTGTAGCCGTGGCCGTTGACCGCGATCAGGAAGCCGACGAAGAACAGGAGCAGCGGGATGTTGGCGATCGCCGTCAGCCGCTGGCGCCAGAAATGCTGCGTGCCTTCGCGGGCCGATCCCAGGCCGCGCACCTTGCCGAGCGGCGTGCGCATATCGGTGGTGTTGCCGCTCATGCCAGGCCTCCGCGAGCAATGTAACCTGCGATCCAGATCAGGAGCGTAAGCACGACCGAGCCGGCGAGCGTTGCCCAGGCGATCCTAGACGCGGTGTGTTTTTCCAGCCCCGCCCCGGTGTCCCAGACGAGGTGGCGCAATCCGCCCAGCATGTGGTGCATCAGCGCCCAGGTGTAGCCGAAGAGAATCAGCCGGCCGAGCCAGGAACCGAAGGCCCAGTCTACCCGGTCGAAGGCCGCCTGAGAGCTCGAGGCCGCGATCAGCCAAGCGGCTACCAGCAGCGTGCCGAAGTAAAGCGCGCCGCCGGTGATGCGATGGATGATCGACATCGTCATCGTGATCGGCGGCCGGTAGATTGTCAGATGCGGCGAGAGCGGCCGTTCATGTCTGGCAACTGCGCGGGTGGCTGGTGATTTGCTCATGGCTCCCCCAGTTCGGCATCCTTGAAGCCGGGATGGGAATGCGGCGTTTGCCGCCCTGATATATGGCTCCGGACAGGCGGTTTCTAATGCTCTTTTTGCACCGCGTCAAAGCCGGAAAATCGTTTTGGAAACATCATTTAGTCTGACAAAACTGGCGGTCGTGCGCTTCAATCGATTAGCGGCTGTTTCGAAGCCGGCACAGCGTTCGCTGCATCGCAGCAAGATCGCGCCGAGTTGGTTGAAATTGAGGTCAGGCCAAGTCGAAAACGGCAGGTTCCGAGAACCGGAGCGAAGCGTACCTAAAGTACGTGAGCACCGGAAGCGCAGGAAGCTGCCGTTTACAGGCCGGCCTCACCTGGAGATCAGCCCACCCGCTACCTTCTGCAGGTCTGCGGGGTGGACCCCCGCTTCATCACCAGCGCCTCGCGTCCGTCGATCACGATTGCGTCATGCGTCGCCGCTTCCTGGTAGCGGCTGCTCTGGTTGGCGGGCGATGCCGCGAACTCCTCGGCCGTGCCATCCGGCCGGACCACGCGCAGCGACGATCCGAGATTCTGGATGGTGATCATGCCGCCATTGCCGCATCTGTAGGTGGCCGTCCCGATGCCGGATCGCGGCACGGTAAGGTCGGTGATGGTCTTGGTCGGTGGTGGGGCGGGCGTCTTGGGAGCAGCAATTGCCGGAGCCGTGGCCGGGTACGCGGGCGTTGACGGTACAGGCGCCGCCGCCGAGGCGGCGGCGGAGGGCGTGGTCGTAGCGGGCAAAACAGCGGGCGCCGCGACATTGGCCGCCTTGGGCGCATTGTCCTGCGGCACGCAGGCCGCGGCCGCGAGAAGCAGCGGGATCGCGATCGACACCCGAACCGTGTAGCCAAAGCTCATGCGCTGCCCCTTTCGTGCGCGGCACGCTAGCCACGCGGCGCACCAAGATCAAGTTCACGCCGGCTTCAAGGCCCGCTCCTTGGCGGGCGGGAGGTCGACCACACCGAAATTAACCATGTTTCTTGAGAACCGGCGTCGAAGCCTCTCCGCCTCTTAACAAAGGTTAAGAAAAGGTTAATTTCCGATTCGAACCGGATTTCGTGCGCGGCTGCCGCGCCGAGCAACAGGAGAGCGACATGCGTTCGAATTCAGTGCGGACCAGCCTCGCCGGCGCGTCGCTGGCAGCGCTCGTCATGACCATCGCCGCGCCGGCGGAAGCTGGACTGCGTCATCACGACCGCGTCTATGCCGATTCCTTCGGCAATCTGGTCATCGACAGCGCCGCAGGCTACAAGCGCATCATCGTTGGCGGGGGCAAGCTGGCCGGGAAGCTTTCCGAGTACAGCAGCGCCGGCCAGCCGGATGTCGTCTATGACCACGCGGACGAGGCTGGCGCGCCGGGCTGCTACCAGCCGCCGGTGCTCGTAAAAGGCCGCTCCTACATGTACGGGCTTTCAGACGGCGAGATGCCTAATCTCAGCCCTTGCCGTTGAAGATCGTCGGCGTGTGGCGGCGCCGCGCCCCGATTGATACGCGCACGCAGTCGCGGCCGGCATTCTTGGCTTCATAAAGCGCGGCGTCTGCTCGCCGCAAAAGATCGGCAAAACCCTCATCGGCAGCAAGCTCCGCCACGCCGAAGCTGGCGCTGCAGCGATGGTCGGCGGGCAGGCCCTCGATCGGCAAGGCGCTGAACGCGTTGCGCGCGCCCTCCGCGAACAGCCGGGCGGCGGCAAGATTGGTGCCGGGCAGGATGATGGCGAACTCCTCGCCGCCGATACGGCCCGCGACATGGTGATCGGCGGCGGCTTCGCGCAGGAAACCGGCGAACGCCTCGATGACGCGGTCGCCGCATGCATGACCATAGGTGTCGTTGATGTTCTTGAAATAATCGAGATCGGCGATCACCAGCGCCACCGGCACCCCGCGCCGGACGGCGTCACGGATGGCACGGTCCGCGTGGCGCTCGAAGCCGCCGCGATTGAACAGCCGCGACAATGTATCCGTCTCCGATTTCGAGGTCGCCTCGGCCAGCGCGTCGCGCACCAGGACGGCTAAGGCAAGCAGCGCCAGCGCAAGCGCGAACACGGTGCCGAGCGATTGCGATACCAGCGCATAGCGGGTCGTGACATAGGCCTGCGGGTCGGCGCCCCAGCCCCCCAACGCCCCCGCGATCAAAGGCTTGGAGGCAAACTGCAGGGCGCTGGCGCCGAGCACCAGCGCCAGCATGAGGTCGAGCCACGCAAGCCTTTGCCGGGAATTAAGTACGATCCCCAGCGCCGCCAATTGCATGACGGCGTAGGGAAACTGGTAGGCCATCATGCGCGTGAGCGACTGGCGTGGCAGGTCCTGCACCAGATAGACGGCGACCGAGGCGACGACCAGGAAGCCCAGCATCAGCGCCCAAGGTGGCCGCACGCCATATTTGTGGGCCAGCCCGCCATTGAAGACGATGGTCGCCCCGAGGAACACGGCGAAGGCCGTGACGACCGGCACGCGGGCGTTCGCGAAGGCGGGGATGCTGATTTCGATGACGCAATAGACCATGCCGAGCAGGTAGCTGAAGGCAAGCCAGCGCGCCGGCTTGCGCCCGGTGCCGTGGACGGCGACCGCCATGAATGCCGCCGCAAGGAGCCCGGCGACGAGCATGTTGATCATCAATATGAAGTCGGCGCTGCCCATGTCTTCCTTCGTCGGATGTCCGGACAGAAAACCATCGGCGGGCGAAAATCACGTTAACGCCAACCATAGCGCGGAACCGCATAGGGCCTGGACCGCCCGCGTCAGCCAATCTCACCCGGCAGCGAGCGGTTCGGCAACGAAAACCGTTTCGGGACGCTCGTAAGAAAGGCGCACGCTGTTGCGGCCGTTCTTCTTGGCCTTGTAAAGCGCCTCGTCGGCGCGTCGCATCAATGGCATCAGCCCTTCCGTGCCGGAGCGGGCCGCGACGCCGAAGCTTGCCGTGACCCTGGCGCCGGGCGGCAGGCCATCGACCGCGCCGGCCGAATAGAAGGCGCGGATTGCCTCGGCAAAGAGCCTTGCCGAGGCAAGGTCGCAGAGCGGCAGAAGCACGGCGAATTCCTCGCCGCCAATACGGCCCGCGGCCCCGCGCACGCCGGTGGCGGAACGCAGTTTGGCGGCGAAGTCGGCGATCACCCGGTCGCCGGCCTCATGCCCGTACTGGTCGTTAAGCGCCTTGAAATGGTCGAGGTCGGCCAGCACCAGCGCGACGGGAAAGCCGGCCTTGCCGCACTGGTCGAGCAACTGGGCCGACCGCTCCTCGAAGCCGCGGCGGTTAAGTATGCCCGAGAGCGGATCGGTATGTGTTTCCGCCTTGAGCGCCTTCATCACGTCGAGCGCCGCCGCGGTGAACAGCGAAAGCGCGATCGTTAGCGATAGCAGCGCTTGCAGCAGCAGCGCCGTTGTCCAGTAGGAGGATGCATAAAGATCGGCGTAGCTCTTGAACGGTCCGTGCGCGATGATGACAGCCAGGGTCCGAACGAAGAAGTTCAGCCCGGAAAGCAATGCCAGGACGAACAGCATCCTTTCGGTTGGGCCATTGTCGCGTATCACGCGCAGTTCCGCGGCGGCCAGCAGGCTGATGCCGCCGAGCGCGAAATTGACGACGAGAATCCGCCACGTCAGGTCCGGTTGAACAAATAGAAACCAGCAGAATGCAGCCATGCCGCTACCTGCCAGCACGCCGATCCCGGCGTAAGGCACGGGCCGGCCGTAACGCGCGACGATGGCGCCGACCAGACAGGACCCGGAAACGCAGAAGCACAGATTGGACAAGAACTTGGACGGCGCCAGGCCGACCGGCAGAGTGAAATGCTGGAACAGGAAGCCGCCCCCGGCGAAAGCATAGCTTGCCGCCAGGACGGCGAGATATGGCCGATTGCGCTGATAGGACCAAAGCACGGCGAATGCAGCGCCGAGCACCAGCGCTATCGCCGGATTGAGCAGCGCTATGAGCAGACCAGTGTCCAAAGGACTGCGACTTTCCCCAACTTACCCAGGGAGAGATACTAGGGCGCAAGCCCAAACAAGCGGTTAAGCCCGTGATGAACATCATGCGGAACCGGCCTGCCGGAGCGGCGTTGTCCGGCCTGACGGGAGACGCCAGTCAGGAGAGAATCTAGATGGCCGACACGATCACTTTGACGAACCACGACGAAATTCGCTCCTGGGCGGCGGCGCGCGCCGGCTTCCCAGCTATCGTCGACGTCTCGCCCGAGGCCGGCACGCAGGCCATGTTGCGGCTGGTTTTTGGACAGAACGCCTATGAAGACACCGACCGCCCGGAGCGTCCGATCAATGCCGGCGGTTACGAACTCGTGGAATGGGACGAGTGGTTCAAGATCTTCGACGACCGCCAGTTGGCATTGGTCGTCGCCGCCGACCAGCCAGGTCGGCGCGAGGAGTTTCACCAGATCATTCGCAGATAGCTCGCTGAAAAGGCAAAAGGCCCGGGCGTCCTGTCCGGGCCTTTGTTGAGAGAGGCAGCCGGCCCTATTTCCAGTCGCGGATGTCGACGAAGTGGCCGGCAATCGCGGCCGCAGCCGCCATGGCCGGAGATACCAGGTGGGTGCGGCCCTTGAAGCCCTGCCGGCCCTCGAAATTGCGGTTCGAGGTCGAGGCGCAGCGCTCATGCGGCTTCAGCCGGTCGTCATTCATGGCCAGGCACATCGAGCAGCCCGGCTCGCGCCAGTCGAAGCCGGCGGCAACGAAGATCTTGTCGAGGCCTTCGGCCTCGGCCTGCTCCTTCACCAGGCCGGAGCCCGGCACGATCATGGCGTTGACGCGCGGATTGACCTTCTTGCCCTCGACCACCTTGGCGGCGGCGCGCAGATCCTCGATGCGGCCATTGGTGCACGAACCGATGAAGACGCGGTCGAGCGCGATGTCAGTTATCTTGGTTCCGGGCGTCAGCCCCATGTAATCGAGCGCGCGGATCTTCGACGTGCGCTTGTTCTCGTCCGCGATCTCCTCCGGATCGGGCACGATGCCCTGCACCGAGACGACGTCCTCGGGCGAGGAACCCCAGGAAACGATCGGCGGCAGCTTTTGCGCGTCGAGCACCACCACCTTGTCGAAATGCGCGCCTTCGTCTGACTTGAGCGTCTTCCAATAGGCAAGCGCCGCATCCCACGCCGCGCCCTTGGGCGCGCGCGGCTTGTCCTTGACATAGGCGAAGGTCGTCTCGTCGGGCGCGATCAGGCCTGCGCGCGCTCCGGCCTCGATCGACATGTTGCAGATGGTCATGCGCCCTTCCATCGACAGCGAGCGGATTGCCTCGCCGGCATATTCGATGACGTAGCCGGTACCACCGGCGGTGCCGATCTCGCCGATGATCGCGAGGATGATGTCCTTGGCGGTGACGCCTTCGGGCAAGGTGCCGTCGACACGCACCAGCATGTTCTTGGCCTTGCGCTGGATCAGCGTCTGTGTCGCCAGCACATGCTCGACCTCCGACGTGCCTATGCCGTGCGCGAGCGCGCCGAAGGCGCCGTGCGTGGAGGTGTGGCTGTCGCCGCACACGATGGTCATGCCGGGCAGAGTAAAGCCTTGCTCCGGCCCGATGATGTGGACGATGCCCTGGCGGATATCGTTTTCGGAGTAGTACTCGATGCCGAAGTCCTTGGCGTTCTTGGCCAGCGCCTCGACCTGGATGCGGCTTTCCTCGTTCTTGATGCCGAACTTGCGCTCGGGCGAGGTCGACACGTTATGGTCGACCACGGCCAGCGTCTTTTCCGGGTGCCGGACCTTGCGGTTCGACATGCGCAGGCCTTCGAAGGCTTGCGGGCTGGTGACCTCGTGCACGAGGTGGCGGTCGATATAGAGCAGGCAGGTGCCGTCGTCCTGGCGGTCGACGACGTGGTCGTCGAAGATCTTGTCGTAGAGGGTGCGCGGTGCGCTCATGTGCGTAAATCCGTCGATATGAGAACGGGAAAAGCACGCCGGTCATCCGGCGCGATGACTGCAATCGGCCGGATCAGTTAAGTCGGCTGGTGAGCGCGCCACAGACCCGCGCGGAGAAACGCGACGGCAGGCGCTTTCTGTCCTGCAGCACGAAACCCTTGTAGGCCGGATCGCTGAAAAGCTTTTCCATGGCGGCGTAGATAGCAATGTTTTGGCTTTTCGGCAATTGGCGCGACGCTCCCCTTCTCCGCTTGTGGGAGAAGGGGAGCGTCGCTCAAACCACCTCGAACACAAAGGTCTTTACCAGCGCCTGCGGATCGCCGATCGCGTAGCAGCGGAACCACGGGCTTTGCTCGGCCAGGCGCCATTTCCCCGCTTCGGACAGTTCGTCGAACACGGCCTGAAACCCGCCGCTCTCGAAAACCTGGTCGCGCACGGTGAAGATGGCGTGGCCGCCGCTCCTGGTGATGCGCACCAGCTCGTGCAGCCCCGAGGCCGGCGCATGGCCGATGGTGAAGACACCGGTCGAGAAGAAGGCGCGGAAATGCCCATCGGGCCAAGGCAGCGGCCCGCCGAGCATCGCCTTCTTCAGCTCGCTGTAGGCCGGTTTGCCATTGGCCTGCCGGCCGCCGGCGATCTTCAGCATGTCGTCGGAGAGGTCGAGCCCGGCGATGTCGCCATACCCCAATGCCTTGAGCGACGGCCCGGACAGCCCGGTGCCGCAGCCGGCGTCGAGCAGCGGGCCTTGCCCCGAGGGAACGTGGCGAGCCACCCAGGCGGCGATCAGGAACGGCAGCAGGTAGCCGAGCGAGGCCGTCTCGCTGTCATAGGTCGCGGCCCAGTCGGCATAGGCCTTGGCCAGTCCTTCCGGCGAGTCGGCGGAATAGACGGAGTCCAGCGCCGCATTGGCCTTGTCGAAATTCATGGGGCGTCTCCTCCGCGATATTAAGCTAGAAGATCGTAGCGCGGACTCTCGCGGCCGGCTATTCCCCGTGCTGTCGGCGCAGCTTCCGCTCCAGCGCCCTCAGCGCCAGCGACAGGCCGACTGTCAGGAGGAGGTAGATATAGGCGACGATCGAATAGGTCTCGAAGAAACGGAACGAGCCGGCGGCATAGACCTTGCCGATCTGGGTGATGTCGGCGACGCCGAGCACAGAGACCAGCGAGGAATCCTTGACCATGGCGACGAAGTCGTTGCCGAGCGGCGGCAGGATCATGCGGATCGCCTGCGGGAACACGATCAGCCGGAAGCGCTGCGCGCGCGTCAGGCCGAGAGCCTTGGCGGCTTCGATCTGGCCTTTCTCGACCGACTGGATGCCGGCCCGGAACACTTCCGAGATGAAGGCCGAATAGCCGATGGTCAGCGCCATGATGGCGCGCCACAGGAGCGAGACGTCGCGCACAAGGAGTTCGCCCATCAGGCCGGCGCCGTGCAGCGGCGCGGTCAGCGCGTTCCAGGCGGCGACGAAGGCCGGCGCGCCGGTAAAGGCGATCCAGAACAGAAGCACCAGGATCGGCACGCCGCGGATGATCTCGACATAGAAGCGCGCGACCTGGCGCAGCCACTGTGACCCCGACAGCGCCATGAGCGCGATGCCAAGCCCGAGCGCGGAGGCCAGCGCGAAAGCGACCGCGGTGACAAAGATGGTGATGCCGATGCCCTTCGCGACGGTGGCGAAGACTTGCGCATAGAGGTCGCTGGACGCAATGGCGAGGGCGGCAGCCAATGCGAGCACGAGGGCCACCGCCAGCCACCAGGGGAACTCGGGTTTGGCGGTGGAGGACGGCGCTGCCATCAGGCGATGCTGGCGATGTGACGACGGCCCTGAAAGGGCAGCGCCAAGGGGCGCGATGTCAGCGCAACTTCCTGCAAACTCACTATGCGCAACAAGATGAGCTCTACTGCCCCATCTTGTAGTCGAGGAACCACTTCTTGTTGAGCTTGTCGAACGTGCCATCGGCCTTGAGTGCGGCGATGGCGGCGTTGACCGGCTTCACCAGGTCGGAACCCTTCGGAAAGATGAAACCGAAATCCTCGGTGCCGAGCGGCCCGCCGATCAGCTTCAGCTTGCCTTCCGAAGCATCGACATAGCCCTGGCCCGCGGTGCCGTCGGTGAGCACCACGTCGACGTCGCCAGTCTTCAGCGCCTGCACGGTTGCGCCGAAAGTCTCGAACAGCTTGATGCGCGGGTTCTGCTCGTTGCCGTCGAGCACGCTGTAGACGGCGGTGTAGAACGGCGTGGTGCCGGGCTGGGCGCCGATCAGCCCGTCCTTGAAGGCGGCGAAGCTCTTGGCGTCGGTGAAGCGGTTTTCATCGCCGCGCACCAGCATGAACTGCTCCGAGCGCATATAAGGATCGGAGAAGTCGACCTTCTCCTTGCGATCGTCCTTGATGGTGATGCCGGTCATGCCGATGTTGTACTGGTTGTCGGAAACCGCCTGGATCATAGCGTCCCAGGAGGTGTTCTGGTACTCGACCTTGAAGTTCAGCCGCCTGGCGATCTCGTCCATCGCGTCATATTCCCAGCCGATCTGCTTGCCGGTCTTCTTGTCGATGAACTGCAGCGGCGGATAGGCGTTTTCCGTCACCACTACCACCTTGCGGCCCGCGAGGTCGGGCAAGTTCTCGGCGAGCGCGACGACGGGCGCGAGAAGGTACGCCATCATGGCGGCCAGCAGCAGTTTCGATTTGGTCATGACACACTCCCCGGAGGCAATTGGCCGCGCTGCAGTTGCGCGCCAGAGAAAAATCCGGCGCCGACTTTAGCTTGCCGTAAGCGCCTTGCAAGCCGGTCCGCGCCGCCGCGGACACGTCGGCGAGCAATCCGATACTCTTCAGGGGTGGTTTTGAGGACGATCGTTGCGGCGATCAGTCCTGATCGGCCGCGGCCTCGCGCAACCCGGCGACCAGGCGGGTAAGGGTGCCGTGCAGGGCTTTGAGCTCGGCCCGCTCCAGCGGCATGCCGCAGGCAAGCCCTTCCTGCACGTCCTTCATCTTCGCCCGCAGCGCCTCACCCTTGGCGGTCGGTTCGACCAGCACCCGGCGC
>Ga0315336_1003919_pt1 | contig 18776 bp, 20 predicted proteins | sample ASW5metaG_FD_204512 | JGI IMG/M metagenome (GOLD analysis project Ga0315336, IMG submission 204512) | Ammonia-oxidizing marine archaeal communities from Monterey Bay, California, United States - ASW #5 | ecosystem: Environmental > Aquatic > Marine > Intertidal zone | place: USA: California... | reverse complement strand
CATATGGCCCTCCATGTCGCGGATCTCGCTGCCTGCGCGGCGTTTTATGAATCGTTTTGCGGCATGACCCCGGTCCATGAACGGTGCGATGGCGCCTGCCGCGTGATGTGGCTGGCCGAACCGGGGCGCGAGCACGACTTTGTGTTCGTGTTGGTATCCAACGGTACGCGGCGCGACCAGCCGGCCGACGACTACAGCCACTACGGCTTCGCCTGCGACAGCAAAGCGGCGGTGGACCGCTTGGCCGAACGCGGTCGCGCCGAGGGGATCCTGGCCTGGCCGCCGCGCGACGCGCCCTACCCGGTCGGCTACTATTGCGGCCTGCGTGATCCGGACGGCAATATGGTCGAATTCTCATACGGACAACCGCTCGGCCCCGGCGCGGAACCGATTTCAACCGGAGACTAATGTGTCGACCAAACGTGTTGTCGACGTGATCGAACGAAAGACGGCGTTCGACGGTCATTTTCGCATCGATCGTTACCGGTTGCGCCACGAACTGTTCGCCGGCGGCTTGGGACCGGAGGTCATCCGCGAGCTGTTCGAGCGCGGCCATGCAGCGGCGATTTTACCCTATGATCCGGTGACCGACGCGGTTGTGCTGATCGAGCAGTTTCGGGTCGGCGCCTACGCCTATGGCAGCGACCCGTGGCTGATTGAAATCATCGCCGGCATATTGGAGCCCGGAGAGGCACCAGAACAGCTCTGTCACCGGGAAGCCCAGGAAGAAGCCGGCCTAACCATCGATCGGTTGGAACCGGCGCTGCGATTTTTCACCAGCCCCGGCGGCAGCTCGGAGTTTGTCCATACGTTTGTTGGCCGTACGGATGCGACAAGCGCCGGCGGCATCCACGGCCTCGATCACGAAGGCGAAGACATTCGGGTTTTGGTGATGGATTTCCGTGAGGCGATCGACCGCTTGGAAGCCGGCGACATCCTGTTCGGCCCCGCCGCGGTAACCCTGCAATGGCTCGATCGTCATCGCGCGCGTTTACGTGCCGCCTGGTCGTAGCCGCTCCATGCGGCGGCTGACGTTGCAACAGTTAAGGACGATGACTAGATTACGTTAATCAGTCGGACTTAACTGGATAATACACAAAAATCATGGAAAATATTCGAAACGGCTTTGTCGAGACCGTCGGCAACACGCCTTTGATCCGCTTGCGCAGGCTATCCGAAGAAACCGGGTGCGAAATCCTCGGCAAAGCGGAATTCCTCAATCCTGGCGGCTCGGTGAAAGACCGCGCCGCGCTCGCCATCGTCCGCGATGCCGAAGCGAAAGGCCAACTCGAGCCGGGTGGCGTCATCGTCGAAGGCACCGCCGGCAACACCGGGATCGGCCTGGCGCTTGTCGGTCAGGCGCTCGGCTACAAGTCGGTCATCGTCATCCCCGACACCCAGAGCCAGGAAAAGAAGGACATGCTGCGGCTTTGCGGCGCCGATCTCCGCGAAGTCCCGGCGGTGCCGTATAAGGATCCCAACAATTACGTGAAGTATTCCGCCCGGCTGGCCGAGGAGATCGCGGCGACCAGCGAGCACGGCGCCATTTGGGCCAATCAATTCGACAATGTCGCCAATCGGCAAGGCCACTACGAAACTACCGGCCCGGAAATCTGGGATCAGACCGATGGCAAGATCGACGGATTTGTCTGTGCAATCGGCACCGGCGGCACGCTCGCCGGCGTCTCGGCGGCTCTGAAAGAACGCAATCCCGCCATCAAAATCGGCCTGGCGGACCCCATGGGCGCAGCGCTCTACCACTACTATGCCCATGGCGAACTCAAGGCAGAGGGCTCCTCGATCACCGAGGGCATCGGACAAGGACGCGTAACCAAGAACATCGAAGACTTGGAAGTCGATTTCCCTTATCAGATCACCGACGCTGAACTGGTGCCTTATGTCTTCGACCTGCTCAAGGACGAAGGCCTGGTGTTGGGCACTTCAAGCGGCATCAACGTCGCCGGCGCGGTAAGGTTGGCGCGGGATTTGGGTCCCGGTCACACCATTGTCACCGCGCTCTGCGACAGCGGTACGCGCTACCTCAGCCGATTGTTCAATCCCACATTTCTGCGAGAAAAGGACTTGCCGGTGCCGGACTGGATCGCTTAGAGCGGTTCTCGACCCTAGACAGCCCAGCTTCAGCGTTTTATGACCATCGCATGGGGTCCTTTGGGGACCGGCTTCTGGGAGCATAAACAATGACCGAGCTGGTGTTTCGCGATGACGCCTATGCCAAATCGTGCTCGGCCAAGGTGCTGGAAATCAATGACCGCGGCGGCATTGTCCTGGACCGCACGGTGTTTTATCCGACCGGCGGCGGCCAGCCCGGCGACAGCGGTGTCTTGCGCGTCGAGGGCGGCCAAGACATTGCCATCGCGACGACGGTCAAAGGCGATGGTCCGGACTACGTGGTTCACGTGCCGGCCGAAGGCGCGGGCCTGCCGGCGGTCGGCGGCACGGTCGTGGCGGAAATCGACTGGACCCGGCGCCACCGGCAAATGCGCATCCATACCGGTTTGCATTTGTTGTCGGCGGTGTTGCCCTATCCGGTCACCGGCGGCCAGATTGGTGCCGACAAGGGTCGGCTTGATTTCAACATCGCCGACCCAAGCGGCCTCGACAAGCAACAGATCACCGATCAATTGAATGCTTTGGTGTCGGCCGATCATCCGGTCGCCGCGCGTTGGATCACCGATGCCGAACTCGCCGAGCAACCGGACCTGGTCAAGACCATGTCGGTCAAACCGCCGAGCGGTGCCGGCCATGTGCGTTTGATCGACGTCGCCGGCCATGACCTGCAACCCTGTGGCGGCACCCATGTCTCGCGCACCGGCGAGATCGGCGGCCTCAGGGTCAGCAAGATCGAGAACAAAGGTAGGCAGAACCGGCGCGTGGTCATCGTCTTCGACCCCGACGAATAGCGACAGGGACGTGCGAACATCATGACATACAAGAACCCGCAAGCGCTGGTCAGCACGGAGTGGCTGGCCAAGCATCACAATGCGCCGGACGTTCGCATCGTCGATGCGTCATGGTATTTGCCGAGCGAAAACCGCGACCCCAAGGCGGAATACGCGGAACGGCATATCGCCGGCGCCGTCTATTTCGATATAGACGACATTGCCGATACCGACAATCCGCTGCCGCATATGTTGCCGAGCCCGGAGAAGTTTGCCTCTCGCGTCCGTCGCCTCGGTCTAGGCGACGGTAACCGGATCATTGTCTATGACGGGTCCGGCTGCGTCAGCGCCGCCCGTGCCTGGTGGATGTTTCGCGTGTTCGGCGGCGATGTCGCCGTGCTTGATGGCGGCATGCCGAAATGGCTGGCCGAAGGGCGCCCGGTCGAAAGCATGGCCCCGATGCCGCGCGATCGGCATTTCACCGCCCGCATGAATGCCATGATGGTGCGCGACGTGGAACAAATGAAAGCCAACGTCGACAATAGCCGCGAGCAGGTGATCGACGCCCGCTCGGCCGGCCGCTTTGCCGGCCACGAGCCGGAACCGCGCGCCGGATTGCAGAGCGGCCATATCCCCAACAGCCTGAACCTGGCACATAGCCAAATGCTCGATCCCGAGACCAAGACCTTCCGCGACGCCGGTGCGCTCCGTGCCGCATTCGAAGAAGCCGGCCTCGACATGCAGGCGCCGGTTGTCGCCACTTGCGGCTCCGGGGTCAGCGCCTGCGTGCTGGCGCTCGGGCTGCATTTGATCGGCCACCGACAGGTCGCGGTCTATGACGGATCCTGGTCCGAATGGGGCGCCCGGGACGACACACCGGTGGCGACGGCACCATGAGCCGGGCGGTCCCATCCACCTACACCATCACCTATCTCGAAATGACCGAATCGTCCGGCATCCCGCATGTGGCACCGCCTAGCGTGCGGCATGCGGTCATGCGCGCGGCGCAACCGCCAGTCCATTACTACCGCTACCTCTACGACGCAGTCGGTCGGCCGTGGCAATGGGTCGATCGCAAGCGCCTATCGGACGGCCAACTCGCCAGCATCATTCATGATCCGGCGGTCGAAATCTATATCGCTTACATGGACGGCGTGCCGGCGGGCTTCGCCGAGCTCGATTTTCGCGAGCTGCCAGCCCGTGCCGATCTCGCCTATTTCGGCTTGATCCCGGATTTCATCGGCCGCGGCATGGGCCCCTGGCTGTTGCATTGGGCGATCGACGAAATGTGGGGCCGGGCGCCGGCAAAGCTGACCGTCAATACCTGCACGCTCGATCATCCGAGCGCCTTACCGATGTATCAAAAACTCGGATTTCGCCCCTACGACCGCCGCGAGGCGAGGTTCGTGCCGTTGGATGACGAACTGCGCGACGGCTAGTGCAGGATCTGGCTTAGGAACAGCTGCGTGCGTTCGTTGCGCGGATTGTTGAAGAACTCGTTGGGATCGTTTTCTTCGATGATTTCGCCACCATCCATAAAAATGACCCGATTGGCGACCTGGCGCGCGAAGCCCATCTCATGGGTGACGCAGAGCATGGTCATGCCGCCTTGGGCGAGGCCGACCATCACTTCCAGAACTTCCTTGATCATCTCCGGATCGAGTGCCGACGTCGGCTCGTCGAACAGCATTATTTTCGGGTTCATGCAAAGCGAGCGGGCGATGGCGACGCGCTGTTGTTGTCCGCCGGAGAGCTGGCCGGGAAATTTCAGCGCCTGATCGGCGATCTGCACCCGGGTCAGAAATTTCATCGCCTCTTCTTCGGCCTCGGCGCGCGCCATTTTACGCACCCAAATGGGCGCCAGCGCGCAATTTTCCAACACCGTCAAATGCGGGAACAGATTGAAATGCTGAAACACCATGCCGACCTCGCGACGAATTTCGTCGATCTTCTTGAGATCGTTGGTCAGCTCGATGCCATCGACGCTGATGGTGCCTTGTTGGTGCTCTTCCAAACGATTGATGCAGCGGATTAAGGTCGATTTACCCGACCCCGACGGCCCGCAGATGACGATCCGTTCGCCATGATTGACCGTGAGGTTGATATCCTTGAGCACGTGGAACTGGCCGTACCATTTATGCACGCCGTCCATCTGCACCATGATGTCTTGGCCGATTTCAAATTTCGGCTGTTCGGTGCCGTTGCCACTGCCGTTGCCATTATCTGACATGTGATGGGTCTCCCAATTCCCGTGTAACCGTTGTGCTGCCTTATCGTTTGTGCCCGGTATGCAGCTTGTCTTCCAAATACATGCTGTAACGCGACATCGAGAAACAGAATACGAAGAACAACAGGGCGGCAAAAACGTAGCCATGCGGCGCATAGCCCGCCCAAGCGATGTCGGCGCCTGACGACTGGATCATCGAGACCAAATCGACCAAGCCGATGATCAACACCAGGGTGGTGTCCTTGAACAGGCCGATGAAGCTTGAGACCAGCGCCGGTATGACGATTTTCAATGCCTGCGGCAGCACAATCAGCCGCATGCTCTGCCAATAGGTCAGCCCCATGGCGTCGGCCGCTTCATATTGGCCATTTGGTATCGCCTGCAGGCCGCCCCGCACCGTCTCCGCCATGTAAGCCGCGGAGAACAGCGTCACGCCGATCAGCGCCCGCATCAGTTTGTCGAAAGTCACGCCTTCTGGCATGAACAGCGGCAAGATCACCGTCGACATGAACAGGATCGAGATCAGCGGCACCGCGCGAATGAACTCGATGAAACCGATGCAGATCATCCTGAGCACCGGCAAGTCCGAGCGCCGCCCGAGCGCCAGCAATATGCCGAGCGGCAACGAGAACGAGATGCCCGTGACCGCGATGATCAGGGTGAGCGAAAAGCCGCTCCATTGCGTGGTATCGACGAACGGCATGCCCCAGAAACCGCCCAACAGCAACGCGCCCCCGATCGGCCAGTAGGGAATGCAGAGGAAAATCACTACCCATTTCTTGCCTGGCGTGGTCTCGATCAAACAATAGAGCAACGGTCCGAAAAACAGTAAGAGCGAGAGATTGACACGCCACCACTCGCCTTCCGGATAGAATCCGTACATGAACAGCCAGAACCGGACTTTGATAAACGTCCAACAGGCGCCGCCCGCGGCATCACAGCCTTCCCGCGTGGTGCCGGAAATCGTCGCATCGACGAAAGCCCAGTTCACGATCGGCGGAATGATGTAATAGAGCGCCGCCACGCCGAGGACGGTGAAAAGCGAGTTCATCGGCGAGGAAAATAAATTATTTCGCATCCAGCCAATGAGACCGACCGAGGTCGCGGGCGGCGGCAAATCCGGTGACGGCGTGTGAACCAAGGGGTCGGACTGGTAATCGCGCATGGTGGTGTCGGTCATGGCTCTACCTCTCCACCAAAGCGACGCGTCTATTGTACCAGTTCATGACCGCCGAAATACTGAGACTGATGGTGAAATAGACGGCCATCATCATGGCAATGCATTCCAACGACTGACCGGTCTGATTGAGCACCGTGCCGGTGAACAGATGCACGACTTCCGGATAGCCGACCGCGGTCGCCAACGACGAATTCTTCGTCAGGTTCAGATATTGACTGGTAAGCGGCGGGATAATCACGCGCATGGCCTGGGGAATGATCACCAGCCGCATGGTCGGTCCATTGCGCAGCCCAAGGGCGCCCGCCGCCTCGGTCTGGCCGTGCGATACGGCCTGGATGCCGGCGCGAACGATCTCACCGATGAAGGCCGCCGTGTAGACCGTCAAGGCAAACAACAGTGACGCAAACTCGGGGATAAGCTCGCCGCCGCCGCGGAAATTGAACCCTTTCAAGGCCGGAACGTCCCAAGACCACGGGAAACCCGTGGCAATCGCGGCGATCAGTGGCAAGCCGACGATCAGGCCGAGGCTGGCCCAAATGGTCGGAAACTGTTGGCCGGTCGCATCCCGCCTCAATCGTGCCCATCGGGCCACGAAATAGGCTGCGACAAAGCCGATGACTAAGGCGATCGGAATGGCCATGAAGCCCGGTTCCGGAACCGGCCATGGCACATAAAGCCCGCGATTGGTCAGGAATACGACATCGCCGATACTCATCGCTTGCCGAACAGACGGCAGCGTGACCAGCAAAATCGAATGCCAAAACAGAATCTGCAGCAACAACGGAACGTTGCGCATGGTTTCTAAATAGATCGTCGCGATCTTGGCGATGATGAAGTTCGATGAGAGCCGGGCAATACCGACAATAAAACCCAAAATAGTGGCAAGAATGATCCCGCAGAACGATATAAACAATGTATTGAGAACGCTGACCACGAAAGCCCGCCCGTAGGTCGATGCCTCACTATATTCGATCAGCGAGAACGGTACGCCGAAGCCGGCAGGATGGGACAGGAACGTGAAACCCGTCGCGATGTTCCGTTTCTCGAGATTGTTCAAGGTGTTGTTTACGAAGTACGCAACCAACGAAAGAAAGATGACTATCGTAATTATCTGAAAGAGTATCTGCCGTTTTTGCTTATCATATAGCCACGACGAGAGGTCACCCGCTTCCGAAGACGTCCCTGCCCTATCCGTCATCGCCTTATCCTTGTTTTGGATTTTCGCCAAACCGGGACCTGGCTACAGGAATCCATGCCGCAATCACCCGACCGTGCTGCTCAATGGTATGAGCCGCCGTTCCCCGACGTTGTCCCGATTATTGTTGCGGCGTGAAAGCATTCTTGCCCTCTAAAGACCGACGGGCCCGGCCTAAACCAACCGAACCCGTCTGCCTCAGTCTCCTAGCGGAACGGCGGAGCGTACAGGATTCCACCGCTCGACCACAGCGCATTCACGCCACGGACCAGCGCAATCTGCGTATCCGGGCCGACATTGCGATTATAGGATTCGGCATAGTTGCCGACTTTCTTGATGACGTTGAAGGCCCAATCATTGGGAAGTCCGAGCCGTGCGCCATATTCGCCCTCGACACCAAGCATACGCTTGATTTCCGGGTCTTTCGAATTGGCTTTCATGTCATCGACGTTTGCCGACGTGATGCCCTTTTCCTCGGCAATGATCATCACATTCAGCGTCCAACGAACCACGTCGCCCCACTGGTTGTCGCCATGACGAACCAACGGACCAAGCGGCTCTTTAGAGATCACTTCCGGCAGCACCACATGCTCATCCGGGTTAGGCATAACCGAACGCTGGGCGGCCAAGCCGGACCGGTCGGTGGTGTAGGCATCGCAACGGCCCGCCAGATAACCGGCGCGGATTTCGTCGGATGTCACGTAGACGACCGGCGTATAGCTCATGTTGTTGGCGGTAAAATAATCGCCTAGATTGAGCTCGGTCGTCGAGCCGGTGCCGACGCAGATGGCCGCGCCGTCAAGTTCCAAAGCGCTCTTCACGCCGAGGCTCTTACGGACGATAAAGCCCTGACCGTCATAGAAGTTGATGCCGGCAAACTCAAATCCAAGCTTGACGTCGCGGTCAAAGGTCCAGGTCGTATTCCGAGCCAGCATGTCGACTTCGCCCGACTGCAAAGCCGGAAAACGGCTCTGGCCGGTAGTCGGCACGAATTTGACCTTGTTCGGATCGCCAAATACGCCGGCGGCAACCGCGCGGCACATATCGGCATCAAACCCTTTCCAAACGCCCTTGTCGTCAGGCGCGGCAAAACCGGCGAGACCGGTGGTCACCCCACAGATGAGTTCCCCTCGGCTTTTTATATCGTCCAGCATACCGGCCGATGCGCCGCTGGCGAGAGTCACCGCCGCGGCCGCGGCCAATATTGTTCCAGTATATTTCATGTGATTAGTTCTCCCTGAAGACTCGATTCATACTCGATTATGGTTTTTTTGTCGCCGACAGCGATCACGGTACATTTCCATCCATCGACCGCCTAAGACGAACCGGCAAACCTTGCACTTACAAGACCGTAACATCGATTTGTTCCGATCGAAACTCAAAAAAGCTGCCTTGTTGCCCGACACAAACGAACGTTTGGCGATTGTGATATTCAGATCGGCGGGTCGATAGGCGTCATTCGATTGGCCAAATACTCTTAAGAAAACACTGCAATATATTGATATATAATAAGTTATCGACTTCTAATCCTACACCCCAAAAGCTAGAACACGCAAAGGGCGCGTGTTGCAAATCTGTGACGCCTTCGGACCGTTAATGACCTTTCAAGACACCACAGGATAAAGAATTGCTGGACCACGTGGCGAGCCCCGCTTCCGTCGGGCTCTGAGATCAGGCGATGAAATCACTAATAACCAACGTAATACATTTTGTACTCCTGTTCGTTCTGGGCAGTTTTTCGACTATCCAGTTTTCGTATGGTGAAACGCCGGTCGTGGTGGCCAGTATCCGGCCGTTGCATTCCCTAAGCGCCGGTTTGATGGCCGGCCTCACCGATCCGATCTTACTGGTCCAGAAACCGGTTACGCCTTATGGCTACGCATTGACGCCCGCCGATACGGTACTGTTGCGGGACGCCGACATCGTTTTGTGGGTTGGCGGTGCCCTCGAACGTTTTCTGGTTCGCCCCCTGGTGCCGTTGTCGAGACGGGCGCGGCTGATTTCCCTACTGGAACAGGACAGCGTTCAGGTCGTTCGATTTCGCCGCAAGCATCAACGCGGACGCGGCGACCCGGATCCCAACGTCTGGCTCAGTGCCGCCAATGCGCGCCGAATTGCCCGGGTCATGGCCAATGCCTTGATCGCCGAAGATCCAGGCAGAGGCGATCTCTACAAGAAGAATGCCTTGGCGACCGATGCCCGCCTTGCCGCCCTCGACCAGTGGGCACTGTCTTGGACCGCCCCTGTCCGCAACGTCCCATTCATTGTCTATCGCGACCTCTACGGCTACCTGGTGCGGCACTATCGGCTCAATGCCCTTGGTTCGATCCTCGACGGCGACGGCGGTCAACCCGATGAATACCGCATCTCCGAAATTCGCCAGACGATATTCTCCCTTGGTGTGCGCTGTGTCTTCATGGAACCCGGCTACGATCAAAATTTGGCCACGGACTTAATACGTGACACCGGCGCCAAATTGGCTGTATTGGACCCCTATGGGCTGCTACAGCCGCCGGGTCCGGAGAATTATTTCGCCACCATGCGCGCGCTGATCGGCACCATCGGCCAATGTCTGCGCCGCCGCTAAACCGGCCGGCAGCGATCCGTGGGGAGCCTTCGATGACCGACGAAAGGAACACTGGCGCGCCGGCGCTCGATGCCATTCTGTTCGACGATGCCGGCTTGGTCCCGGTCATCGCCCAACAACACGATACTGCCGAAGTCTTGATGGTCGCTTGGATGAACAAAGAGGCTGTCACGGAAACGCTGGCGACGGGCCAAGTTTGTTATTGGTCACGCTCGCGACAACAGCTCTGGCGCAAAGGTGAACAATCCGGACAGCGCCAGCGGCTGCTCGAGCTGCGCTTGGACTGCGACGGCGATTGTTTGCTTGCCTTGGTCGACCAGACCGGTGTCGCCTGCCACACCGGGCGTCGGACTTGCTTTTTCCGGGCCTTCCGCGGCACCGAATTGGAGACCATCGTCGACGTCGACATCGACCCGGTGACGCTCTACGGCGACGGCGAGACGCCTTCCAGGCGCACGTGAATGGCGATAATCCGACGGACCGGGTCGCAAGTCCGGCATGCCGGACTTGCGCTGTCGGTCGCAGCACTCAGCCTGGGTTCGATCGGCACCACGCACGCCGACCAAATTGGTGTATTCGCGGCGGCAAGCACCATGGTCGTGATGCGGGATTTGGCAGCGGATTTCAACCGCCGTTCCGGCCATCGCCTGCGCCTTACCTTCGCCGCCAGTTCCACCCTCGCCCGACAAATCGAACGCGGTGCGCCGGCACAGTTGTTCTTGTCCGCCAACCGGGCTTGGATGGATTATCTGGATACCCGCGGGCAGATCGATAGGGCCTCGCGCACGATCCTGATGAACAACCAGCTGGCCCTAATAGCGCCCAATCAAACCGAGCTTACGGTCACCAGCGCCGCGGCCTTGGATCTACCGACGCTGCTCGCCGGCGACCGGCTCGCCATCGGCGATCCCGATCACGTCCCCGTCGGCATCTATGCCAAACAAGCCCTGACAAGCCTCGGCCTCTGGCGCAAAGTCGCCGACCATACCATTCGTCTGCCGAACGCGCGTCAAGTCGTCATCTTCGTCGCCAGAAACGAAACCCCACTCGGCATCGGCTACGGCTCCGATGCCGTCAGCGATCCCAGCATTCGCACGCTGGTCCTGTTTCCCGCCGATGCCCACGAACCTATCGCATACAGCATGGCGGCGACTGCGGCGCCCCTATCGCCAGCTGTCGAATCCTTGCGCGACTATTTGACCGGGCCTGACGCCGCCGCGATCATCAAAGCCCATGGCTTCAAACCTGTCGCAGAACCCTAGAGCATGATCTCAGACCGCCAAGCCTTGTATGATGTCCCGCCAAGGATAGAGTCTGGCCATGACTTGGACTGAAATAACACCGGCGGAATGGGAAGCGTTGCGACTGTCGCTACGTGTCGCGACGGTTGCCGTGCTCTGCAGCCTGCCGTTCGCGCTCTATGTCGCCGCCCTGCTCGCCCGTGGCAATTTTCCCGGCCGCCTGCTGCTTGACGGTCTGGTGCATTTGCCGCTGGTGGTGCCGCCGGTCGTCATCGGCTATCTGCTCTTGGTCTCCTTCGGCAAACAGGGCTGGCTCGGCGCCTGGTTGTTCGACCTATTTGGCCTCACCATCGCCTTCACCTGGAAGGGAGCGGCGTTGGCGGCCGGAATCATGGCCTTTCCGCTCATGGTCCGGGCCATGCGGTTATCGCTCGAGGCGATCGACCGCCGACTTGAGACGGCGGCGCGAACCCTGGGCGCGCCGCCTTGGCGGGTCTATGCGACGATCACCTTGCCGCTGATGGCACCGGGAATTCTGTCCGGCATGGTGCTCGCCTTCGCCCGCTGCCTCGGCGAATTCGGCGCCACCATCACTTTTGTCTCAAACATTCCTGGAGAAACGCAAACCTTGCCGATCGCCATCTATAACGCGTTGCAGATCCCGGGCGGCGAACTCATGGCCGCGCGCCTCGCCGGTCTGTCGATTGTGTTGGCGTTAGCGGCGCTCGGATTTTCCGAACTGTTGGCACGGCGGAGCCGCGCCCGTATGGCGGATTGATCGATGCTGGAAGTCGCAGTACGCCGCCAATGGCCCGGTTTCCTGCTCGACGCCGCCTTCGAGGCGCCGCGCGGTATCACCGTGTTGTACGGTCGCTCAGGGGCCGGCAAAACCATGCTGGTCAACATGCTGGCCGGATTGGCACGGCCCGAGCACGGCCATATTCGCATGGATGGCGAGACCCTGTTCGAGGCCGGCGTGGTCGATCTGCCGCCGGAACGCCGGCGCCTCGGTTTCGTTTTCCAAGAATCACGGTTGTTTCCCCATCTCTCGGTCAACGGCAACCTGCGCTATGGCGAACGCCTGAAACCAGCCTCGAAACGCCGCTTCGCGTTCGACCAAATCGTCGCCCTGCTCGGCCTGGAAAACTTGTTGTCACGGCGTCCCGGTACGCTCTCGGGCGGTGAAAAACAACGGGTCGCCATCGGCCGCGCCTTGTTGTCGGCGCCGCGGGCGCTGTTGATGGACGAACCGCTGGCCAGCCTCGACGCCGAGCGCAAGGCCGATCTGTTGCCGTTCATCGAAAGCCTGCGCGACGAACTCGGCATGACCATCGTCTATGTCAGCCATGCCATGGAGGAAATCATTCGCCTGGCCGACACCTTGGTGCTCATCGACAACGGCAAAACTGTCGCCGCCGGCCGGCCCGAGGACTTGACCAGCCGGCTCGACCTGCGCCCGCTGACCGGACGCGCGGAAGCGGGATCGGTTTTGACCGCGACGGTGCTCGACCACGACCCGAAATACCAGCTGACGGCGCTTGGTATCGACGGCGGCCGGTTGCTGGTCAGCCTGCTTGATTTGGCCATCGGCTCTCGACTGCGGGTTCGCATCCGTGCCCGCGACGTCGCCTTGTCCTTGACGGCGCCGGAGGCGACCAGCGTGCTCAACCAATTTTCGGGCGTGATCACCGAAATCGCCGACGATGATGGGCCGCAGGTCGATATCTTGCTGGATATCGGATGTCCGCTGCGCGCCCGCATCACCCGGCGTTCCGTCGCGGAACTCAATCTACAGCCCGGGCAGCCCGTTTACGCCCTGGTCAAGGCCGTCGCCATCGACCGCCACAGCTTGGGGCCGCGCCGGACGAAATAGTCTATCGTTAAAAAGTCCTTCGGCTTTGCCTCTGCCTTATTTGGACATGGGGTCTTTTTACCGGTGAAATAATGCCAAATCAGGCCTTGGGGCGGCCCGGCGGTCTGATTTCGACCCTATCTGTTACTGATCATGACCTTTGGTCATGTTCAGAGTCCGATACGAATTGCGCCTTTGGGCGCACTTCGTAGCAAATAAAAAATCCAGTTAGCGCATCGCCGAGCCGCCTCAAGATGCGCTAACGCATTATTTCAACTGAAGAAAAGTACACGGAGCGACAGCGAAGGACTTTTCTTCACGGTGAATTAGCGCGATAATTCGTCGGAACTGGGCGTGGCGAGGCGTTCGACCAACGTCTCCAGGCGATCGCGGTCGCGCACATAAAGTGTCTTGCCCTTGCGCGCCAGCAAACCCGATTGGGTGAGCTGGCTCATCACGCGGGCGACGGTTTCACGGGTGGTGCTGGCGCGCGCGGCGATTTCGACTTGCGTCGGCTTGGGATAAATGATCCAGGAATTTTCCACGACCGGGTCCGGCTTGGCCCGGCGCAGCAGTTCCACATAGACCCGTTGCACCGCACCCAGGGTCGATAGATCCATGATTCGGTCGTCGCAAATGCGAATCACCCGTGCCAAACCACCCAGAACCATCAGCGCCGCTTGCGGATGCTGTTCCAGCAACTCCAAAAATTCATCCGGCGCCAATGACGCGACCATGCATGATCCGACGGCGACGACACTGGCCGACCGCGGCTCACCATCGATCGCCGACAACTCACCGAAATAGGCACCTTCGGCGATCGTCGCGAAGGCGATCTCCCGGCCCGTCAGGGAATAATTGACGATTTCGCAGCGACCGGCAGTGACAAAATAAACGTCTCGTGAACCGCTGTTGCGGTCCAAAACCTGTTCGCCGGTCTTGTACTGACGCCAATGGCAGCGCTTTTCCAAGTCCTGGCGTTGCCCGTCGGACAAACAAGCGAGCAGCTTTACGCCGTCCAACCGACTGCCCTGCCGGCCATCGTTCATTTGATCCGGTTGGCGTGACATTGTGTCTTCGGCACCGTGCTTGTCCATTCGTTCAGTCTCTATGACGCCGCTCCCGAGTTGTCGATTTTTCCTAACATATCAACGAAACGTGAATGCCAAGCTATGGCATTCCCAGGCCCATGCCATACATGTTCTTTATACCCTCTTTTGATTCCTCAGCCCAACAAACTCCGCCTCCGGGTGCCACCACAGCCGGAGGCAAATTTTTTGAATCGAGCAGACGCGCTGGCGCGAAATGCCGATTTGCAGCCTCCAACCGTTCCCTTATGATCATGATTCGCTGTCGCTCGCTAATCTGAGCGCCGGTATTCAGCGCCGGTTCAGGTGTCGTGGCCTATAGGGATACCCATGCATCGGACATTCCTCGCTGTTGTCGTGGTTCTGGCAGCACTTTCAGCGGGCTTCGCCGCGCCGGCCGCGTCGCGCGATCATGACGACGCGCGTCGTGCCGTGAGCCGCGGCGAGGCCCTGCCGCTAAGCGAAATCATGACAAAAGTCTCGCCCCGTTACCCCGGCAAGTTGTTGAACGCGCGGCTAAAAAAGCGCGGCCAGAAGAGCAGCTGGGTTTACCAGCTCCGGATCTTAACTGGCCAAGGCAAGGTGACGGAGTTGGTCGTTGATGCCAAGTCCGGCCGCGTTTTGCAGGTAAGGAAATAGCCGCATGCGGGTTCTCGTTGTCGAAGACGACCCTGATTTGTCGCGCCAGTTGGTGACGGCATTGCAGGCGGCGGGCTATTCCGTCGACGCGGCGTTGGACGGCGAAGAAGGCCATTTCCTTGGCGACAGCGAACCGTATGACGCCGCCGTGCTCGATCTTGGGCTACCGAAAATGGACGGCATCACCGTGTTGAAGCAGTGGCGACAGGACGGCCGCGCGATGCCGGTGCTGATTTTGACCGCGCGCGATCGCTGGAATGAGAAAGTCGCCGGCTTCGACGCCGGCGCCGACGATTATTTGGCAAAACCGTTTCATGTCGAGGAATTGTTGGCGCGGCTGCGCGCATTGGTACGCCGCGCCGGCGGCCATGCCAGCGATCAGTTGGAATGCGGTCCTTTGGTCGTTGACATCCGCGGCGCCGAAGCATCGGTGCATGGCAAATCCGTCAATTTGACGGCGCAGGAATTTCGGCTTTTGCAGTATCTGATGCATCACCAGGGCGACGTGGTATCGCGAACCGAATTGACCGAACATCTCTACGATCAAGACTTCGACCGTGATTCCAACATCATTGAGGTTTTTGTCGGCCGCCTGCGGCGCAAGCTCGGCATAAGCATCATCCATACGGTTCGCGGGCTTGGCTATAAACTTGCACTGCCCGAGGATGATGCGAACTGATTCCCTCACATTCCGTCTGATCGCCGGCGCCGCGATTTTCTGTGTCGCCGCGTTGGCGGTAGGCGGTATTGCGCTGTCCGCCATCTTTCGAGACGCCGTCCAACGCAATTTCGATGCCCGCCTCGTGGTGCTTCTGGAAAGCCTCGTCGCCGCCAGCGAGATCGACCAGCAGGGCCGCCTGGAGCTGTCGCGAACCCCGGGCGAGCCGCGCTTCGAGCAACCCTATTCGGGCTGGTACTGGCAAATCGACCGCCACGGCGGAGAGCCGTTGCGGTCGCGGTCGCTGTGGGACGCGGCGCTGGCGGAAATTCCCGCCGACCAGGCCGGCACGCCGATTTGGCAGTCGCTCGAGGCCATGGAGGGCCAGCGCCTGCGCCGGGTTTCCCAAACGTTCCAATTGCCCGGTTCGAAGACGCCGTTTGTTTTCACGGTGGCCGGCGATCTCGGCGTCGTGGAAGTCGAAATTGGCGCCTTCAACAACACCTTGGCCTGGTCCTTCGCCTTGCTTGGCATCAGTTTGATCTCGGCCATGTTGATCCAAGTTCGCTTCGGCCTGCGCCCGTTGCGCCAAATTCGATCGTCGCTGGCCGCCATTCGCGCCGGCCATGCGCGCCGGCTGGAAGGACGCTTTCCCGCCGAGATCGAACCCATGGCCAGCGAATTGAATGCGTTGCTGACGGAAAATGAAGCCGTCGTCGACCGCGCCCGTACCCACGTCGGCAATCTTGCGCACGCGCTCAAGACACCCTTGGCGGTGCTGACCAACGAGGCCGACGACCAAAGCGGCGCCTTCGGCGCCCTGGTCGGGCGACAGACCGCGCTTATGCGCCGCAATGTCGACCACTACCTGGCACGTGCTCGCACGGCGGCAACCGGCGGCGTGCTCGGCGCGCGGACGCCGGTGACGCCGGTGTTGGAGGATCTAAAACGGACGCTGTTGAAAATTCACGCCGACAAATCCTTGACCATAACTCTCTCTAGCGACCCGGGCGCGGCCTTTCGCGGCGAGCGTCAGGATCTCGAAGAGATGCTGGGAAATGTCATGGATAATGGCTGCAAATGGGCCAAAGGGGTGGTCGCGGTCGCCGCCGTGCCGTCGGCGGATCGATTGGAAATCATCGTCGAAGACGACGGGCCCGGCCTGTCTTCGGCAACCCGGGCGCGGGTGCTTGAACGGGGTCAACGGCTTGACGAATCGACCCCGGGAACCGGGCTCGGCCTCGCCATCGTCCGGGATATCTGCCAGCTCTATGGCGGCAGCATTCGCCTCAGCCACGCGGCCATCGGCGGGTTGCGCGTCGAGTTGGAGGTGCCGGCGAGCACGACCGATCAAGCAAATGAAACCGCCGGCATCAACAACTGAGGCCGGCGGGTGGGTGTGTCTGGAACGGCGGGGGGGTGTTAGAGCAAGTTTAACCCGGGTTGGCTGACGGGGCCCCGCCGCTTGGATTGTCTTCGCGCAACTGCCAGGCCTGGCTGTGGCCGGCCGCGAGTACTTCTTTCCATAGGCTATGCAGGCGCTCGCGCGGCACTGGGCCCGCAACCACCAAATGCATCATCCGGCCCTTCCGCAGCCGCGCGATCGTGCGCGCGTTGATGTGCTTGTTGGCGGCGGCGAGTTTATTGGCGTTTTGCGGCGTGCCGAAGCTGCCGATCACCACGTAACCGATGCTGCCCGGTTCGCTGACCCCGGCGCCTTTGTCGAGCGACGCCAAGGTTTGCTTTGACGGGCCTTTGTCGGATGCCGATGGCGTTGCCGGCGGGTCGGTCTTCGCCACGGTGGTTGTCGCGGCTCCGGCCGTTTTGATTGATGGCGTTTCAGCAGACGATGCCAAGCGCGACGGCGTAATCGGCTGGGCGGATGCCGCCTTCGGTTGACCGGCAAGCGGGTCGGATTCGGTCCCGACCCGTATCGATCGCGGTAGGGCGGCGATCACCGTCGCCCCGCGGCTGTTGTCGTCGACCATCTCGGAATCGCCGAATCGGGATTGCCCTCTGATCATCGCCACAGTACCGCCATCGCGCGCGCCGACCGGCTCACCGACATCGGATAAGGCCAAGCTCGTGTCCGGCGCCCGTTCGACATTGAGTTCGGGCAGCGGTTCCGAAGCAGTCTTACGGAACGGTTCGTCCTCACCACGGTCGCCGCTGCCATTAATAAAGCTAGAGGCATCGGCATAAGCGCAGCCCGGTCCGGCCAACTGGCCTTCACCACAAAAATACGTCAAGGCGGTGGCCTTGATATCCGGATCACTCTTACCCGCGAACAAGGTGGTAACGCGGTCCCAATCCGAGATCACAAGGATCGCGGTTGCCAGCACCACGAGGGAAAGAATATAAATTTCAATAGCATATTTGCGCATTTTGGCCTCAACGCTTCACGTGACACGGTCGGACTCTAGTCAAACGTGGTTTAGAAATGGTTATGGCCTCGAAATGAGCCGGCTCGATAGCGCGATTCGTCGGCTGCAAGCACAGCGCGCGTGCCTGGACCACGCCATCGGTTTGATCGATGGCCTGCCCGGCAGCATATTGGAGCTGGGGCTCGGCAACGGCCGGACCTATGACCATCTGCGCGCGAAAGCCGGCGACCGGGACATCTTCGTATTCGACCGCCAGGTTGCCGCGCATCCAGACTGTGTGCCGGACGACAGCCACCTGTTTCTGGGAGATTTCAGGGAAACTCTAGCGGCCGCCGCGGCACGCTTGGGATCCGCCGCAATATTGGCTCATTGCGACATCGGTTCGGGCGACAAACGCCAAACCGCAGCCCTTGCCGCCGCGATCGGACCGGCGTTGACGGCGTTGCTGGCGCCTAACGCGGTGATCCTTTCCGACCAAGCGCTGAGCATTCAGGGCAGCGAACACTTGCCGTTGCCCGACGGCGTCACCGCCGACAGATATTACATCTACCGACGCCGCGGCTAGAGCAAATTTCGGCGTCAATTGCCGTCGTTTTCACTGATTCGTTGCAGTGCCGAGGTGATCTTGGTCGTTAATGTCGGGTCGACCTGCGAGGGCTGACCGCTGTCGGCGCGCTGCTTTTCATCATCGCTAACGTCTTGTTGGCTAGAATCGGCTTCTTCGAGTTCGTCGATGATGCCTTCCAGGACGGAGCGCACTGACCTCGGCCCATCGCTCTCGGCATCCGCGGCCGCGGTGTCCTCTTCAGGCGACGGCGGTGCGTC
>Ga0315336_1003918_pt1 | contig 18789 bp, 14 predicted proteins | sample ASW5metaG_FD_204512 | JGI IMG/M metagenome (GOLD analysis project Ga0315336, IMG submission 204512) | Ammonia-oxidizing marine archaeal communities from Monterey Bay, California, United States - ASW #5 | ecosystem: Environmental > Aquatic > Marine > Intertidal zone | place: USA: California... | reverse complement strand
TGCCGAACGATCATCTATAAGGGCATGCTCATGTCGACGCAGCTCGGAGGATTCTTCCCCGACCTCGCCGACAAAGACTTCGCGAGCGCCATCTGCCTAGTCCACTCGCGCTTCAGCACCAACACGATGCCCACGTGGCGTCTGGCGCAGCCGTTCCGCTATCTCGCGCACAACGGCGAGATTAACACCGTACGCGGCAATCAGAACTGGATGACCGCGCGCGAGGAGCTTTTCGAATCACCCGCCTTCGGTGCCACTCTCGATAAACTGCTGCCGATTATCGAGCCCGGCCAAAGCGACTCGGCCGTCTTCGACAACGGCTTGGAGCTGCTCTACCAGACCGGACGCTCGTTGCCCCACGTGGCGATGATGATGATCCCCGAAGCGTGGGAGAAGCATGAGTCCATGTCGGCTGAGAAGGCCGCATTCTACCGCTACCACGGCTGCCTGATGGAACCGTGGGACGGCCCTGCTTCGATCGCCTTTACCGACGGCCGCTCGATCGGCGCCGTACTTGATCGAAACGGTCTGCGCCCCTCTCGTTATTGTGTGACCAAAGACGGCTTGGTCGTCATGGCCTCCGAGACCGGCGTCCTCGACATCCCTCCCGACGAAATCGTTCTCAAAGATCGTCTGCAGCCGGGTCGCATGTTCTACGTCGACCTCGAGCAAAAACGCATACTCGACGATACCGAACTCAAAGAGACCATGGCCGCCCGCCAACCCTACGCCGAGTGGCTCGAGCAGAGCCAAACAGCGCTAGACTCGCTCCCGGCCGCTAAGTCACCCGCCGCGCACCTCGGCGCGGACGCGCTCGAAACCGCGCAGAAGCTCTTCGGCTTCACGATGGAAGACCTTCGCATCTTGCTCACACCCATGGCGCTCACCGGCGCCGAGCCGGTCGGCTCGATGGGTACCGATACACCGCTGGCCTGCCTTTCGGACAAGCCGCAGCCGGTCTTCAATTACTTCAAGCAGCTGTTTGCGCAGGTCACGAACCCGCCGATCGACCCCATCCGCGAAGAGCTCGTCATGAGCCTCGACCTTTCGCTCGGACGTCAGTCCAACCTGTTCGAGGAATCGCCTGAGCATTGTAGGCAGATCTCGATCAAGCAGCCGGTGCTGACGAACGAAGACCTCGCGCGTATCCGCGAGGTCGATCACAACGGGATTCGCAGCAAGACAATTTCGATCCTCTATCCCGCCGACTCGGGCAAGGCGGGCCTGGAGAAGACGCTCGACGACGTCTGCCAGGGCGCATCGAAGGCCATCGAAGACGGCTACGAGATCGTCATCCTTTCGGACCGGGGCGCCAATGCCGACCACGCGCCTATTCCTTCGCTCATCGCTGTCGGTGCCGTACATCATCATCTGATCGGTGCGGGCATGCGCACACGAACCGGATTGGTTCTCGAATCCGGCGAGCCGCGCGAGGTCATGCACTTCTGCTTGCTCGTCGGCTTCGGCTGCAGCGCCATCAACCCCTACGTCGCGATGGACACACTGCGCGAACTCGCGGGTCGCGATGAACTACACGCGCAAGACGCCGACGCGGCTGTTGCCAACTTCACGAAGGGCATCGGCAAGGGCCTGCTCAAGACGATGTCGAAGATGGGCATCTCGACACTGGCAAGCTACCGCGGTGCGCAGATCTTCGAAGCCATCGGCCTGAACGCCGAAGTGATCGATCGTTGCTTCAAATGGACCCCTTCGCGCATATCCGGCGTCGGGTTTGACGTCATCGCTAAAGAAGGCGCAGTGCGCCACAACCACGCGTATCGGCCCGAAGTACCGGCCAACCACCTGCTCGATCCGGGCGGACAGTACTCGTGGCGCCGTCGCGGTGAGTTCCATCTGTTCAACCCGCAGACGATCGCCAAGCTTCAGCACGCGGTACGCACCGGCGACCGCGCGACCTTCACGAAGTACTCTTCGATGGTCGACGATCAGGCGCGCAACCTCTGCACATTGCGCAGCATGCTGGCGTTCAAAGAAGGCGAAACCAAGATCCCGCTCGATGCAGTCGAGCCGGTCGGCGAAATCGTAAAGCGGTTCAAGACCGGCGCCATGTCGTACGGTTCGATCAGCGCCGAAGCGCACGAAACGCTGGCGATCGCGATGAACCGCATCGGCGGCCGCTCGAACACGGGCGAAGGCGGCGAAAACCCGGCGCGCTTCACACCAGATGCCAACGGCGATCTGCGTCGTAGTGCCATCAAGCAAGTCGCGTCCGGTCGTTTCGGCGTCACGATCAACTACCTGACGAACGCCGACGAGCTCCAGATAAAGATCGCCCAGGGCGCCAAGCCCGGTGAAGGCGGCCAACTGCCCGGCCACAAGGTGGACGAGACGATCGCCAAGACACGGCACTCCACACCGGGCGTCGGACTGATCTCCCCGCCGCCACACCATGACATCTATTCGATCGAGGATCTGGCTCAGCTGATCCACGATCTGAAGAACTCGAATCCGAGCGCGCGCGTTACTGTGAAGCTTGTTGCCGAAGTCGGCGTTGGGACGGTCGCAGCCGGCGTGGCCAAGGCCAAAGCCGACCTCGTACTGATCAGCGGTCACGACGGCGGCACCGGCGCTTCGCCAATGAGTTCGATCAAGCACGCAGGCATCCCCTGGGAACTCGGGCTGGCCGAAACACAGCAGGTGCTGGTCGCGAACGACCTGCGTAGCCGTATCCGCGTAGAAACTGACGGTCAGTTGAAGACCGGCCGCGACGTCGCCATTGCCGCCCTAATCGGTGCCGATGAATTCGGCTTCGCTACCGCCGCGTTGGTGTCCGAAGGCTGCATCATGATGCGCAAGTGTCACCTCAACACCTGCCCGGTCGGTATTGCGACCCAAGATGTAGAGCTGCGTAAGAAGTTCGCCGGCGAGCCCGAGCACGTCATCAACTTCATGTACTTCATCGCCGAAGAGCTGCGAGAGATCATGGCGTTCATGGGCTTTCGAACGGTGGCGGAGATGACCGGTCGCGTGGACCGCCTCGAAGCCGATCTTCCTGCGGATCACTGGAAGGCACACGCGCTGGACTTCTCGGCCATCCTACATCGCCCCGACGTCGCCCGAGAGGTAGGAATAAGCGGCACCGGAACGCAGGATCACGGACTGGAAGAAGCCCTGGATCACGAGCTCGTCCGCTTGGCCCAACCGGCAATCCAAGACAGGACGCCCGTTCAGATCGACTTGCCGATCAAGAACACCAACCGCACGACCTGTACGATTCTCTCGCACGAGATCACCAAGGTGCACGGCGCCGACGGACTGCCCCCGTATACGATCGGTATCAATTTCACCGGTTCGGCAGGTCAGAGCTTCGGCGCCTTTCTCGCAAAGGGTGTATCGGCAAAGATCGAGGGCGACGCCAACGACTACTTCTGCAAGGGCATGTCGGGTGGTCAGGTCGTCATCGTACCGCCGAAGAGCGCAGGCTTCCTCGCTGAAGACAACATCATCATCGGCAACGTAGCGCTGTACGGCGCGACCGATGGCGAAGTGTTCATACGCGGCCGCGCGGGTGAGCGATTCGGCGTACGCAACAGCGGCGCGACAGCAATCGTCGAATCGGTCGGAGATCACGGCTGCGAATACATGACCGGCGGGCGCGTCATCGTGCTCGGACCGTCCGGGCGTAACTTTGCGGCGGGCATGAGTGGCGGTATCGCCTACGTGTACGACGAAGACGGTAGTTTTAGAACGCGCTGCAACATGGGAATGGTCGAACTCTTCCCGCTGGCCGGAGCCGACGACGAGGCGGAGGTCAAACAGCTCATCAACCGCCACCACCAGTACACCGAAAGTGCCGTGGCCGAACGCATCCTCGCCGATTGGGAGCACGCGAAGCAGACATTCATCAAGGTCTATCCGACCGAGTACCGCAAAGTGCTGGAAGCGGGCGGCAGTTCAGTGCAAGCCAAGCAAGCCTCGGTCTGAGCAGAATGGGAAAAGTCACAGGATTCATGGAGTACTCGCGCGTGCTTCCCGCGAAGCGCCCGGTCGAGGAGCGGCTCAAGCACTATGGCGAGTTCGATGAGGAACTCTCCGAAGATCAGCTCAAGGCCCAGGGCGCGCGTTGCATGGACTGCGGCATTCCGTTCTGCCACAACGGCTGCCCGCTCGGCAACGTGATTCCCGATTGGAACGACCTCGTGTACCGAGGCCGCTGGGAAGACGCGATCGAGGCGCTGCACGTCACCAATAACTTTCCGGAATTCACCGGTCGCATCTGCCCTGCCCCCTGCGAAGAATCCTGCGTCCTCAGCATCAATGACTCCCCGGTCACCATCAAGCTGATCGAACGCAACATCATTGACCACGCCTGGCGCGAAGGCCTTATCAAACCGCAGCCGGCCGCCAACAAGACCGGTAAGACGGTCGCCGTTATCGGCTCCGGCCCAGCCGGCATGGCATGCGCTCAGCAACTCGCGCGCGCCGGCCACTCGGTAACATTGTTCGAACGCTCCGACCGTGCGGGCGGACTATTGCGCTACGGCATTCCCGATTTCAAAATGGAGAAGCACCTGATCGACCGTCGCGTTGAGCAGATGGAGGCCGAAGGTGTCACCTTCCGCAACAGCTGCAACGTTGGTGTCGACGTGACCGTCGATGAGCTCAAGAACGATTTCGACGCCATCATCTTGTCGATCGGTGCGACGATCCCGCGCGACCTACCAGTCGAGGGCCGAGACCTAGACGGCATTCACTTCGCGATGGACTTCCTGCCACAGCAGAACAAACGGGTTGCCGGCGATGAGGTTCCGAAGGAAGGCGAACTGCGCGCAGACGACAAGAACGTCATCGTCTTGGGTGGCGGCGACACGGGCTCCGACTGTATCGGCACATCGAACCGCCAGGGCGCCAAGAACATCGTGCAGTTTGAGATTCTCGATGAGCCGCCCGAGCGCGACGCCGCGACGCCGGTATGGCCCTACTGGCCGATGATTCTGCGAACCTCGACCTCGCACGAAGAAGGAGTCGACCGAGAGTTTGCCATCTCGACGAAGCGTTTCATCGGCAAAGACGGGCACGTAACCGCGCTCGAAGCCGTGCGGGTCGAATGGAAGAAGGGTGACGACGGCCGCATGCAGATGCAGGAAGTCGCCGGCAGCAAAGAAGAGCTTCCAGCCGATCTCGTGCTTCTGGCCATGGGTTTTCTCGGCCCGCAACAGCCGGGGCTCGCTTCCGACCTCGGTCTGGAATTCGACGGCCGCGGCAACATCGTCTGCGACCCGAACTACATGTCGACCTCCGAGCCCGGTGTTTTCGCCTGCGGCGACTCGCGGCGCGGGCAATCGCTGGTAGTTTGGGCCATTTGGGAAGGCCGAGAGTGCGCGCGCGCCGTCGACGTATTCTTGATGGGAGAATCAGAGCTACCGACTTCCCCGGCTATGGCCGAAACCGGTGGCCGCCCGGTCTGACGTCGCATGCGGCACCCCTAGCGAACGCCATGGCATCGGCCTCGACGACAACCACGTAGCCACCGCAATAGTGCTACAATTAGAGGCTCGGCTACGCCACACCGCGGCGCCGAACCCGACACAGTGAGCGAATTTCTCGATACAGACCGCCTTCTCGAGTTCTTTCGAGCCAGCGGATTCAAGATTCACCGTACGGCCAACGCCGCCTGGTATGAGGCCGGCCCGCGTTTTCTGTTGGGCGTGCCCACGCACGACGCCGTGTCGATCACACGTGCGGAAGGCAACGAAGCGATGCGCGCCACCGGGGCGCTCGGCATTCGCTACATCACTTCCGACCCGAGCGTCGGTCGCGAGAGCTGGCAAATGATAGGCGGCGGCACCGACTACGACCTGTCGATGTTCTCGAGCAACACGCGCAGCAAAGTCCGCCGCGGACTGAAGAACAACGAAGTGCGTCGCATCAGCGGCCAAGATCTCAAGAGCGCCGGCGAGCAAGCGTTCCTCGATACCGTTGCACGCCAGGGCCGTGCCGATCGCTATGGAGTGGATCGCTGGCACAAACTGCTCGACGCCGCCGACGCGACCGAAGGCATCGAGATCTGGAGCGCGTGGCACGAAGATACACTGGCCGCCTATCTGCTCATCATGGTCTTCGAGGACTCTTGCGAGTTCTACGAAGCACGCTCGCGTAACGATACGCTGCGCTACTATCCGAACAACGCTCTGCTCTACACGCTCACGCACGACGTGCTCGTCGAGCGCAAGATCGGGCAGATCACGTTCGGCATCGAAGGGCTGGAGGAACTCGACAGCCTCGATGCATTCAAACTCGCGATGGGCTACGAGAAGCGCACCGTACGCCAACACGTGATGTTTCATCCGTTGATCGAAGCGGGCCTGGCGTTCCCACCGACGCGGGGTCTGCTGCGCATGCTCGCCGAGCGCCCCGACGGTTCATCGCTGTTTCGGCGCGTGCACGCGCTGACCTCGCTTCGTACCGGCGGCGTTGCCCCGGAGACCGACGAAGCGTCATGAGCGCCGCGCCAACCGGCCGCGCTCCGGCCTTCATCTTTCCCGACAATCCAGCAGCACTAGCCACGGCTCGAGAACTCGGCGCGTCGGGTATCCGCTGTCTGGTATTGGGTCATCGCCCCGGCCCGGCCTCGCACTCACGGCACGCCGAGTTCTTGCCCGCTCCAGACTTCTACAAAGATGCGCCACGCTGGGCCGAGTTCATCTATCGTGTCGCCGGCGCCCAAGGCGCCTCTCCCGTGCTGTTCCCAACCGAGGACGCCGCCCTTCTCGTAGCCGATGCCCACCATGCTCGGCTCTCCGAGCGACTCGTCTATCCGTACAAGGCGCCCGGCGTCGTACCGAAGATTCTCGACAAGCGGCGCCTGTACCAGGCGGCCGTGCGCGCGGGCGTTGCAACGCCGACATTTCACAGCTTCGAAAAAGGCGATGATCCCGCACCACTCGAAGCCCTGACCGATCTCGACGGTTGGATCACCAAACCCGCGTGCCGCTATTGGCCCGGCGATGACGGACACATGCGCACCTTTCTTTCGCTTACCGGTGGCTCAAAGGCCATGACCGGATCGGCCATCGATGCCGCACACCGTATTGCAGACGCGGGGTTCCCGGTGGTCGTGCAGGAGAACATCCCCGGGCCGTTCGAAGAACTCGTAAGCGTCGGCCTACAGATCGATGATGACGGCGAAGTACTCGGATCGTTCTGCGCCCGAAAACGTTGCGAATACCCCGTGCCGTTCGGCGACGGCTTGATCGTCGAAACGATCGCCGACCCGGGCATCGTAGAGCCAGCCGTCGCGCTGCTTCGCGAACTCGGCTACGCGGGCATCTGCGATGTGGAGTTCAAACGCGACGCGCGCGATGGGCAGTTCAAAATTCTCGACGCCAATCCGCGCGTATGGCTATGGCATGGCTTGGCAGCACGCAACGGATTCCCGTTGGCACTGAACGCCTACCTGCGCGCGACCGAAGAACCGAACGTTCGTTCGGCCAAAGAAATCGCACCTCGGTGGGTATCGCCGCGCGGCGCACTCGCGTACTTGGCACTCGCGTTTCGACCGGGCAGCAATGGCTTCGGCCTAACGCTGGCTGCCGAACTGCTCGGTGGAGCTACCGCGACGGTGCTATCGGACTGGCGCCGCTTCCGAGATCCTGCCCCCGCACGCCCGTCAGCGTGGATGGAATTTCTGCGCGCCGCAGGGCACCGTCTCCGACGTGACTAACCGTCAAATCGGGCCCCCTAGTGGCGCAATTCACGGTATAAACCCGTAAACAGAGCACATAATCGAAGTCATGCGCGCCATTATGCGGCCTCCCCTCACCTGGGTGTGTTTTCACCCGGCTGTATCACAGTGATGCCGCTCCGTCGTCCAAACCCGTACGAACCCCGGAATAGTAGGGACAAAGACTTGACCAGCAGCCGAGGTCGTACAATTGTAGGATTCACACAGCTTTCGGCGCCCCCTACAGACACCCGCTTCGTTACCGAGACAACAGAGGTGTTCTCAGAAAGCACAGACGGCAATTGCCGAACCGTGCGGATGGCCCACAGGCAAAGTAGCTGCGATTTTAGGAGTATTCATGGCGTATTCGGATGGCAACGATTGTTTTACTTGGGATGATGACGGCGTCGCGACGTTTGACGGTTACGATTTGGCGGAGCTAGCCGAGTCGTATCGAACCCCCTTCTACCTTCTCTCGCAGAAGCAGATCCGAAAGAACTACAAGCAGTTCCAAGAAGCGTTCTCCGGTGCCGACGGCGGTATCCGTACCTATTACTCAGTGAAGTCCAATTTCGAGAGCATGGTACTGAGCACGCTCGCGGACATGGACTGCGGCGCAGAGATCTCGGGCGCGATGGACATGGAGCTGGCGAAGCGCGCCGGCATGGATCCGTCCCGCGTCGTATTCGACGGCCCTTGCAAGTCGGTCGAGGATATCGAAGCGGCTCTGGAGTGGGGCATTCACCTCATCGACATCGAGTCGCTCACCGAAGCGCGCGATGTGAATGCCGTAGCCGGCAAGCTCGGGCGAAAGCTCAACGTCGGCATCCGAATCGACCCGGTGCTTTCCAAGCCTTACTACGACAAGGTCATCGCAACCAACCGTAAAAAGTTCGGCCTACCGATCGACCAGGCTCTTGAAGTGGGCTGCAAGATCAACGAGTACGAGAACCTGAACCTCGTATGCATCATGACCCATATCGGTTCGCAGGTGTTTCACCCTAATCGGTACATAACGACGCTCAACAAGATGTTCGATCTCGCGAAGGCTTTTCAGAGCCGCGGCATCGAGATCAACGAACTCAATATGGGTGGCGGTTACCCGGCCCAGTCGATGCGCAACCTGCGAATCTCACGCCGTTTTCGTATCGCGAAGATTCTTGAAAAGCTCAATCGCCTCGACGTGCAGGCCAGTTCCATCAATGACTTCGGCGCAGCCATCACCGGCAAGTACAACGAGTTGAAGAAATCGACCGGTCTGAGCCCACAGCTGTCGATCGAGCCGGGACGCTGCATCGTTAGTAACGCGTGCGCCACGGTCGGCAAGGTGCTGATCATCAAGAACGAGTGGGTATTCACCGACGTGAGTATCAACAACCTGCCGGAGAACCTCTTCTTCTCCGAATGGCGCACGGTGTGGCCGGGGCACAGGCACGATGAGCAATCGAAGGAGTACAAGATCTCGGGTCCCACACTGGCAACCCAGGATGTACACCTCTTCAACTGTGACGTTCCCGAGCTGCACGAAGGCTCACCAATGGCGATTCTCGACACCGGTGCTTACAGCATCGCCCGTTCGAACCAGTTCACACGACCACGCGTCGCCGTGTACGCGGTAACCGACGAGGGCGACATCGCGCTAGTGCGTCGCGCAGAAACAGTCGACGACGTCCTCGCAATGCAAGTCTGGCCCGACCGCGAGGAAAAGAAGAAAGCGAACGCAAGCTGAGCGCGAGCTAGCGAGCGGGAGAGTCCTGTTCGCTCATAAGTAAACTAGCCTAGACACCAACAGCGGTGAATGGGCAAGACCAACAAAAAAAGCCGGGTTGCCCAACGCGACCCGGCTTTTCTATTTTATAACGGCCAACGAGACAGCCGTGCCCTAGCCACCCTACTCCGCGCTAAGATCCTCAACCAACGCCCCGCGCTGCGCATCACTAAACGGCACTTCAACGGCCATCTCCGTATGCGTCGTCGCAAGACTCACCGCCGCCCCCGCCTTAACAGCCCCCGCCCGCTCGGCACCCAGCGTAAACTTCGAGTAGTGAACGGCGCTTATCCGATCGGGCGACATCTGTCGCAGGTCAAACTCGGCCGCAACCGGCTCATGGCCTTCGATGCGCAACTCGACGTGGTTCTCCAGTCCTAGAAGCGCTACCAGGCGAACGTCGCGCTCGGCGGGATCTTCATACTCCAGAAGGATCGTCGCCGAGAGACCGTCCTCTTCAGGGACGAGTTCGTTGTACGTGGTGATCTCGTGCTTGATGGCCGCGAGGTCGGTGATCTTTTCGACCCGCATCATCTCTTGGATCTGGTAGATCATCGTGTCGCGGTTCTCGAAGAGCACCGTCATGTTCGGGCCTACCGCTATGCGCCGGTCTCGTTTGATGTCTATCAGGTGCGAACGGACGCGGTTGCGGTCGAGTTCGTAATCAGGCGTGGGGCGAATATCTGCGGGCTGGATCTTTCTCATGCGTCGTTCGTCTCGGTCGGCGGTCCGGCGGCCGGTCCGCCGACGTCTTCGTAGCCCTCGCCGCGGTAGGCGCGGGCCAATACCTGCAACGGGTGCAGCGGGCGGGTTCCGGTGCCCTGTTCGAAATGAATCGCGGCCAGCGGGCAGTCGGTGACCATCATGCCGCCGGCGCCGATTTCGTCGAAGGCTCGTTTGCCTACCTTCATGGAGAGGTCAAAGTTCTCGGTCTTCATCGCCCAGGTGCCGTCGTGGCCGCAACAACGATCGACCAACCGTACTTTGGCGCCCGGGATGGTCTTCATCATGTCGCGCGATCGAAAGCCGATGTTCTGGGCCTTCAAATGACACGGAATGTGATAGGCAATCTCACCGGGCGACGAGACAAACTCGCGCGACCAGGCATCGCCCTTCTTCAGCTCGAACAAATACTCGCAGACATCGCGCGTCGCAGCCGACAGCGCCTTGGCTTTGTCGATGAGCGCCGGGCTCACGAGCTCTGGGTACTCCTTCTTCAGCATGAACGAGCAGGTCGGATTGATCGCAAGCACGCGGAGGCCCTTTTCAACGAAAGGCGTGAGGGCTTCGACATTGCGCTCAGCCTGTTGGCGGGCGAACTCGACGTCGCCGCCGTCCATCGCCGGCATCCCACAGCAGGTCTGCGCGGGGCTCAATACGCGCACGCCGTTTCGTTCGAGTACTTCGACGGCGTCGCGGCCGATCCCCGGTGCGTTGTAGTCGACGAAGCACGTGTGAAAGAGCACGACCTCGCGCGCCTTCACGTCGCGAACCGTCGATATACGCGACTTCGCCCAACCGCTGAACGTCTTTCGGCTGAACTCAGGCAGCAGCTTGGCGCGGTGAATCCCTACGAGCGTTTCCATGATGCGCCGGTGAAACGACACGGTGTTGGCCCAGTTCGCGATCCCGGCGATCTTCGAGGCCGCCTTCCCGAGCGCTACCGGGTTGCCGAGCATGCGCTCGCGCGCCGCGATGCCTTTGCGCTTAGCGCGCTGCGCGTTGTAGCGCAGCAGGAGTCGCGGAAAATCTATATCGAACGAGTGCCCATCGTCTTTCGTATACGGACACTTCACGTAGCAGAGCTTGCACTGGTAGCAGAGGTCGACGACCTCGTCCTTCTCTTCACGCGTGAGTTGGCGTACGTCGCCGTCATAGCGATCGACCGAGTCGAACAGCGAAGGGAAGGACGGGCAGAGATTGAAGCACATGCGACAGCCGTGGCAGATGTCGAACACGCGCTCGACCTCTTGGTCCAGGGCCTCTCTGTCCCAGTAGAGTTCTTCGTTGGGGGCGTAACAGAGGCCCGCTGTGGGTTCGGCCTTGATCGTTGCCATTGTGAATACCGGGGCGAGGGGTAGAGAAAAGAAACGAGGTCCGGCCGCCTAGCGATCGAGACAACCGGACCTCGGAAATGAGAACACTTAGTCGATTTCTTTCAGCCCTTCGCCGAATCGACCGGCGTGCGACTTCTCAGCCTTCGCAAGCGTCTCGAACCAGTCGGCTATTTCGCTGAAGCCTTCTTCACGCGCCGTCTTGGCCATGCCCGGGTACATGTCGGTGTACTCGAACGTTTCGCCTGCAACGGCAGCCTTCAGGTTCGATTCGGTGTCGCCGATCGGCAGGTTTGTCGCCGGATCGCCAACCACACGGAGGTAATCGAGATGACCGTGCGCGTGCCCGGTTTCTCCTTCGGCGGTGTCGCGAAAGAGACCGGCGACGTCGGGATAGCCCTCGATGTCGGCTTGCTTCGCAAAGTAGAGGTAGCGGCGGTTGGCTTGGGACTCGCCCGCAAACGCGTCCTTCAAATTCTGGTGGGTCTTCGTTCCATCGAGATCTGCCATCTCAGTGTCTCCTTTCTTTATCGTCCAATTCTTTGCGTTCGCTTGGCCTCGCGGCCGCGCATTCCGCGCAGATTCCAAACCAATTGATCTTCGCCGAATCGACCTCGAAGCCATCGAGAGCCGACGAAGCCGGTGCCCTCGGGCTGTCGCTATCGGGATCGGGAGTGTAGTCGCGTACCTGACCGCAGCTGCGGCACACCAAATGTTGGTGCGGCAACTTGTTCGCGTCGTAGCGCGCGCTGTAGCCGCCGACCGCGACCTCGTCAGCCATGCCGGAATCGGCAAACGCCTTGAGATTTCGATACACCGTCGCCAGCGACACGCGCGACAGGCGCTCGCCCACGCGCTTGTGGACGGTCTCTGCCGTGGGATGGTCGAAACTCTCGGCCAAAACACGGTAGATGAGCCGACGCTGCGTGGTGTCGGCAAGCCCTGCCTTGCGGCAAGCCTGGCCGAAAGCGGCTTCATCGAGCCACAAGCCTTGATTTTGACTGAGGTTCTTCAACAGATGCGAATGACTATTATTCGCACTCCGAAGAGTCAATTGGTTTGAGGGGGGTTTTGCACGCCTAGGGGAGATTGGTGGCGGCTTCCTTTGTACGGCTTGGCCGCTGGGGCGGTGGAGGAAAGTTAGTGGCGGCAGCGGCCGAGCGACCAGGACTCTCGCCACTCGCCGGCTCGTGGCTCACATTGAGCGCCGTCCCTCGATCGCACGCCCAATGGTCACTTGGTCGGCGTATTCGAGGTTGCCGCCTACGGGGATTCCGTGGGCGATACGGGTGACTTCCACACCCAACGGTTTGATGAGGCGGGCGAGGTAGACGGACGTGGCCTCGCCTTCGACCGTGGGGTTAGTCGCGACCACGATCTCGCGAATGCCGCCCGGCTCTAAACGCTTGATGAGTTCGGTGATCTTGAGCTGCTCGGGCCCGCGTCCATCCAACGGCGCGATCGCACCGTGCAGCACATGGTAGCGACCGCGATAGCCGTGCGTTCTTTCGATCGCGATCACGTCGGAGGGTTCCTCGACGACACAGAGCAGCGTTTGGTCGCGCTCGGAGTCGTCACAGATCGGGCAAGGATCGTCTTCGGTCAACCCGTAGCATACCGAACAAAACCGAGTGCTGTCTTTCACGTCGGCAATCGCCCGCGAAAGATCGTGCGCGTAGGAGCCTTCGGTCTTCAGTACGAAGAACGCGAGGCGTGCAGCCGTTTTCTCGCCGATGCCGGGCATCTTGGCGAACAGCTGAATGAGTCTCGAGAGAGCCGGCGTATAGGCCAAAACGTCGGAACCTCGCTCCTATCCCATGCCCGGGATGTTCATGCCGCCGGTGGCGTCTTTCATCTCTTCGGCCATCATGTCCTGCGCTTTCTTGATCGCGGCGTTGGTCGCAGAGAGTACGAGGTCTTCGATCATGCGGGCATCGCCGCCCGCAACGAGGGTGTCTTCCAGCGCAACGCTCTTTAGTTCGAGGCTGCCGTTCACGACCACCGTCACCATACCGCCGCCGGCGGTCGCGGTGATCTCGGCCTTCTCGACCTTCTTCTGGATCTTCTTCATTTTCTTCTGAAGATCCCGAGCCTGCTTCATCATGTCCATCATGGATGGTTGAGACATTTCGATAACTCCTGGTGTGCTAAGTCTTTACTCGTCGACGCGCGAGATCCGTTCTATTCGGCCGCCGAGCACATCAAGTGCGGCCTTTACCGATGGATCGTCGGCGGCGTCTTGTTCGAGCTTCGCTTTGCGGCCGGCTTCGATCTTGGCCATCGAGATCGTGTCGTCGTCGCTCCCAGACGCGGCGGCTGCGGCCGGGACGTCGTCAACGGCAACACTCGCGCTCTCAACGAAGCTAATCTTCATATCGCGTCCAAAATACTTGCTCGCTACTTCTAGAATCCGCGACATCGCTTCGGTCGCTTCGAGCTTCTTTTTGAAGCTGCCGATCGTCGCATGCAGCTCGAGCGCCGTGTCCGTCATGCTCGTAACGTCGCAATTGCTGAGCGCCACGTACAGATCGAAGCCGCAGTGCATACGGATTTCGGCGAGAAATTGTTCCCAGCGCGCATCGTCGGGGCCATCGGGGGCCGGGGCAACCGCCGCCACGCTATCGCCGCCGGGGTGTGGCGCCTCCGACCCTTCGGCATCGCTCGGCGCCGCTGCCGCTGCGCGAGGCGCGGTGCGCTCGGCCGGTGCTGCCGACTGAGTTGATTGTGCAGGTCGTGCCGCGGGCGCAGCGTCCGCAGGACCTTTCGTAGGTTGCCGCGCCGACCGTCCGCCGCCGCCACCCCCGCCGCCACGCGGGCTGGATTTAGAACCACCGGTCGCAGGGCCACTGCCTATCCCACCCCGCAAGAGAGAAATGATCTCGGACGCCGACTCGACCGACTCGAGCGACGCTGCCTTGAGCAGGCCCATCTCGAGCACAAGTTCGGGCATTCCGCTGGGCCGTAGGTCGCCCGCCGTGCGAAGCAAGACGTCGAAGATGCGCTGCAGATCCAGTTGCGAACGCTTCTCTCGAAAACGCGTGACGATATCCCCGACCGTGTCGCCGTGAATCCGCGTCACCGCATCGACACCAGCCGCCACCGCAACCGAAGTATGGCGAAGCATTTCGAGCACGGCGCCCAGAAACTGTTGGGCACCGTAGCCGCCGGTGCGAATGCGCTCGCAGACCGTAACGATCCGCTCGGCATCGTTGTCGAGTATCGCCTCGACGCATTCGGCAATCAGTGCGCTGCCCGCAATGCCGAGAACGCGCGCAACGTCGTCGCCGTCGACCTTGTCACCGCAAGCCGCGACGACCTGTTCGAGCAACGACTGCGCGTCGCGCATGCTGCCGTCGCCTTCACGTGCGAGCAGATCGAGCGCCGCCGCGTCGACCTTGAGTTTGTCTTTCTTGACGATGACCGCGAGCTGCTTGGTGATCTCTTCGCGCGTGAGGCGGCGGAAATCGTAGCGCTGGCAGCGCGACAGAATCGTCTGTGGAATCTTGTGCGCCTCGGTCGTCGCCAGCACGAACTTGACGTGCGGCGGAGGCTCTTCGAGCAGCTTGAGCAACGCATCGAACGCCTGAGGGCTGAGCCGATGCACCTCGTCGATAATATAGATGCGGTGGCGGCCGCCGGCGGCCTGATATTGCGAGTTCTCGATGAGCCCCCGGACGTCGTCAACGCCCGTATGGGACGCCCCATCGATCTCCATGATGTCGAGCGACGCGCCCTTGAGCGCATCCAAACAAGGACCGCATTTATTGCAGGGCTCGACGCCCTCGCGGTTCTCGCAGTTGAGCGCGCGCGCGATGAGGCGGGCCACCGTGGTCTTGCCGACCCCGCGAATGCCAGAGAAAACGAGCGCATGCGCCACGCGGTCCCGTTCGAGCGCGTTGGCCAGGGTGCCCGTGATATGATCTTGACCGACAACGTCGGCAAACGTGGTGGGGCGCCAGCGGCGAGCTACAACTTCATATCCCATGGGAATAAATACGGCGGCGAAACCGCCCAATCCTGGTGGAAGTACCACCGGCTACGCCCCGCGGCAAGGTGGCCCCACGAGCAACGCAGAGGCGCGAAATCGTTGAAAATCCCCGCCCCGCCCGATAGCCTGCGGCGCTGGCCTAACTAGGAGAGGTGTCCGAGTGGCTTAAGGAGCACGCTTGGAAAGCGTGTGTGCCGAAAGGTACCGTGGGTTCGAATCCCACCCTCTCCGCCATTTTTCTAGAATTCGTGACGTAGATATTTGGGCGCCGCCGCCTCTCTCCAGTGTTCCCCGTCAGCCCAATTGGGACTAGTTGAGCCGATGACTTAAGAGACACCCCGACGCCAAGGTGGATGGTTTTGTTTGCACTTCCTTCGTTGCCCATGTTCACCCTCCTGGGTGAGCTGGAAGTGTGACCTATTTCACCGGCCTAGCTTGTCCAAATGGCTCTGAACCCAAACATCTCGCGGCAACAAAACGGATTCTCTCGATGAAAACAAAATTACTGTTGCTCTGTTCCGGACTTCTCCTCCTAAACGCCTGCGCTACCACCAAGGTAGTCGAAACCTGGAGTGACGACTCAACACATCCAACATTTCGCAACGTGCTTGTGGTCGCCGTACACAACTTCGCGCCGTACCGGACGTTGATCGAGGAGGAGATCGCTTACCACTTCAGAGCGGCCGGTTTCACTGCGAACGCTGCGGTAGACGTTCTTTCGACGACGGAAGCCATCGACAGAGCGGCTGCCGATGTAGCAATCGAGAAGACCGGTGCCGATTGTGTCATGCTTGTACGTCTCGTCGGATCGGAGACGGTGGAGGAAGTGATACCCCCAGCCCTATACCTGCACACAATATACGCGGGCGGCTGGTTCGGGTATTACGACTATAGTGTTCGGGTCATCCCCTTGGCCGGCTACACCGACGAGTTCCGTACGATCAAGGTCGAAAGCACTCTGTTCGATACGGCCACTGGCAAGCGCGTCTGGTCCACCCTCACCACAACGACAGAGCCCGAAGACACGGATGCGCTGAACTCCTACGTCAAGGCCATGGGCAAGTACCTCAAAGCGAGCGAGCTATTCAACTAGCGCGAGCGGTGGAGTGACGAACGGGCGGGATCCTTGGGCGACGGTGACTCTCGCCTTCGCAAGCTCTCGCTCACGGCGTATAGAGCGAAACGCCTTCGATGGGGGTCGTTCCTTCCCATTCGATGCCGAACATATCCAGCAGCGTTGGCAACACTACGGTAAGGATCACATTCGGTACCGCGTCTTCAGCCGGCATCGGTTCATCCGGGCCATCAGCCAGACAGTCCTCCGGCTTGGTGAACGACTCGCAGTAATCATCGGCCGTCCGGATTGGAATATGGTCGACGGTCAGGTTGACGTTGTAGGCGCCCAACCAAGTGTTGAAGACATTGCGGCCCGCGTCGCGCGTGTGATGGACCTTGTTAAAGCCATGGTCGGTCGTGATGAGAATCGCCGCATCTTCCCATCCGTAGAAGCGTAGCATTTCCATCAGAGTGTAAAGTTTGCGATCGGTCTGGGTGATCACCCTTCGGTAGGCCTTTGAGTCGGCGCCGTTGCGGTGCCCGGCCCAGTCGGGGGTCTTAAAATGTAGGAACATAAAGAAGTCGGTTTCCGCCAGACCCAACTCTACTTCTGACTTCTTCCAACGATCGAAGGTCTTCTCGGCGTGACGCAGCGGCCCGGGACGAGTCCCTTTACCGTTGCCGTGCCCGGTCGCGCGTTGCAGCGCCTTGCTCTTCTTGGCCCACCTATACAGTGCGCGGCCGACGTACTTCCGATCGCTCGACATGTGCGTGCGGAAGATGAACCCGTTGCGATCGCCGTCGATGTCCACCGGATCGTAGGTATCCATGAGGTACTCGAATACGTTGGTCCCGGCAGCCAGTTGTCCCTTCGTGCGGTTGCCAACGAGACCGTGGGTCTCTGCGTTTTGACCGGTCAGCATCGATGCGTGCTGCGGCTTGGTCATCGTCGTTCCGTCGTTGGTCGTGTGGCAGGGCAGCACCTGGTACGGCGCGTAAGCCGGCGACCCCGGCTCAGCATCGCCAGGCACAGCGCCGGCCAGGGCCGGCAGGCAGGTGAACAGCGGCGCGCCCTCAGAATCCAGTCGGCCGGTTGCAACGGGGAATACGTCTCCATTGGTCCAGCACGGAACGGCCGGATCGGAGACTTCGAGCAGGTCCATCAGCACGTCGCGACGGACTCCGTCCCAGCTGACGAGAACGGCACGCTGATAGTCGCCGGAGGGCGGTACCGTGAGGGACGCCGACTCGGCGGGTATGCTCGGGACGACCAGCCACGGCAAAACAAGCAGAGCCAACAAGGCCAGTGACAATACGAGCCGTTGGGAAGCAAAAACGCCTGACATCATGCTCTCTTATAGCTACCCCTGGGGGCGGGAAACAAGATTGAAAATTAGGTGGGCTTAGCAGCGTACAAGAGACCACCGGACTCTTCCCAGGCAGGCCTTTTCACGGTGCCCGAGTGCCCAGCGATTCTCAGAGCCGCTCGATCAGCTCCGGCGGAATCCACGCAAAGAACTTCTCGCGTCGTAGTGGTTTGTCCATCCACGACTGGTCCGGCTCGGGGTCGGCGAGCACCTCGGCAACGGTCTTGAGTCTCGGCATGGGTTCGCTGCGGGCGACGCCCCTCGCGGTGATCCAGCTCACTTCCTTGCGTCTCATGATCTCGGCGACAATCTGGTTCGTGATCTGGCTATCGCCCAAAACGTAGTCCATTACTTCTTGATAGCGCCCCTCGCGCCAGCACTTCGGGGCATCGGCACCATCCATGAGCTTCGCCTGCTCGACCCCCATCGCGGCACCCACCTTGGCGAGTCCCACGGGAAAGCCGCGCTGGTTGAAAAACTGGAACATGGGATCGTAGCTGGCCAGCGCAACGCGTGCCGCCAGTTCGATGTCACCGGCACCGTGCCCGATCCAACGCAGATCAAAACCGAGGCCGTTCCAGGCGCAGACCTTCACACCAGATTGCTGCTGCTCGTCGAGGTAGACGAGGAGTTCGCGCGCGCGTTCGGTGGTGATGTTCTCGGTGGGCGTGTCGTCCTCGCCCACCGAATACCAGAGTCGTTCTTCGCCCTCGTGCACGACGGTCGAGGCGACCGAGATGTGAAATGGTGCGAACTCGTCCAGATCTTGGCCGGGGCCGAGATCGAAGACATCGGAGATTTCGATATCAAAGCTAAGGAAACTCATGGGTACCAACACCGCTCGGGCGGCGTGGCATGAGGTATATGTCTTC
>Ga0315336_1003917_pt1 | contig 18799 bp, 13 predicted proteins | sample ASW5metaG_FD_204512 | JGI IMG/M metagenome (GOLD analysis project Ga0315336, IMG submission 204512) | Ammonia-oxidizing marine archaeal communities from Monterey Bay, California, United States - ASW #5 | ecosystem: Environmental > Aquatic > Marine > Intertidal zone | place: USA: California... | reverse complement strand
AAACTGAAAACATTCAAACAACGGCGCTTGCAATACCGCAAGGCCGTCGCATAATATCAACAACCTGATGAGCCAAATCTCTCTTAGCTCAAACCAACACTAAGCCCATTCTATATGACGACGGACAATTTCCCTGTACAACCGAGGCGAAACGCCAATGCTGCCTTGAAGCTGATGAAAAAATTATTAAAGAAGCAAGGCTTTGCACCGACGCAAATCGTCACAGATAAGCTAAAGTCCTATCATAAGGCGTTTCGACTCCTAGGGTTGACTGCTGAGCACATTGATAACAAAAGAGAGAGTAATCGCGCCAAAATTTTTATTCTTCCTTTCCGTCAGAGAGAGCGAAAAATGCAAAATTCTAAATCACCCGGATCGGCCAAAAATTATTTCAATATCCATTCATTCACCGACAATAACTTCCAGGTCCAGCACTACTTAATTAATCATACTTTAAGCAATGTCGCGCTGCAGCATTCAGCAATTGGGAAACTGCAAGCGCTGCTGCCTGAAATGAACCAATCAAGGTTTTCAGCACTTACAGCGCGTTAATATGACAATATCACGGCTAGCATTTCTTTGACCGTTCTTTCACTTCAATTCACGGCAGCTCAAGCTTTTAATCGACTATTTTGCGGATCAATTACAGGGGTTTCTAAAACTATTGTATTATAGGGTATGTTTAGAATTTCGATGTCGAAAGTTGTCCCCGGCTTTGCATAAGCCGGTGTAACATAAGCGAATGCCAGACTTTTTTTACTATAGTGACCATAACCACCAGATGTGGTGACACCAATAACGGATCCATTATTTGTAACCGCCTCTCCGCCACGGACATCATGGTTTGAGGTTTCAACTTGGCAATAGACTAATTGAGTTGCAATGCCATCTTGCTTTCTTTGTAAGGTCGCTGCCTTGCCGATGAAGTTCTCTTTATCATATTTGACGAAACGCTCCATTTGAGCTTCGATCATGGTGATTTCATTGGTAAGCTCTGCCCCCCAACCCTTATAGGCTTTTTCCAGACGCAGTGAATTGACAGCGTACATACCGACATCGGCAATCGCGAATTCAGCACCAGCGGTCCAAATCGCGTCATATAGCTCTGGCAAATGCGCCATCGGGGCGTGAAGCTCCCAACCCAACTCCCCGACATAATTGACTCTCAGGGCCCGAAGCGAAATATTCGCTATGTCTATTTCCTGACCTGACAACCAGGGGAAGCAATCATTCTCCAAGCCAGATTTGGTTAGTTTTTCTAATGTAGATCGGGATTTAGGACCAGCAACAACAAGTACGCCCCAATCATCGGTTATATCTTCAATATTGACCGCTTCTTCCTGACAAATCTGCAAACGAAGATGGTCTAAATCCCGATGTTGAGCAGACGCACCGGAAAGAACATAAAAATGATCGTCAGCAAGCCGGGTAATTGTCGCTTCGCCTTTGATCATGCCGTTATCGCCAAGAAAATGCGTAAGGGAAATACCACCTGATTTTTTGGACATTTTGTTAGCCGTGATGCGATTTAGGAAAGAACACGCATCAGCACCACGAACGTCAAACTTGGCGAAGCTCGAAAGATCCATAATTCCCACTCTTTCGCGAACGGCGCGACATTCGGCTCCGACTACCTCATGGACATTGGTTCTTCCGAAATCTGTTTCCTCAATTCGACCATCAAGGGAAAACCACTTGGGCCGTTCCCATGATGCAACCTCAGTATAAACGGCCCCCTTGGTCTTCAATTTATCGTAGAGGCTCGATTTTCGCATACACCGTCCGGCTGACCGTTCTTCTCCGGGTAAATGAAGTTTGTACATGTGGGTATAATCTTCAAAAGATTTGTTCTTCACCCAATCATCTGTACTCATTCCGCAGAAACGGCGAGGATCAAGACCAGCCATATTAATTTCTGAATCGCCATAAATCATCCATTGAGCGAGGTATTTTCCGCAGCCTGCCCCTTGCGCAATGCCAATGGCCGAACCGCAACATTGCCAAAAATTCTTCACGCCCATCGCAGGACCGAGAAGTGGATTGGCATCCGGTGTATGAGGTATCGCGCCGTTTACAATTCTCTTGATACCGGCATTTCCCCATATTGGCATGCGTTCCAACACTTTTTCTACATAGGGTAAGATTCGATCCATATCTGCGTCAAACAACTCGCTTTCAGATGACCATTCCGGCCAGCCGCCGCGATGCGACCAGGCTTCTGTTCCGACATGAGTTTCGTAAATTCCGATAAGGGCCGATTTCTGTTCCTGACGGTAATAAGCCGAAGCAGATGGATCTCGCATTACCGGCATTTCAACGTCGCTATCGATAAATTCCTGAATTGGTTCGGTAATCAGGTAATGGTGTTCCATATTTGTAATGGGTACATCAGTTCCAACCATTTGAGATACTTGCCGGGCATAGCAACCGGCAGCATTTACAACATGTTCACACCGAACTGTACCCTTGTCGGTGATGACATCCCATTCACCACAAGGAGCCGCCTGAATGGCAAGAACCCGTGTAAACCGTTCAATTTTAGCGCCAAATTTTCTGGCACCTGCAGCCAATGCATTACAGCATCCTGCGGGATCGACATGGCCATCGCCAATTGTGAGTGCCCCCGCGACAACGCCGGTCACGTCGATATGAGGGTTATATTTTTTTATTTCATCGGGGCCTAGAATATGCATCTCAAAGCCGATTAATTTTGACACACCCTGCACATGCTTGAACCATTCTACCTCGACGTCATTCATGGCAAATCGAATGCCTCCACAGCCATGCCAAGACACATATTGCCCCGTCATGTCTTCCAGCTTCGGATATAGAGTATTACCGTAATGGTGGATTTTGGCCATGTTATAGTCGGTTATAAAGCTTGGGCATTGACCGGCTGCGTGCCAAGTGGAGCCGGATGTCAGTTCCCCTTTTTCGATAAGCAAGCTATCAGACCATCCTTCTTCGGCGAGGTGATATAAAAGACCTGCGCCCATCATACCACCTCCGATAATTACGACTCTGGCTTGGCTTTGCATGTAATGTTCCTATATTTCAAACCACTTCAGCACAATAACAGGCAACGGGACGCGGGCTCGCCACTCTATCTTGCTGTATGGATTATTGGTTGTTGGTCATACCGTCCTGCCGATAATTCACGCTATGCATTCCCCTCCATCGATCACCAATGCATGACCGGTCATAAAGGATGATCTGTCTGAGGCGAGGAACAAAATTGATTCCGCGATCTCCTCAATGCTCGCCCATCTTCCCATGGGAATAGCCTTTTTCACGTAATTTTCTATTGCGCCGCGCCCGCCCATTTGCCTGATGTATGGATCATTAAACGGTGTATCAACCCACCCCGGACAAAGAGCATTGCACCGAATGTTAAACTTTGCATAATCCAGCGCAATCTGTTTTGTCATCATGATAATCGCAGCCTTTGTTGTAATATACGCCAGCATTCCCTCGTCAACAAAAACACCTGAATTAGATGAGGTATTAACAATAGATCCCCCGCCCTGCTCTTTCATGAATGGAACAACGGCCCGGGCGGCAACAAAGTGAGGGCGGACGTTTAACGCATAAGAGTCATCCAGCCCTTGCACGGTGGCCTCCTCCAAAGTTCCTTCGACTTGAATCCCAGCATGATTATGAAGGATATCAATACGCCCATGTTTAGAATGTGTGTCGTTGATCAGCTTTTCCAAGGCATCATTGTCGGTTACATCCGTTGAATGAGCTTCAGCTCGTCCTCCAGCCTCGACAATTCGCGCCACGGTCTCTTCGGATCGATCTCCATAAAGATCAGCTACAACAAGATACGCGCCCTCGCGGGCCAAAATTTGTGCACCACCCCGTCCTATACCTGAACCAGCACCGGTTACTATCGCAATTCGGTCCTTGAGTATCATATGCTTATCCTTCACTTGGGTTTGATCCGGTGGTACTCGATTTTTTGCTATTTCTTGAGCGCAGCAATAACTGCACCGCAATCAACAAGATCAATGACACTCCCAGAACCATCGTGCCTATGGCGTTAACTTCGGGGGTAATACCGCGCCGAATAGATGAAAATACGTAAATTGGAAGCGTTGTATTCGGGCCAGCCACAAAAAACGAAATAATGAAATCATCAAAACTGAAGGTAAAACTCAACAGGAACCCTGCAAGAATTGCAGGAAATATCTGAGGCAAAGTAATCAACCGAAACGTTCGCCCTGGTGTGGCGTACAAATCTTGGGACGCCTCTATTAGTGAACGGTCCATTCCCTCTATTCTCGCGCGTACCAGCAGGATCACCAGCGACATGGTAAATAATGTATGGGCCGCAATAACAGAAACATACCCAAGTGATAAACGGGGCGGTTTTATGCCATCTGGCCATAGGCTGGCCAATATTGGATTAAGCACATCAAAAACTGAAATCAACGCGATAAGTGTCGCAATACCGATGACAATCCCGGGGATCATGATGGAAATGTAAATCAATCCATCAAACAGGATTTTTGCCGGGCCTTTCATCCGCTGCAACGCCAAAGCCGCAGTTGTCCCCATAATGCAGGAAAGCAGCGCTGCCGAAAAAGCAATGATCAAACTGGTGGTCAATGCCTCCAGGACGAAGGGGTTGGATAATGCCTTGCCATACCACTTGATGGATAGCCCCTGAAAATCACTTGCGTGACGACCGGAATTAAAACTGAACAAGATAATGATGCCAATCGGCACATATAAAAACAGATAAACCATTATGGAATAAAGCCGCATCGCTAACACCTGCCCTACATTATCGATTCATCTCGTCCGGTACCGCGACGCGTCGTAAGGCGCATATACAGGGTAACCGTAACGAGCATGATAACAACCAGAGTGACGGCAAGCGCTGAACCAAAGGGCCAGTTCCTTGATTGCAGAAACAAATCAACCAGCGCGTTGCCAAGAAAGAAAATTTTCCCGCCACCAAGAAAGGCCGGTATGATGAATTCACCCATTAACAGTATGAATACCAACATACATCCGGTGACCATACCAGGCATTGAAAGGGGCAATGTCACTTGCATAAAGGTTCGAAAAGAATTGCCGCCCAAATCACTTGAGGCCTCTAAAAGCCGCTTATCAAGTTTTTCCAAAGAAACAAAAATAGGGAAAACCATCAGCGGGAGATATCCATATACCATTCCCACTAAAACTGCGCCCGGCGTATTGATCAAACGAATATCTTCAAATCCAACGAACCCCAGTAACGTGGGAATTCCCCGGCCTCCCAAAATAAATATCCAGGCATAGGTACGGATAAGTAAGCTTGTCCAGAAGGGCACGATAACCAACACCAATAACAAAAGTTTCCAGCGCGCATTCACCCTCACCGCAAGATAGTAAGCAAGAGGATAGGCAACTATCAAGGTCAGCAATGTCCCAAGCGGTGCATAGATCAATGTATTGGTAAAAGCCTTCAGCCGAGAGTCCAAATTGGCATATTGATCAAATGTAAATGCAGCGGCATAACCGCCTGTTGGTGCCCTGTCACCAAAACTAAAAATGACAACAACGATAAGAGGCAATACCAGCATGACCAGAAACCACAGAGCGGTTGGTGTCAAAAGCACTGTCGTAAGCCATAAACCTTTTTTTTTGCCCGTCATCGTTGCTGCCATTATCTTTTTATGTCTTGATCAAGCTGATTTGAAGCGAGCCATCACTTCAGCCCGGCCCGGATCAGTTAGAGTTTTGGCGGCACCGAATTCAAGTCCACTCATCAATTTTTTTGCCGGATACAAGATGGGGTCATTCACAATATCTGCGGGAAGCATCGCATCAACCCGTGAATCACTTGTCGGATATCCATGAGATTCAAAATCACGTAATTGTATGTATGGGTCCTGCATGTAATTCAAGAAAGCATATGCCGCTTCCAAATGCGGCGCATCAGTTGGCACTGCATAAAAATCAGACCATAGCTCACCACCATCGGAGGCAACCACATATGCCATTTCGGGCATATCAGTGTGCAGTTGTTTTCCATCTCCAGTCCAACAGATAGACATCCACGCGTCACCGCTTCGCATGCCGGGCTGGTAGTCAGAAGTGATCGCGAATAAATGCGGTTTGGACTCGATCAACAGTTTTTCGGCTTTAGCGAGTTCACCCGGATCTATTGAATTGAACGAGAAGCCCAATGCGCATAACGCGGCCCCGATTGTAGTCAATTGATAGTCATGTACGATTGTATGGCCAGATCCCGCGCCCATCGTGACATCAAAAAAGTCTTTCCAGGATTTGGGGTCGCTCTTGATTTTATCCGTATTTACTACAAAGCCCGTTGTCCCCCAATTTTTTGGTACTGCATAGACTTTGCCATCGATTGTAGCTGGGCCAGCGAAGGTTTCGTTTTGGGTTTTTGCGTCATAATTAGGAATTTTAGAAAGATCCAGTTCCTGTATCAAACCCAGCTCGACATAAGTTGAAATTGTATAGTTAGTCGGTACAAAAACATCCCAACCAGCGCCGCCAGCCTGGAGTTTTGCTAGCATTTCCTCGTTGGAACCAAATGCATTTACCTGAACGTTGACGCCAGTTTTCGATGTAAAATCTTCGATATTGAGGGGATTATGGTAATTGGGCCAAGTGGAAAGAATCAATTTGTCCCCAACATCACCAAACGCATGGGCATTTCGGGTCGCCAAACCAGGAACAGCCGCCCCCATAACTGTCACCGCCGCCCCAAGGCCGGTTACGCCGAGAAAATGACGCCGGGAGACAGATCCTTTGTGATATCGCCTGAATTCATCCATAAAACTTTTGGCTGAGATCGGTTGATTGTCTTTATAGTTTTTACTCATTCTTTAATTCCTCCACTTAAAAAATCCGTATTTACTCATAAAATCAAGCCATCTTCGACGGACTTACCTATGGCTCTCTTAATCTACCAGCGCCAGTGCGCATTCATTTTTCCATCCAATCGTCACAGTGTCTCCAAGGGCAAACCTCCCGCTTTTGCTTTCAGTGTGTTTTGGCGACAATATCAAAATATCCCCAATTGCATCTGTATCAATCAAATATTCCGTATGTTCTCCGAGAAATATTTGGTTTTTAATGCGCCCATTAATGGCGACATCCGTGTTCATATCGTCCGCGCTTGATGCGCTTGCGCCAATTACAATCATTTCAGGTCGAACAGCTATATTGGCATGCCCACCGACATTAAACGGCTGCGTCCCCGCTGTAGGACAAGCTGAAAATTCTTGCCCTTCTTTAGAAATTATACTGATTGCTGTTCCATTAACGCGCGATACATCTCCTGAAATAAAATTTGTTTTCCCAACAAAATCAGCAACATATCTATTTACAGGGCGATCGTATAAATCCTGCGGGCTACCGGATTGAGCAATTTTCCCATCCCGCATAATGCAAATCCGATCGCTCATTGAGAGGGCTTCTTCTTGATCGTGTGTCACAAGAATAAAAGTGATGCCCACGTCACGCTGGAGTGTTTGCAGCTCTATTTGCATATCGCGGCGCAGTTTCCGGTCTAGTGCCGCCAACGGTTCGTCCAACAATAAAACCGTCGGGCGATTTATCAGCGCTCTGGCCAATGCAACACGTTGCTGCTGGCCGCCAGACATTTCCCATATGCGGCGGGAGCGAAATCCAGACATTTGTACCATCTCAAGCATTTCATCAATTTGTCGGTCCACTTCAGGCTTTGATGGCCGCGGCGAACGTTGACGAAGCCCATATCCGATATTCTCCTCAACAGACATATGAGGGAATAAGGCATAATGCTGGAAAACCATATTGACCGGACGTTTATATGGCGGAACACCGATAACGGAATGCCCCCCTATAAAAATGTCCCCTTGGGTTGGTTGCTCAAATCCCGCTACTAATCTAAGTGATGTTGTCTTGCCACATCCCGAGGGTCCTAAAAAACTGAAAAATGAGCCACGTTCTATTGTCAGCGACACACCATCAACCGCCCGAACATCCCCAAAACGCTTGGTAACGTTTTTAAACTCAATGTCAGTAACAAGCGTTTGGTCTTTTAGCGACGACACATATGTTCTCCCAAGGAGATTTTTGGAACCAAAATCCTCTTGCACTCCCTATACAAGATTATTCCAATATGAGTGGACTACCACCTATTTTAGGTGTATTCAAGTTTTATTCCAATTTAAGGTATATGCTATTTAGTCCGCAATTATCTCAGTTTTTCCGTATAAGGGAGTATTTTTTGATGGATTTCACGCCGTGACCGCTCAAACGAAGCATCCGAAAAATGAAAGCGCTGAAAGCACTGCTTGGATGACTTCTCTTGCGCAAACCATTGATTTAATTGGAACTGAACATTTTGCAGATAGTCTAATTAGATCAATGAAGGTAATTGCCAATATCGACTACGCTCAAGCCTATGCCTTCTATCAGAATGAAAGACCGGTGTGCCTCTTTCATACTTTTTCGCCTGAAAAAAGAGTTGTCTATGTGGACGACTATATAAAGGGTCCCTACCTGCTCGACCCCTTTTTCAAGGCTTGCACGCGCAAAATCAGCACTGGATTATATAGGATTCGCGATATTGCACCCGATCGCTTTTATCAGAGTGAATATTACAGATCTTATTACAATCAAACCGGTTTATCTGATGAAATCTGCTACACATTCTATCTTGATAAAGGCGTTGCGGTTGTTATCTCATTACTTCGCTCAGGAGATAGTTCCCGATTTACGGCTCGGGAATTTCGCAAGCTGAGTATTATTGTTCCTGTAATCGTAAGTTTGGCCAAACGCCATTGGCACGACGTTCCTAACGAATTTGAGGATAATTCATCAGCCGAACAGCTGACGGACAATCATTCACAAATCGAATCCAAGGTTAGCGACATGTTTGGCCGTCGATTGACACCACGTGAAACGCAAGTAGCAGCGCAAGTGCTTGAAGGGCATTCATCTGATGCTATTGGCAAGGATCTCGGTATTTCAGAAGGAACGGTGCGCATACATCGCCGCAATATATACGCAAAACTACGTATTTCGTCACAGCAGGAACTTTTCTCAATATTCTTCAAAAATATCACATCCATTGGAGGTTCATCCTAAATGTCCCAAATGATAAAGCCGTCCGCAAGACCAGATCGGTTCGCGGGAAAAACTGTTGTGATTACAGGTGGCGCCGCCGGCATGGGTGGTGTCACATCATATCAATTTGCCAATGAGGGCGCTGCTGTAGTGATCTTGGATATCCAAAAGAAAGCAGGCGAAGATCTGGTGCAATTAATAGAAAAAAACGGGGGAAAAGCCACTTTCATTGAAACCGACGTCTCCGATTCAAAACAGGTTGATGCCGCCTTCGACAAGATCGCCAATGAAATTGGATCCTATGAAATTTTATTCAATCATGCCGGAACCATAACAGTTAAGCCGCTCGACGAAACGACCGAAGATGATTACGATCGCCTGATGGACATAAATGTAAAATCTGCTTTTCTGGTCTGTCGGCGTGCGGTAAAACAAATGAGTGATAATGGAGGAGGCTCAATCGTCATTACAGCCTCAATTGCTTCAGAACTTGGCTATCCCTTGGAATCTCTTTACTGCATGACAAAAGGAGCCGTCTTGCAATTGTCGCGAAGCATAGCTGCTGAATATCGTGATCGTGGTATTCGCTGCAATGCCGTTTGCCCCGGCTTCGTGAAAACGGCCCACGGATTGCGAGAAATCGATGAATTGGACGCGGCGGGTCAGGCTTGGGAAGAAGGCGCATTATCAGAAGCTCAGGGGCGCATTTGTGAACCTGAAGAAGTAGCGGCGGCCGTATTATTTCTTGCTTCTGAAGAAGCCAGCTTCATTTCTGGAGCCGCACTTTACGTCGATAACGGTTGGTATACTAAAGGATAGGCAAGTATTGTCACACTAACTTGGGGTTTTGTTACTTTAACGCCGTGGAAAAGAATCCGACCTTGGATTAGTTTTCTCCAATGAAAAAGATTTCCTATCAGCGCCATCGTTCCTCGCCTCATTTCGTTCAGGACGCTGTCTGGCTTTACGCCAGTTTTAAGTTGAGCTATGGCATTGTCACGTTAACTTGGCAGCGAGAAAACTAATGATGATCTAATCTTCATAGATGAATAAAATCTCCTATTCTCGGCATCGTTTTCCACCTCAGATAATTCAGCACGCGGTCTGGCACTATGCTCGATTTACTCTAAGCTACAGAGATGTCGAAGATCTTTTGGCGGCGCGAGGCCCAGACATTTCCTATGAAACAGTTCGACGTTGGTTTCTGAAGTTCGGAGTACCAATCGCCAGTAATCTGAGATCTTCCCGCCCTACTCCCAATGATATTTGGCTTTTAGATGAAATGGTTATCATTATTCGGGAAAAACAGACATTTCTATAGAAAAAGCCAGGTAAAACCATCTATCGTGCGACACGAAGGGGGAATTCTGACTAAATCACCCGATACAGCTCATCTCTGTTCTGATCGGATATCGCCAAATGCCCCGGAACTGCGGGGGTCAGCGGCGAACCTGGATTGGACCAAGGTTCGCCCCAGAATGAGTGGTGGAGTTAGCAGTCTCATGCGAACCCGTCTCAGTAATTTTCCCTGTTAAATAGGAAAAAACAGAGATTGTTAGCGAATTTGTCCTAGTTTAGACCCTAGACATGCCACAATCCCTATTTTCATTGAATTTTTACGAACTTTACCTAACAAAATAACACGGAAAACAATACCGCGAACAAGGTAACTTACTATCCTTTTTACTCGGACAATGCCATTATCTTTACTCACGGATTAGAGGTGCAGAAAACACGGTAGCCGGCCCCACAATACCGCCAGGACGTTCAATATCCTCCGGCGCGCCGTGGCGGGCATAATAATCTGCAGGAAGCGGCCTTCCATCATTGGCCTTTATCCATATTCGCATCAGGTGGCGCTTCTGATCTTTATCCTCATAATCTTCAAAGCCATTCCTTGAATGAAAGGTCACATGATTGTTGAGGAACTGCATGTCACCCAACAAAAAATCCATGTCGAAACAATTTTCGATTGCGAGTTCTTGAACCAGTTCAATGGCCTCGCATTGCGCAGCACTCATATCAGCAATTTGCGAAAATCGGCTCGCCGATTTTATGTATGTAGGTTCAATATTTGAAGAAAAATAGCCCTCGTAAGAGTGAAACACGGCTAAATGATACCACGGATCCATGCCCGCCGGAATTTCTCCGCGGCGGTCACGAGTATACGGTTCATAAAGGACTTGCAATAAATCAGGACGGCGTTTTAGTATTTCATTATGAATTGTAGCAGAACTGACAATGCTGCTTTCACCGCCGGCTTTCGCCGTTTGTATACACAGCAATCCGACAATATCGCAGGCATCGGCATGGAATGGAATGCGTTCTCTAGAATAGGGCCCCCGTTCATTCGGATTTGACTTAGTTTCCCCTAAATCTGTTACATGTCCTAGCAAGTGCCCTCTGTCATTTTGAGAACAAACACTGTCCCCTAAATATTGGCTAATTGCCCAAAAGACTATTCCTGCACCTCGCTTTCCAATCTCTTCTAATGGAAGGCCCCTGAAATTGATAAAACCTCTACCGTACAGTAATTCCTGGCGAATTTTCTGGAGGGTATCCCCGAATTTCGGAAGAACAAACTCATCGCGCGTTAAAGGCATTAAATCAACGCCTTCGTAATCATATTGCGCTATGGCATCTTTAAGCTCTCCGATTTCAGAGTTACTAAGTTGATAAAGCCATTCGTCGTTCTGTGCAAAATCACAGGATTTCCAAGCCGACGGATCATACGCCTTTTCTCCCGCTCTATGATAAATCCGACTATTTGCAGTACTATCATTCGAATTTTCAACAATCATATCAACCCCGATTTCATCAATTGGCAATCTACCCTCGCTGATCTGTGTAACCTCACTTTTGCTTCAACATTCAGTAATCTTCAGCATCTCCTAAAAAGCTACATATCACCTTTTTTACGTAGGGTGCTAAAGGCTATGGCACCTTATACCGGCTTACGCTATCATTTCTAATTATTAAGAATTATATTTTACATAACATTGACTGATAGGTAAAATCATGAAGCTTCACCACATGCGTCACTTTGTGGCGTTATATGAAGAGAGATCTGTAACCAAAGCTGCGCATCGCTTGAATGTCGTCCAACCAGCAATCAGTCAGCAGATTGCAAGATTGGAGGACGAACTTGGACAACTCTTGTTCCTGCGAACAGCAAAAGGCATGATTCCGACACAAGCCGGGGAAAAGGCTTATCGTCATTTCCTGCCCATCCTGGAGAGTATGCGTCGCGCCGAACAAGACTTAAAAAGACAACCAGATCAGCTCAATGGAAAAGTTTCTATAGGTGTCATAGATTCAGTCGCTAACCTTGGGTTGTCGCAAACACTTGTTGAATTCGCATCAGAACATAGCGCAGTGGCCATATATCTAACTGGTGGCTACACAATGGATCTCTTGACGATGCTTAGATCGAGAAAATTAGATGCCGCAATCATCGTTAATTCAGAGCGTCTTAATACGCTAAGCACTAAGGAAATTTTTCGTGAGCCTCTTGCAGCGGTTTGGTCAGCTAACAGTGATCTTGAACTTCCTAAAAAGCTGACGCTCGACAAATTATCACGATATAACCTTGTCATACCTTCCCATCGCCATGGTTTAAGAATAACTCTTGAGGCAGCAGCAGAGCAGGCAAGAACGCGCCTCAATCCAAAAATGGAATTTGATGAACTTTCCGCTATCGATGAATTTGTGCAGGTTACCGATTATGTAACAATATTGCCGCGCACTGTCGTCCAAGATTCATTGATGCAGAAGAAGTTGCTTAGCCGAACTATAACACCTCGAATTTTGCGCCATGTTGTTTGTGCCTATGATCCAAGCCGTCCTTCGTCGATGGCGGTGGAAGAGTTTGTTCATCGACTCCATCGAAATATGGTGGCGGCTACCCGACCGTTCGCTGGCTAGAGTAACAAATCTCTATCAAGCCATAACTGATCATGAAGGCCCGAATTGCATAACGTTATTGGCATCCAACTTCGAACTGTGTTTTTCTTCTGAAGATCATGTTGAAAGATATGATTTTGGCTACAATTGAAGGAAAATACGGAAGTATATCATGCAACATTACTCTGGCACAGGCGCCAGTGTCCTCGTTTCATGTCTGCGCAGTCTTGGCTTGAAGCGCATATTTGGTGTGCCTGGAGAGAGCTTCATTTCTGTGCTCAATGAGATGCGCGATGTTAGCGACCTAGAATTCATCCTGACCCGCCATGAAGGCGGTGCTTCTATGATGGCTGATGCTGAGGCAAAGCTGACGGGGCGACCTGGTATGCTTATGCTTGCGCGTGGACCTGGTGCAGCTAATGCGATGGCAGGCCTTCACATCGCAAGCCAAGACTCGACCCCTCTCATTGCATTCGTAGGGCTAATTCCTCGCAAATTTTCCGGCCGAGAAGCGTTTCAGGAAATCAATGTCCCTCACTTCTTCGGAGATGTCGCCAAGTGGGCCGTTACTGTCGACGATCCACAGCGATTGCCGGAAATAATCATGCGTGCCTACAGCACAGCTTGCTCTGGACGACCAGGGCCAGTTGTTATTGGATTGCCCGAAGATATATTGACTGATACGGTAGAGATTAGCGCAAGTTTGCCTAATCCGAGAATCTCAAAATCAGCTCCTGACGCCGGGCAGTTGCGAGAGGTCGTACAAGCAATCGACACTTCAAAGAAGCCCCTCATCATTGTCGGTGGGAGTTTGTGGTCAGATACAAGTCGGAAGGAACTAGAGCGTCTTTCAACAGCAATGACCGTACCAGTCGCAACCGCATTTAGATGTCAGGACTTTTTTGATAACTTGCATGCGGGCTACGCTGGTCATCTTGGTATTGGAATGGATCCTGACCTTCGCAAGCTGGTTAAGGAAGCAGATTACATAATTGCTATCGGTGCTCGCCTTGACGAGCATACGACAGGGAGTTACACGCTCATAAACTCTCCGGTGCCCGATCAATCCCTAATACATGTTCATCCATCGGGTGAAGAGCTGCACAAATTCTGCCAGGCGGAAATAGCTGTGTGCTGTGATCCCGAGCAGTTTGTTCGTGTGCTTGGCAATGAGGCCGAGACGTTTATGAAGGGAACCAAACGGGCTGACTGGTACGCGCGAGTGGGCAAAGTCGCCCGCGCCTTCCGTGAACCTCAGCCAATGCCCGGTGATCTCCAATTACCGCATGTCATGGATGCCCTGAGTGAGTTGCTTTCAGACGATACGGTGATATGTAATGGTGCCGGTAACTATGCGGGCTGGGTGCATCGCTACTTTCCGTTTCGTCAGCACCGAACCCAACTTGCCCCAACCAGTGGATCAATGGGATATGGTTTACCTGCAGCAATCGCCGCCGCCCTGGTTCATCCAGATCGCCGCGCTATCGCCGTCGCCGGAGATGGTTGCCTCCAGATGACAATCCAGGAATTAGCGACCGCCGCCGCATACAAGCTTCCGATTATAGCGCTCGTCTTCAACAATCAAAGTCATGGTGCCATTCGTATGCATCAGGAGATCTCTTATCCTGGTCGTGTTTATGTCACGGATCTAGACAATCCCGACTTTGTTAAATTGGCAAAATCTTACGGTTGGAATGCTGAAAAGATATATACAACCGAGGAGTTTTTGCCAGCGATCAAACGAGCAATTGCATCAAGTGGCCCTGCAATGATCGAATTTTCGTTACCAGTTGAAGCATTATCTGCCGGCGCTAGTCTGTCTGATATTCGTGCGAGAAAGCGCAAGACTTCGTAATTAGTAAGATGGGAATTGTCACGTTACCTGCATTGAGGAGATTTTATTCGCCCACTATTGATCGCATTAGCACGTATTCAATCGAAATTTGCGCCTACCGAAATCGGTAGATGCGCCAATGTTCGCCAAATGCTGGAATCATGGTATGGGAACTGTATTCAATTCAGAATCCAGGGCCTTAAAGAAACGTTTTATCAAATGCTTGGAAACGCCGCCCAATACTCGCTGGCCGACTCCTGCAACCAACCCGCCAATTTCACCCTTTCCTTCATACTTTAGTTTGCAACGATTCGGGCCGTCCGGAATAATCTGAAACATTGCATCGCCTGTACCATGTCCAAGTGTCCCTTCACCCGAAACAGAAATCCGACAGACCTCAGGGGCTTGCTTGTCAGACAAAGCAATTTCTCCTTCAAAGGACCCACCAACAGCAGCAACTTTCAGCTCAAGGGTTACTTTGTAGGCATCCTGTGTGGTTTCGATCATTTCCTTGCAACCGGGGACGCACTTGGATAACATCTCTGGGTCATTGAGAGCTTGCCAAAGCCGATCTTGATTGACCTTAATTTCCTGTTCTCCGCCAATATCGAGTTTCATTGTTCATCTCTTCAAATATCAAACAGGCGGGTCGCAAGACCACCATTTATCGACGCAGTTTCTTGCTTTGTGAAACCAGCATCTTCTATTAATTTCATGGGTTGCGGATCACCGATAGGAAAGGGAGCGTCAGATCCCATCATGATACGATCCGTTCCGACAATCTCAGCTAAAAACCTCAACGCTCGCGCGTCCTGAAGAATTGTATCGTAATATAGCGCATTGAGCGCTGCATCAGGATCACCCAGATTGTCTTTATCCAAGGAATAGTTCCGGCGTAATCTGCCAAGAACGTAAGGAAGCGCCGCACCACCAGTGCCCGCAACAATACGTGCTCCTGTATAGCGGGTCACATGACCGGAAAAGATCAGGCGGGATATCGCGATCATTGAATCGGTTATTCGGCCTACGGCATTAGCCATTCCGTAGTCATGGACACGGTTATCTCCACTTTCAAAAACAGGGTGAACGAAAATCACCATTCCCAATGCGTCAGCAGTTTCCCAAAATGGGTTGAGTTCTGGATCATCCAGAACGCCGCCAGTGCCTTTGGGCTGAGTGCCGATCATTGCTCCTTTGAAACCAGTTTCTGCGGCGTCACGCAATACAGCCGCTGCTCGTTTGCCATCTTGCATCGGCAAGGTGGCCAACGGTACAAACTCCGGCGTATCCTGAGATGTCTGCATTAGGTGGGCGTTGATGAGACGCGCCCAAGTTTCGCCCTCTGCTGCAGGGAGTTCGTTGCCAAACATATCAAGCCAGCCACCAACAACTTGTTTTGTGATACCACGCTCAGCGAGCCAAGACTTGCGCGCGGCAATGTCGCGTAATGGTTTTGAGACAGGACGGGTCGGGTTTTTGTCACAAAATGAGAATGTAACTGAACCACCTTCTGCCTCCGTCAGTTGAACAGAAGGAAATTTTCCATTTTGCTTTCGGATATCCGCCAGTAGTGCGGGAGGCACCAAATGAGCATGGGAATCAATTATCATTATTGGCTCTCCTTGTTATTATTCGGCTTTCGGTCGAGCAGCCGCGATAGCGTCTCCAAGCCACGAAATACGGATCGGTAATTTTTGTGCGGTTACCCCCAACGGTGACAAGGCGTCATTGATCGCACCGGAAATAGCGGCAGGGGATCCTAAATAGCCGCTTTCTCCCGCCCCTTTCTGGCCAAACATGGTCAGCGGAGACGGCGTACAATGATGAACTACCTCAATTTCGGGTACTTCATTGCTCGAGGGCATCAAATAGTCCATAAAACTTTGAGTCATCAACTGCCCCTCCCCGTCATACGCAAATTCTTCCAGCAAAGCTGCCCCAATTCCGTGGGCGATGCCGCCCAATGTCATGCCTCTAACGATATCAGGGTTGATCACGGTACCGCAGTCATGGCCAATGACATACCGGAGAAGTTGCGGCTTAGCGAGAATTGGGTCCATTGCGACCAGTACAAGATGAAATTCGAATGAATGGCATGGATACATTTGTACCTGTTCATTTTCCGGCAGCTTTTCGCCGGAAGGTACCTGCATCACATGGCTTGCTTCCAGTCCAGGCGTCATTTCATCAGGCAAATTGTGATATTCGCGATGACACAAGTGTACAAGTTGAGCCCAATCGAGTTTGGCGCCGCTTGGACCAAATACGGATCCATCAGCATAGTCTACTTCTGATCGCAAACACCCAAAACGAAAGGCGCCAACAGTCAATAGTTTTTCAACTATTTTCTCAGCTGCTTTGGCTGCGGCACCGCCCATCATAATCGCCATTCGGCTGCCAACCGGAGTGTTGCCTGGCATCGCCGACAGACTATCGGGCCGTACTACTTGGATTTTCGCCGGATCAATTTCCAGCACCTCACCAACAACAGTTGATGCCAGAGTTTCATGCCCCTGCCCGGAAGAGGTTGTGTGGATATTGACGGTAATACCACCTGCACCATCCACATTAATACGGACAGACTCCATCCAAGTTGATGTTGTATTTGCCGGGTTTAGTAGCGGCTCAAACGAAGAATTACCGCCCGATGGTTCCAGACATGCAGCGACACCGATTCCGGCAAGCAATCCTTCGGTGCGCAATCGGTTACGTTCAGCGACCAATGCGGAATAGTCAGTATGTGCCAGTACTTTATCTACTACAGCGTGATAATCGCCACTATCGTAAGAAGTACCGGAAGGAATTTTGTACGGGAATTCGTCTGAGCGGATAAAGTTACGCTGGCGCAGCTCAATTCGGTCAATATCCAACGCCTCCGCGACATTATCCATAGCGGCTTCAATAGCATAATTTGTAGGGGCTTGGCCGAATCCACGAACAGCCTCCTGTGCAGCTTTGTTGGTGGTAACGGAAATGGCGTTGTAGCGGACTGACCCAATTTTATAAGGTCCCACGATGGCCCCAATTGGCTTACCTAACTGGAATGGTGCACGCCCTGCATAGGCGCCAGCATTATCCAATGCGCGCATTTTCATTGACTGTACAGTGCCATCATTATTGTAGGCTACTGATACATCGAAAATTCGGTTGGGACCATGCGCATCTCCTCCACGCATATTTTCAAGTCGATCCTCGATTAAACGCACTGGTCTGTTTAGAAGGCGTGAAAGATGCCCGACTAATATCGTATGTTTTATGCCTCGTTTTACCCCGTAACTGCCGCCCACATCGACATCATGATGCACCCGTACCGATGTTGGAGCTATCCGCATGGCGCGGGCAATTTGTTCGTTATATTTGGGCATTTGGATTGATGCCCATACATCCAGCATTTCTGTCCATGGATTCCACGAAGCGATCACACCAAAAGTCTCAATTGGCACTGTTGAATTTCGCCCCCATTCAACTCTGAACGACAGCTCATTCTCAGCATTCTCAAAATCAGTATCGACCTCGCCCCAGTTGAACGTCTTGTCAAGCAGGACGTTCGTTCCATGATCTGGGTGAACCGGTGCACTTTCGCTTTTATAGGCCTCTTCCGGATCGAGAACGTAAGCTAGTGGTGCGTATACAACTTTGACCAATTCCGCCGCATCTTCTGCAAGAGCACGGCTGTCGGCGACCACTGCGGCAACCCATTCGCCAGCATAACGTGTCTGCTCTATTGCTAATGGAAAACGGCGCACATTAGGAGTGTCGAGACCATTCATGAGTGGATTGACCGCCGAAGTAATCTCTTCACCTGTCAGCACATGATGAACACCCGGCATGGATAGAGCTGCTGTCGGATCTATCGATATTATTTTTGCCGCGGCGTAGCGTGAGGCGACGAGTGCGACATGTACGACGCCCTCAATGTCAATATCCGCAATAAAACGGCCTGCACCAGCGACAAACTTTCGATCCTCTTTAACGCGTCGGTTCGTC